>MDTA01089467.1_pt1 | contig 12240 bp, 10 predicted proteins | sample 811151 | NCBI WGS metagenome assembly MDTA01 (sample SAMN05326648, study PRJNA326480) | marine metagenome | isolation source: seawater | place: Indian Ocean: South | collected 2010
AGGATCATACGTAAGTCCTGAAGGATTTTCTATAACAATCACAGAAATGCCATATGCGATTGCTTCTAAACATGTGCTTGATGCTTCAGTGACTAGTACTGTTGAGTCTCCAAGAAGTTTTGGAAATGATTTTTCCTCTGTAAAAGAAAATTTTCGCGGCAGATCAATATCAATTTTGCTTAAAATTTGATCACTAGAATTTTTAGGATGCCTTTTTAAAATGAACTCTACATTAGAATTATTCAATCGGGAGTCCTTATTATAAGCTTCAATCAATATTTTAAGAATTCTAACCGTTGAATCGATGGAAATAGGGAATGCAACTAACACGATTTTCTTTCGCTTCTTTGAATCAAAATTTTGATTCAAAACATGATTATATTTAAAGGCTGGTATTACAATAACTTCCTGATTTGGAAGAAACTCTCTTACACATTCGACACAATTTCTCCCTTGAACTGCAAAGACATCGGGTATTGTCTGAGCATCCCTCTCGATTTGGATAGGAAAAGTAGAAAGATAGTAAGGGAAACTTCTGTAAGTTTCATAACCAATTCTTTTAACATTAGGAAAGTTGTTCTTAATTGAAAGATTCCAAAGCTTATCTATTGAATGACCCTCGAACCAGTCAATAGCTAGCCTTAGCTGAACACCATGCTTCTTGAGCTTTGAGATAAATCTATATGTTAGCAATGATTCAAATAAAGTTTGTATATCTCTGTTATTATCAATGTCTTCCCAAACTAATCCAGAAAGATCAAGATCATTAATGAGTATCTGATCTAGGTCAATTCTCTTGACTCTATGTTTATGCTTGTATGCAAAAATAAAGTCGTCTAATCTTAGAAAATGGTCCTTAAAGATAATATTCCTTCCATTAAATCTAGAATTCTTACATAGTTTTACAATCTTGCTGAGAGGAGTATCTATTACTGTTGGAACAAAAAATATATCCCTCTTTAGATGTTCTTGAATATTATTCCAAAAATTACCATACCATCGATCTTCATGGATAAAATCAGGGCTTAGAAAAGTATCTATGATTGTAATTGAATTACTCCTGATGGTGTCTTTATTAAATTTGTCATTAACCCTAATCAAGATATTTTGTATATATCTTTTACATATAAAATATTGAAAGTAGAAAAGCTTCTTGGCTAACCTTTTACGTATAAGTAGCTTTCCTGGTCTATAAACAATTTTTATTTTTACTAAATTATTCCTCTTTAGGATTTCTTCAAAGATTTTCTTTAATTCTTGGGAGTCAACTAAGACAGCATCTATTTCATTTTCTTGTTTATTTATAAGGTCAATAAAGAACTTAATAGAGCAAAAATTATGGAATAGTGGACTTGTATATGTATTCCTACTTGCAGGATTCTGAGCCCACCAATCTATATCTTTAATTATAGATCTAGAAAGGCTATCAATAAAATCATTAAAGCTCTCTCTATTTGAGAAAGAAATCTGATCGAATAATTCAACAAAATCAGAATGAATATTCTTATTAAACCTTAAATCTAATTCCATTTCATTATGAGAAAATTAATTGCCAAGTTTGCTATCAGTTCCTGATGAAAATGAAACATGCTGAAAGACATTCGCCAATGAACTTAGAATATTATGGATTCTTCCCTTGCCCATAAAATTTGGTAAGTAAGTTTTACTGTTAGATATCTTTATTAGATTTGAAATCCGGTTGTAATCTTTATCCTCTATTATACCTTGATTATTTGCATGATTGAGTAGCTCAATTGATAAATCCTGATAACCATATGTCAAGTAGACCTTTATTGCCTTTATGACTTTAGAGCTGTTAATCCCTTTGATATTTAAGACACTTTCAGGTGTCCTCATATATAGAAGATCAGCAAAAATTAATTGTCCTTTATTAATGCCATTAGATCCAATATTTCTCTTCCAAAATGTTCTTCTCATATCAATTAATTTAAAGCCATTAGATTGGATAAATTTATCTACTTCTGGGAATAATGGTTGGTTTTTGTAAATTTCAATAAACTCGCTTTCTACCTCAAGCCCAATGATGCTATCTAAATAATCTGTGCCGCCCCTTAAGATTTCTAATTCTGAACCCTGAGTATCGATTTTCATAAAATCAATTTCACTAATACTATTTTTCTTAAGAACATCGTTAAGTGGAAAAGTTTTCATTGTAATCTTTTTTTTAATTTCCCAACGCTGAGGATTTTTAAATAACTTTAAAATATCCATATTTGGCTCGTAGATAGAAGAAACTTGTTGCCAATTACATATATTAAAGACTATCTCTTTCTCTTTATCTGATAGGGCTGAATCGAGAATTAGATCATTCTTTCTTTTTTTCTTTATCAACTGTTCAAAAGCATCTGGATCTGGCTCGAATAAAATAGCATTTACCTTGAATCCATTCGAGAACCACCTCTGATCTATGCCTCCAGAGGCACCAATATCAATAATTTTTAGAGTCTCATCCATATTATTAAACTATAATACTTTCAAAATTCTCAATCACGAAATTAAAATCTCCCTCTGGATTTTTCCACTCAGAAACATCTGATACAAAAACAAAATCAGTTTTACTTGATCTTGCTGCTTCATAATCACTAGCAGAGTCTCCAAAAAATATAGCCTTACTATCTTGCCCATATTTTTCAAGGATCTTTCGCATATTAACTTCCTTCGTATTGGGGCTTCCATAAATTTCTTTGAAAAAGTGGCTGATATTCCTTTTCTGAAAAACATGTCTTAACTCATTTTCGTCTGACCCTGAATTAACATAAATATGTTTTGAGCAAAAAGTACTCTCTAGGAATGAGATTACACCGGGGATAAATTCAACTTCCAAAAGTCCAGACCTTACAAAATCAGCAAACTTTTTAATTGCCTGATCTGTATCTTTCTCAATATCATCTGATGATCTTATTTTTGAAAAAAAATGATTGAATTTTTTATATCTTGATATACCGCCATTGACCATATGATAAGTAATCATCTCTTCTATCAAATGTTTTGGCTCAGATTTTAGGGCATCTCTGAATGCATCTGTTTTCAAAATATTTGAATCAAGAATAACTCCGTCACAATCAAATATAAAAATATCATAACTATTTAAATCAACCATTGAGTTTTAATATTACTTTCTCTAAGTCTTCTTTTGTATCGACTGCTATGGTTGAGCTGCTTAATTCAACCATTTTTACACCATATCCTTTTTCTATCAGTCTTAAAATTTCAATATCTTCATATTTTTCCAATGCACTCTTTTTTTTATCTAAGCCATATTCTTTAAGATGATTCTTTGGGAAAGCGTAGATGCAAACTTGTTTCATCGTCGATAAAGTTGATCCCTCTTTATTTGAGGGAATTCCAGCTCTTGAGATATACATAAGAACTTTATCTTCGCTGCAAACAACTTTTGGTATATTGCGATTATTATAGTCATTACTTGAGCTAATTTTTGTCATGGCACAGTATGTAAATGAAGGATCACTCAAATAAGCATCAATAACTTTTTTTATATCGCTTGGATCTAAAAGGGGCTCATCCCCTTGCACATTTATATAGAAATCAGCATTTAATGCTTTCGAAACTTCTGAAACTCTGTCAGTCCCAGTTAAACAATCTTCTGAAGTCATAACCGCATTCATGCCATGCGATTCACAATGTTGCATTATTCTATTATCATCAGTTGCCACAACAACATTTTGTTCATTTGAAGCTTGGACGCACTTCTCCCAAACTCTTTGTATCATGCTCTTACCACTTATTTCCACTAGAGGTTTACCTGGAAATCTTGATGATTTATATCTAGCAGGGATAACTATAAGAAATCTTTTATCCATCTAATAATTCTTCATTGATCGGATAAAGTGTCGGGGTAAGTGAAATAAGATCTAATGAATGATCTAGGCCGTTATATCTTTGAATTAACTCTGACATCTCTTGAAAACGAATATCTTCTTTTTGGAAACCGTCAAAACCAACTAATTTTATGTTGCTTGCTCCTGCTCTAGTGCATACTGCAAATGCATAACCTGCAACAATAGTATTATGAAGTTCACATGACTTAGCACCTATAGTCATAGATCCTTCTTCTAAATTTAAACCATAGTCATAAATTTCAATATCCTTTATGTAATTTTTTACAAGTCTTCCAAGACCCTTCATAGGGATAATCAGAGGATGAGATAAAGAACTATAGAATGATGCGTCCAGGAATCCTCTTATCTCATGTGAGACGATCGTGGCAATTCCAAGGTTTTGAGGAAGATAACTATTAATATTTAAAAAGATTACTTTCATCTTTTTTCTCTCAATGTACTCGATTATCTGACTCTTATATTGTTTAACTGACCTGCCTCCACCAACAAGAAGAACCTCTTCATTCTCTAAAAAACCCTTTGGATCCCAAGTGCCTTCTTTTTTCTCAGCATTCAAATAGATAGATTTTTTTATTGAATCACTAGAAAAACTCGATGAATTTTCATCTCGGGAGAGTGATTCTAATATCTTAAATGACTGAAATTGATCATATCTATTATCATCAGATAGTGTCTGAACAAAAGTGGGATGAATATTATTATTTGCAGCATACTGATAATGCATATTAGTGCCCCAACCATATTTCTCTCTAAGCTTCATAAAGTCCGATACTGTTCCCTGAATCAATGAAAGGTCAATATTTAATGAATCTGAGTTCACTAGTTCCATTAATAAGCTTTCGGTTGTTACATTACCTGCCCCTCTCCCCATCCCAGTAACGGTGCAGTCACAAAAATCAATGCCTTCCTCTATTGCTTTTAGAGAGTTAATTAATGCAAATCCTTTATTATTATGCGAATGAAATCCAAGCGATCCTGACCAGCCTTTCCTAATAGATTGAGTAATGAATCCAATTTCTTCAGGATCCATATTTCCAAATGAGTCTGCAAAATATAAGACATCAACTAAGTTCCAACTAGTTATTTCAGATGCAATTTCAATATATTCTGACTCACTTTTGCCGCTAGATTGCATCAAATTAAGGCCAACTTCATAACCAAGTTCTTTTAACTCTTTGACTATTGGCCTTACATTACGGGCAGTTGAAAAATTAATCGCAACCCTGACAAGTGAGATTGGTGATATTTTAGAATCTAAAAACTTCTCTCTTATAGAAGATATGGTCTCTTCTTCTGATTCATGAAGAAATTCTTTTCCATTTATCATTACGGCATATTTTATGGATGAGGGAAGATCCATAGTTTCAAGAAATTCCTCAGTAGTCGAACCATATGGCCCTATACCATCGCTAGGTGATTTAAATCTGAATCCAAGTTCTACATAATCAACGGAACATGCATCCATTGCTCTTATGTAATTTTTTACTAACTCATTATCAAATTTCCAGTTATTGTAATAACCTCCATCTCTTAAAGTGCAATCTAATATCCTTACCATTGCTCTGAGTCTCTTAATTTTCACATTCGTCTATCAAAAATTTGATAGCTGAATGTCCTAGTTTGCTAATTGTTTGATTTGAAGTTCCTGCTATATGAGGTGTTGAAAAGAAATTATCTAGATTTATTAATTCAGAACTAAATTCTGTTGTATTCGTTGGTTCTCCAATGAATACATCCGAAGCAGCGCCCGATAAATGATTATTTTTTAATGCCTTAAACAGTTCATGCTCATTAACAACACCCCCCCTTGATAAGTTAATTAGAACGCTATCTTTTTTCATCATCATCAATTCTTTCTCGCTTATTAAATTATGATTTTCTTTCGTAAGAGGCACATGGATTGATACAGCATCACAATTTCTTAATAAATTATTAAAAGACGACGATTCTACATTATTTGATAATTTTTTGTTTGGCTTAATTAATGGGTCATAAATTAATATTTTTGAGCCAAATGGTTCTAAAAATAATGCCAGTTTTTTTCCAATATGCCCATAGCCTATTATGCCTATTGTTAAATCTGATAAATCTCTACTATTTCTGACTTTTTGCCATTCAGAATTGAGTAGGCATCTATTGAGGAAATAAGCCTCTCTTAATAGGATTATCATGTATGAGAGAGCTAGTTCTGCTACGGAAAATGAATTAATACCCGGTTTCCACCCAAGAGTAATTTCTTTTTCTCTAATGTAATCAAGATCAATGCTGTCCAACCCAACTCCAAATTTTGAAATAACTTTCAATTTTGGCAGCTCATCAATAACAGCTTTTGTTATTTTATCTTCACTAATTAATACTCCCTCACAACCCTCGAAGAAATCAATTAATGATTTTTCATCAAAGTGAAGTAAATCGTCATTGTAGCGGATGTTTTTAAACTTAGTCTCAAGACTTTTTCTCAAATCCTTCGATTTACAAAAAGTTCTCGAAGAAACTCCAATCAGAGAATCCTCAGTCAGCATTTACTTTTCCTCCCTCTCTTAGAAGGATCATATCTGTTGAATATGCTATGAAAGAATAACTATCTTTAATCAAATTTTTTAGTTTGTTTTGATCCGGATCAACCAAGTGAAACCCGTGAGGAATGCCAAATTTATCAGCTGAATTTTTTACTTTATTTAAAGCAGACTTGAACTCTTCATCATTAAAATCACCAGGCTTACCTAAAGATGCTGATAAATCATAAGGTCCAATAATATAGGCATCAGCAAGGTTAGATCCAAATATTTCATCTATGTTTCTTACTGACTCAATGTGCTCTATTTGAGGTATAACCAAACAATCTTTTTCTATTTCATTAATATATTTTTCAAAATTTAAGCCCCAATTCTGAGCTCTAGCTAAACCAACACCTCTTTTTCCTTGAGGTGGATAATGAATTGCATCATAAGCGGTCTTTAATGAATCAAGGTGGTTAACCATAGGTATAATAATACCTTTAGCTCCTGAATCCATTGCCCTCTTTATATTGTCTTCATTATTTGAGGAAATTCTTACAATTGGCAAAGAACCAGCTACCTCAATTGCCCTTATCATATCCTCGCAAGTCTCCAAACTTATTGAGCTATGCTCCATATCCACACATACCCAATCAAATGATTCTGATGATGATAATATTTCAGCTGAAGCTGGATTAGGTATTTGTACCCACGTTCCAAGTGTGAGCACTCTTTTTTCTAGCTTTCTTTTAATCTTTTCTAGTTTGTCCTGCATGATTCAATGTAGTGAATTAGTTTCTTATTATTCCTCGTAATATTCTGCCTTGCTGCTAACTTCAATTTCTTGAGCTCTCATAAGTTGGTCAGCAAGTATAAAGTCTTCTTCATTATCAATATCTATGGTAGATAAACCATCCCATACATAATGGTCTAGCCGTGTATTATTTCCGTGGTAGGCACAACCATATTTATCCATATTCTCTATGAATTTATTTTTATTCCAACCCATCAAAGCTCCAGTATAGGCATAGATAGGTTCTAAATCCTGGGACTTCTCTAGTATAAGATTCTTATTAAAATTAACAGGTTTTTCATTATAAATACATCCTATCTGCTTAGCCTCTACAGAAGTTAGAGTCTCTAGATTATTTTCCAACATATACTCTATAAATGAATTTATATCCTCGGCCTGAATAAAAGGAGAGGTAGGTAGTATCTGAATTAGTATATCGCAATCAATATTTCTCAGGAAATCATCCGCAAAATGATCATTAGTTGTGTCTTCACCAGCAAGTGCAACATCTCTTTGATAGTATTTTATCCCAAAAGGCTTAGCTAATTGCTTGAAGATCGGATCTTCAGAATTAATGTATATTTCATCCAAATACTTCGCCTTTGAGGCTGATGTAAAAATATACTCTACTAAAGGCTTCCCATTTAATAGCCTTAAATTTTTCTTTTTTACCCTCTTACTGCCCATTCTGGCAGGTATCATTCCTACTATTTTCATAAAATATAAATAAGCGATCCTAAATTAACTATCTGAGTAAATATCATCAATTAATGAAATAATTTCAGTTGCATCACTAATGGTTCCATTTATTATTTCACCTTGACCTTTAACTGCAGAAATAAACTCGTCAAGCTCAAAAAGCCAAGAATTATCAATTTCAAAATATGAAATTGTCTCGCTAGGTTTACCCATAGCTGTATGGATATCTTCAAATTCCCGAAATCCATAAATTAGCTTCTCAGGCGCATAGCTTCCTGTTGATGTTATTAATCCATCCAAATTTACATATCCCTTCTCAAATGTCATTTCTAGTAAAAACTTATGTCTCCATTGGTTAGCAGTTGAGTGCATTGAAGCAATAATTCCTTCTTTAGATTTCAATAATAAAAATGCATTATCTTCATTCTCAATATTCCAATACTCCGTAGAAACATGGGAATTCACACATTCAAATTCTTGGTTTGAAAAGAAACGGAACAAATCAATCATATGTATCCCTTGATCCATAAGAATTCCCCCGCCAGAATATTTCTTATAATTTCTCCACTCTTTATCAAAATCTATACTTCCAGCTTTACCATATACACCTCTCATCCATAGCAATTTACCCATATTGCCAGAATCGATTATCTTCTTTGCTTCCATAGCAGAATAGTGATATCTGTGATTGAATCCATACTTAAGTATTAGATCTTTTTTGTGAAATAGTTCACTTACTTCTATCATTTCTTTTGAATTCATTGCCGGTGGTTTTTCACAAAAAACATGCTTATTGGCTTCTAAAGATTTGATTGTATATTCTGCATTTGTATTTACATAAGAGGATATAAAAACCGCATCAATGCCTGAATTTAGTAACTCATCTAATGACTCACAGACAATTACATCATCCCTTTGTTCAAGATAATTTAGGTCAAATATAGATATAAGCTTGACATCATCGGATGATAGGAATGAATTTTCCCTGATCTTACCCATCTTCCCATAGCCTATTATTCCAATATTAATTTTTTTCATGATCTTTATTTTAATTATTTAATTATTTAATTATTTAATTATCTTATCCGAGCCCCATTTATTTGCATAAATTTCAACAGCTCTAGCCATAACATCTTCTTTTCTTAGACCCTCATCAAATCCTTGAAATAATGATTCTAGAAAATTTCCTATACGTTGAGCCCCTAAACCATCTCGAAAAGGGTCAAGATCATTAATTATTGAAGACCAATCTCCGAATTCAGGATTTTTTTTGGCTGAAGAAAAGTAACCATTTATTGAATCAGTTGCGTCATTCCAATTAGCAAATACTACACTATTTTTTGGTAACTGAGCCAGTATACTCGCCTTAGAATCTTCCCTATTAATTAATATTGTTGGAATGCCTGCAATTGCTGATTCAAGCGCTGCTGAACCTGCACATAAATGACCATGAATACAGACATCTGATGCTAAAGATGCGGCTACAGGAGTTGCAAGAGTAGTATGCCCCTTGGTTTCATCGAATAAGTAGCACCTTCCTGTTTCTATGGCTTTATCGAGAAGAGAGGAAATGTCATCACCTAATCTTTTCCTTAAATCAATCATTCTTTTTGGTTTGAAGATCACACCAAAATTCTGTCTATCAAGTAGATTTTCCAACATATAAATATAATTCTCTCTCTGCAATTCATGGCCTGTGTGCCATCTTGGGTCATCTAATGAATTTTCATCCAGAACGCAAACTATGTTTTCAGCACCATTTGACTCTAAGTAACTTCTAATCTGTAATGATTTTTCTTCGCTAGCTTTAATAGAATAATCCTTTGGATGTCCACTTATAATATTAAACTTAAACCTGCTTCCTATTTTTTTATCTATGCTTGCACAATGATCAGAATACGAAAATAAAATATCTGCATCTGTTCTGCACATAGTTTCCTGAATAGCATTCAAGGCAATTTGCCATAAAGCAGATATTCCTCCTAGGGATGAGATTGCTTCCCCAGCAGCAATATGGCTTTTATCAAATTTGTACCATGAGAAGTAAACTTTAGAATTATACTTTTCAAAAATTGACCGCCAATAAATAAAATTTGATCTATAAATTTTCTCAAGATTTTTAATCTCGCTATATTCATAATTGTTTTCAGGTGTCGGACCAATAATCGGAGTTATGCCAGAGTTAGAAAAAATATTGCTCATTTTCCCTGAACCAGAAATTGGAAATATTCCATAATCTAATAACTCATCTTTTTGCAAAGATGTTTTGTAATTATAAATTATTCTTTTTCTATCAAAATTTGAGTTTATCTCCCAAAAAAAATCTGAGTTATTTCCATCGTTCTTAAAATAAATATCTCCTCTGCCTTCAACAAATATAGTAGATCTTTTGCTTACAAATTTGGGTTGATCGAATTTGAAATACTTTATATTTTTTCCAATGAAATATAATTTTGGAAATAGGCTTACCTTAAACATATCCTTGATTGACTTCCAAAAATAATAGAGTGAGAAATCTAGAGTTGATATATTTATCTTTTCCCTAGTAGCAAACTTTTTAAGCTTATTAATCCATGCTCTGTCAAGAACGATCAGATTCCCAGATTCTTCCTTTGAATAATTTAAATGCCATCGAACAACTTGAATAATATATAGAGATCTATTTATTGAGCTACTCTCATATATCTCTCCATCGATTATGCCTCTAAGAATGTAATTTCTGCATCTTATAGGAAGATTATTTTGAGAAATATAATTTCTAAACTCTTCACTTTCTTCGATATCCTTAGAAATTTCACTTAGGTCATCTCTGTAAATTCTTAATCTTAATAGCTCCCCATTCTCATCTCTCAATTTGCTCATATGAAATTCTAATTCTTTAAATTTGAATGAAGTCTTATTGTTGAGAATTGGAATAATTTTTTTTGCTAGTTTGGATATATCAAAGAAGAAAATATTCTTTTTATCTATACTGCTAAGTGAAGCTGGATATCTGAAAAGAATAAGTAACAGGTGAATTGTTGTTAATTTCTCAAAATAAGTGATCATGGTTTATCTGAGTAAGAGGCTATATTTACGATTATTTTGAATGAAAACTAGCTATTATTTTTACTTTCAAAATCATCAAGTAACTTAAAATCATCTGATGTGAGTTCAGGAGCATCCATCCAGCTAGGAATAAAACCATCTTGACAGTGATCAATTAAATATTTTTCAATTTTTTCTCTAGTATCTGTGAATTCATCATAAATATTTGGAACCTTAAATTTATCTGAATATTCGTCTCTGATATAGAATAAATTGCAAAATCCAGAAACGAAACATAGAGTATACCCATGCTGGTTTAGTAACCTATTCATTGCCTTATAACTTGCTCCATAAATTCTGGCATTTCCTGGTGTAAAATCTATATCATCAGGAAAACTACAATCCCTAGATATCCCATATGAAGGGTTGTACTCGACAATAAAGACCTTTGGACGGTACTCAAGTTCTAAGATTTTCTCAATTACATAATAGTCTCCTGAGTCTAGATCAACTGTAATTAGGTCTAGGTCATTCTTACTAACATTATTCTTTTCAAAAATTTCCTTGCAGTTTGAAGGGGTAATAAATTCTTTAAATGGAAAATTAAAGAGAAACTTGAAATAAGTTAATGAAGCAGTTTTAAGGACAATCTTAAAAACATCTAATATGTTCAAGTAAAAACTTCTAAAGTCATATGAGAAAGAGAAATATAGACTCTTGGCCTTGTAAAATATTCTATATGACCTAGTTGTTGTTCCAAGAACCCTTAATTCACCAAATTCTATACAATATGGATTCTCAGAAACCCCAATCTCTTCAAAAATTTTGAGTATAACCCCATCTTCACCATAATGTGGGCACTCCCTTAATCCATAATTCTGGTATATATTCTCCCTATATTCTTTTAATTCAATCATGCTTATTAAAACTTATATTCATTAATATAATTAGAAGATAACTCATCTAGCATTGATATAGATTTATCGGATGCGCCTTGATTAATTACAAATTCTCTTCTTTTTTTTAATTCATCTTCTTCGGTTAATCCTTCTTCACCAGGCTCCCAGCCACATCGAATGTATATAGGAATTGGTATTCCATCAGCTACCTTTTCTCTTGGAACTTTTTGCATCTTAAGTACTTTTGATTCAGGAATAATGAAGTCTGAATCAAAAAATGATTTTATTAGATGAAGATCATCATCAGGTTCCAAAACAAATTTTTCAAATGAAACTGTTAATAAGTTGGAAGTTTTATTTTCTTTTTTAAATTTTTCAGTTAATTGAGTCATGAAGTACATTTCATTAATGGCCTTATCGACATAGTTCATAGAATGATAGTC
>MDTA01112761.1_pt1 | contig 12240 bp, 10 predicted proteins | sample 811151 | NCBI WGS metagenome assembly MDTA01 (sample SAMN05326648, study PRJNA326480) | marine metagenome | isolation source: seawater | place: Indian Ocean: South | collected 2010
GACGGTGAAACAGCTTATACCCGAGCAGAAGGCGCCCGCCCCCGGCAACTGGATTGCGGTAAAAACGCGCTTCGCCGTGCCCGTCGTCGCCACACAACCGGTTTCTATTATTGCCGACGGCAACATCGTTCACATGAGACGCATCGCCCGGGATGAGTTCCAGCTGGGCATCCAGTTCGCAGAGTTTGAAGGCAACGGCTTCGACTACGTTGACCGCTACGTCTCCAAACTGTTGGCCGACTCCCGCAATCCGGCCTGAACGTCACCTCTGGCTCACCTCCATTCAGAGCCTGCCACTGCTATATTGTTATAACGCCAATGTCTAGTTGGGCGTCTTCTTATGCCCTTACCCCCTCTGGTATAGTTGCCGTATTCATTCGCACAGCCAACACGGCCCGCACGGCGGCAACGGATTATCATGACCACATACAACCTCACGCACCTGAAACAGCTGGAAGCGGAAAGCATCCACATCATCCGGGAAGTGGCAGCCGAGTTCGACAATCCGGTAATGCTGTACTCCATCGGCAAGGATTCCGCGGTAATGCTCCATCTGGCCCTGAAGGCCTTCTATCCGGGCAAACCACCCTTCCCCCTGATGCACATTGATACCACCTGGAAATTCCGGGACATGATCACGTTCAGGGACAACGTGGCTGAGAAGTTTGGCCTCGACCTGATCGTCCATACAAACCAGGAAGGCGTGGATCAGGGAATCGGCCCCTTTACCCACGGTAGCGCGAAACATACAGATGTCATGAAGACCCAGGCCCTGAAACAGGCACTGGACAAGTACAAGTTCGATGCTGCGTTTGGCGGAGCCCGTCGCGATGAGGAAAAATCCCGGGCCAAGGAACGCGTGTATTCGTTCCGGGATGAATACCACCGCTGGGACCCCAAGAACCAGCGGCCGGAGCTGTGGAACATCTACAACGGCAAGATCAACAAGGGCGAGAGTATCCGGGTTTTTCCGCTGTCCAACTGGACAGAACTGGATATCTGGCAGTACATCTACCTCGAGAACATCGACATCGTTCCGCTCTATTTCGCCGCCGAGCGTCCGGTTGTTGAGCGTGATGGTACGCTGATCATGGTGGACGACGACCGCATGCCATTAAAGGAAGGCGAAAAACCGATGATGAAGTCGGTCCGCTTCCGGACCCTCGGCTGCTACCCGCTGACGGGCGCCATTGAGTCCGAAGCCAACACGCTTCCGGACATTATCCAGGAAATGTTGCTGGCCAAGAGCTCCGAGCGCCAGGGTCGGGTGATCGACCACGATTCAGCCGGCTCCATGGAACAGAAAAAGCGGGAAGGGTATTTCTAAGATGTCACACCAGTCTGATCTGATTGCAGAAGATATTCAGGCCTACCTGAAGCAGCACGAGAACAAGGAGCTCCTGCGCCTGCTCACTTGCGGAAGCGTGGACGACGGCAAGAGCACCCTGATCGGCCGGCTGCTCCACGACACCAAGATGATCTACGAAGATCATATGGCCAGCCTGAAAACCGACAGCGCCAAGATGGGCACCACCGGCGAGAAACTCGACCTCGCACTGCTGGTGGACGGCCTTCAGGCAGAGCGGGAACAGGGCATCACGATTGATGTCGCCTATCGGTACTTCTCCACCGACAAACGCAAGTTCATCATTGCCGACACCCCGGGCCACGAACAGTACACCCGTAACATGGCAACCGGCGCGTCCACGGCCCAGGTCGCCATCCTGATGATCGATGCCCGCCATGGCGTACTGACCCAGACTCGCCGGCATTCCTACATCGCGTCTCTGCTGGGCATCCGCCATATTGTCGTGGCAGTAAACAAGATGGATCTGGTGGATTTCAGCGAAGAACGCTTCAACGAAATCAAAGACGATTACCTTGCGTTTGCCGCCAAGCTGGGCCTGAAGGATATCCGCTTCGTGCCTCTGTCCGCCCTGGAAGGCGACAACGTTGTGAACAAGAGCGAGAACACCCCCTGGTTCACCGGCCAGCCCCTGATGGAAATCCTCGAAACGGTGGAAGTCGGCCGGGACAAGAACCTGGAGCATTTCCGCTTTCCGGTTCAGTACGTTACCCGCCCGAACCTCAACTTCCGGGGTTTCTGCGGCACTATCGCCTCCGGCGTGATCCGCCCGGGCGAACAGGTGATGGCCCTGCCCTCACGCCGCACCAGCACGGTCAAGGAAGTTGTCACCTTCGATGGCAACCTGGAAGAGGCGTATATCGATCAGGCAGTCACCCTCACCCTGACCGATGAAATCGACATCAGTCGCGGAGACATGCTGGTCAAGGTGGAAGATGAACCCGAAGTGGGCAACCGCTTCAATGCCAACATCGTGTGGATGACGGATGCACCACTGGAAACCGGGCGCCTGTACGACATCAAGCTGGGACCAACCTTTACCTCCGGCACGGTGAAAAAGATCCACCACCAGACCGACGTAAACACACTGGAACAGCATGCCAATCCGAGCCAGCTCCAGCTCAACGAAATTGGCCTGTGTGAGCTGACCCTGAACCAGCCGATCGCCTTCGACGCCTACCAGCGCAACCACGCCACTGGCAGCTTTATCGTGATCGACCGGTTGTCCAACGTCACCATCGGTGCTGGCATGGTCGCTGGCCTGGCCGATTCTGGCGAATCTCTCGATCCGGTCTCAGCAGAAGAGCGCGAACGCCGACTGGCCCAGAAGCCCGCAATCATTGCCTGCAACGGTCGACAGGCGCCGGCACTGGCCCTCGCCGTTGAGCGTGCGCTGTTCGACCAGGGCAAAACCGCGGTTGTGGTCAACGAAGAGAACGCCGGCGATGCCGACGAGCGCCGCCGTGTTGCCCAGCTTCTGACTTCCCACGGACTGGTTGCCATTGCCGTGAACCTGGGCACTGACATCGCCAATGCGGCTGCGACCGCGGACAGCGAACAGGAGATTCCTGAGGCTGTTAGCAAACTTGTTCAGGAGTTGATTCGCAGCAAGCGAATTTGATCTCTGGCGTCTGAGTAAACGCGAGATACTCGCCTCGGTGGCTGGCGCCGGGGCGGGGTATATTTTTCTTTGTGAAAAGCAACTCGCTTCGCTCAGACATCTTTTCCCGGCAGAAAAATATACCCCACCGCCGGCGAACTCTGGCGTTAATTTCCAAATTAACATTCGGGCAAATCCTTCATTCTTTTTTTCGGATCACTGAGATGCCCGTGGACGTGGGGTAGGTAGGTCTTTTTCTGGAGGAAAAAATGTCTGAGCGAAGCGAGTTGTTTTTCCGCAAGAAAAAGACCTACCTGCCCTGCGGCCCACCCCCAGAACCAGCAGACTACGAATGAATCCAACACCAATCCATGGCAAAATCCCGCCTCTCTGAGTTAACCGAAACAACGAACAGGAGCCAAAAATGGCCATCAAATACCTCCGCACTGCCTTCGCTAGCCAGTACCAGCCGGGCCAGCCTGCCCGCCTCGTGACCGGCGAGGCCCTGCAGGAGCCCGGTGGCGATTACGAGGGCCTGCACAAGCAGATGAAGCGCCTGTTCAATAGCAAGCCCGGCAAGAAGTACGGCCGGTTCTCCGAAGACCTTGGGGAGTGCCCGTTCAGCGCCTGGCTGAAAGACTATCTGGAAGACAAACAAACCTTTGGCGCCATGACCGACCGCCTGTTCGGGCAGTGGCAGGAACTGCTCACTGGCAGCCAGGAAGAATTCGATGGCCATCTGATGATTGTCCACGATGCCCTGGCCGACGCCGAGGTGGTTTACCTGTTCATTCTGGAAACCGACAGCGCCATGCGCTTCGATGGCAACCAATCACTGGATGCGACCGACGTCCTCAGTCTTTCCCGCCTGAACCTGGCTGTTCGCATTGAGCTGGATGACTGGCGCGGCAACAGCCCGGCGGAGAACTACCTCACCCTGGTGCATGGCCGTGGAACCGGTGAGCCAGGCGAGCTGTTTATCCGTTTGTGCGGGTTTACCAATCAGGTAGACGTGGAAAAGGAAACCATGACCTTCTTGGACGCGGTCGAGGCCTTCGCAAAATCCTCGGAGCCAGAGAAAGCGGGCGAGGTTCGCAACAAGGCCTACGAGTTCTGCAAGGAACAGCATGCCTTGGGCGAACCAGTGGAAATCGAGGCGCTATCCGGCTACCTGGACGAGAGCGAGCCGCAACGCTTCAAGGAGTTTGCGTCAAAAACTGCCGAACTTCCTGAGAGCGGGGTACTGCACCCGGACCACCGCAAGGTGAAGAAGTTGGTGCGTATTGCAGGCTCCGGTGGCGGGATGAGCGTGTCCTTTTCATCCGACCTGGTGAACCAGGCGGTTTACTATGACCGCGACAAAGACGCCTTGACGATTACCCGGCTTCCCAAGGCTTTGCGGGAGCAGCTTCAGCGGTATCTCGAGGCTCGGGAGGAGTAACGGGCTCCCCGTTCCACCTGGAGCGGTTAGCTCGCAGTTTTCTTACTTCCTGCATCCAGCCTACCCCGTCGACCAATTCACCCGTTTCCGGATCGATGGGCGGGTATGGCAGGTTGCGGTCGTCGCAGTAGCGTTTGACGGTGGGCTGACACCATCTGAACAGCAGGCGGTTGTACTCGTCATCCGGCAGACGGCGTTGGTCGAACATTCCGGCTAGTTTTCGTTGTCTCTGGGCTTCCGACAGGATAATCGCGCAGGCGGACGAGACGTTGAGCGACTCAACCATGCCCATCATCGGGATCACGATGTGTTCGTCAGCCTCGGCTGCCGCATCGGCGCTGACACCATCAACTTCGTTACCCATGATCACCGTACACGGCACTGTGTAGTCCGCCTCCCGAAAATCAATCGCCCGGTCCGAAAGCTGGGCAGCGTAAAGCTTGCGGCCTTGCGATTTGAGGCTATCAATCGCCTCGCCCATGCTCCGATGGGTGTGGGTGGTGACCCAGTTGTAGCTGCCACCGGCAGTTTTCCGAAACGCCCGGAAGCCTTCCTTCGGCCAGACCACGTGCATGTTGGCGAGGCCGAACGCGTCGCAGGAGCGGATAATGGCGGAGAGGTTCCGGGGTTTGTGGACCTGGTCGGTGAGGACGCTCAGGTCCGGTTGCCGGGTGTTCAGGGTTTGTTTGATTCGGGCGAGGCGTTCGGGGGTCATGATCGTGTTCGGGCTTGATTGTCGATTTAAAGAGCCAAAAATAATACCACAAGCGGACTAGCAACTAGCCGAGACAAAGGTGGTTGAAGTTTAAGCACCCCGTTATAATACGCAGTTCCTTTTTGCTGGCGCCCCGTTTAAACCATCCAGTTCCCGGCGCACCATCCACCAGAATACGCACCAGATTACGTGAGACTCATGGCCAAGAAGCTGTACATCAAAACCCACGGCTGTCAGATGAACGAGTACGACTCTGCCCGTATGGCAGACCTGCTCAAAACCGGTGAAACCGTCGAAATGACTGATTCACCCGATGACGCCGACATTCTTTTGCTGAACACCTGCTCCATCCGGGAAAAAGCCCAGGAAAAGGTGTTTCACCAGCTTGGCCGCTGGAAAAAGCTGAAAAGCAAAAAACCGGAAATGATCATCGGCGTCGGCGGCTGCGTGGCTTCCCAGGAAGGCCAGGCCATCATCGACCGCGCGCCCTACGTGGACATGGTCTTCGGCCCGCAAACCCTGCATAGGCTACCGGACATGATCACCGAAGTGCGAACCAAGGGTAACGGCGTGGGCGTGGTCGATGTCAGCTTCCCGGAAATCGAGAAATTCGACAACCTGCCCGAGCCCGGCGCCGATGGCCCCTCTGCGTTTGTCTCGATCATGGAAGGGTGCAGCAAGTATTGCACCTTCTGCGTGGTTCCGTATACCCGCGGGGAAGAAGTCAGTCGCCCGGCGGACGACGTGATCGCTGAAGTGGCCCACCTTGCCAGCCAGGGTGTTCGGGAAGTGAACCTGCTGGGGCAGAACGTGAATGCCTACCGTGGCGAAACCCACGACGGCGACACCATGGATCTGGCGGAGCTGATCGAGCTGATTGCCACCATCGACGGCATCGACCGCATTCGGTACACCACCTCTCACCCGGTGGAGTTCTCTGACGCCCTGATCGACGTCTATGAGCGCGTTCCGGAGCTGGTCAGCCACCTGCACCTGCCTGTTCAGAGCGGCTCCGACCGGATTCTGGCTGCCATGAAACGGGGCCATACGGCGCTGGAATACAAATCCAAGCTCCGCCGCCTGCGCAAGATCCGCCCGGATATCAGCTTCTCTTCGGACTTCATTATCGGCTTCCCCGGTGAAACCGAGAAAGACTTCGAGGACACCATGAAGCTGATCAACGACATCGGCTTCGACATGTCCTTCAGTTTTGTTTACAGCGCACGCCCCGGCACGCCGGCGTCCGATCTGCCGGACGATACGCCGATGGACGTCAAGAAGCAGCGTCTGAGCATCCTGCAGGATCGCCTGAACCAGAATGTGATGGATATCAGCCGCAAGATGGTTGGCAGCACCCAGCGGATTCTGGTGACCGGCCTGTCCAAGAAGGACCCCGGGGAGTATGCAGGGCGAACCGAGAACAACCGGATTGTGAATTTTCGGCATGAGAATCCGGAGGTTGTCGGGCACTTTATTGATGTCGATATTGTGGAAGCTTATCCCAACTCACTTCGCGGGGTGCCAGTGGATTCGGAGTTTTACTAGGCCCGGTTTCCCATCCGTCTGGGATTTGGAGTAGGACGATTGGTGCGTATGGCTTCCCAAAAACCGCTACGAGCACATCCATGTGCGCTTGGCGTCGGCCATCCTTGGCCGCCGACATTTTTGGGAAGCCATACGCACCAATCTCCGCCGAATACTCCCTTGCAGGCCACAGAAAGCATTCGTAGGTTGGATTAGACGAAGTCGTAATCCAACAATTTTTTCCGGAACGATGAAAGCCGTCGGATCACGCCTCCGGCTAATCCGACCTACTTGTTTTTTAACTTTCGGGCCTGCAAATAGAAAGATCAGGGCAAGGGCCGGGCGGACTTTCCAAAAACGTGGAGCGCCAGGGATGGCGCGACCGAGCCCTACATGGACGTATTCACGGGCGTTTTTTGGAAAGCCCCTCCGGCCCTTGCCCGTTAACCGAACATCAGAAAGACGTACTCCCCAACAAAAAGCCAGGGGAAGTAAACCTAAACGGAGCACTTTTGAACGCCAACGATCACAGACAATTTGACCTGCACCCGGTGGACCAGCGTCGGCTGGCGACGCTTTGTGGCCAGTTTGATGAAAACCTGAAGATGATTGAAAAGCGCCTGCATGTGAAAGTCGGCAGGCGTGGTCACCATTTCCGGGTGGAAGGGGAAACCGAGCATGTAGCAGCGGCCGTTGAGGTTATCCGGCATCTTTATCGGGAAACCGAGGCGACGGATGATATTCCGCCCGATACTGTGCATCTGTTTATCCGGGAAACCGGCTTTGAGCGTCTGCCGGAGGACGTCCCCTACGATGGCGCTGTGACGGTGATCAAGACACCTAAGCTGCAGGCCAAACCGCGGGGTGCGAACCAGCAGAAGTATGTTCATAACATTCGCACCCATGACATCAACTTCGGGATCGGGCCGGCGGGGACTGGCAAGACCTGGTTGGCGGTGGCCTGTGCCGTTGAGGCCCTGAAAGACGAGCAGGTGAAGCGGATCCTGCTGGTTCGGCCGGCCGTCGAGGCCGGCGAGAAGCTGGGCTTCCTGCCCGGGGACCTGGCCCAGAAGGTGGATCCGTATCTGCGCCCGCTGTACGACGCCCTTTACGAGATGCTCGGCTTTGACCAGGTTACCCGGCTGATCGAGAAGAGCGTGATCGAGATTGCGCCGTTGGCGTTCATGCGCGGTCGTACACTGAACAATTCCTTCATAATCCTGGACGAGAGCCAGAACACCACCCGGGAGCAGATGAAGATGTTTCTGACACGGATAGGTTTTGGCTCTACCGCCGTGATTACCGGCGACACTACTCAGGTTGATCTGCCTCGAGGCCAGAATTCAGGGCTTATTCACGCTGCCGGCGTTCTGAGTAAGGTGCCGGGTATCGGCTTTACCCGGTTCGAAGCAAAAGACGTGGTTCGCCACCCTCTGGTCCAGCGGATTGTTGAAGCCTACGATTCCTTTGATGACGGGAGTGCGACCGGCCAGTGAGCGAGCTGACAGTAGATTTTCAGCAGGTTTTCGAGGCACCCGGAATTCCCTCTGAAGCCCAGGTTAGGGCCTGGGCGCAACTTGCCTGGCAGGGCGAGGATCCGTCCGAGGTGACTGTCCGTATTGTCGGAACCGAAGAAAGTCAGGCACTGAATCACCAGTACCGGGGGCGGGACTATCCGACCAACGTGTTGTCCTTCCCATTTGAGGCGCCAGCCGGTATAACGGTGCCATTGGCCGGAGATCTGGTGATTTGTGCGCCGGTTGTCGAGAAAGAGGCCAGGGAGCAGGACAAAACCCTCGACGCCCATTGGGCGCATATGGTGGTGCATGGCATGTTGCACCTCCAGGGTTTTGATCATATTGAAGACGATGATGCCGAGGTCATGGAAGCCCTCGAAATCCGGCTGCTGATGCAGCTTGGATATGGCAATCCTTACGAAGCAGAGGAAACGGAACAAGACTCATGAGCGACGATCAGTCGAGTCGCAGCCAGGGCGGAAAGTCCTGGCTGGAACGTATATCACAGGCCTTCTCCAGCGGGCCTGAGTCCGTTGAGGACGTGCTGGAAATCCTGCGGGACGCCGAGTCCCAGAACATCATCGATGTCGATGCCATGAGCATCATCGAAGGTGCCATGCAGGTGATCGACATGCGAGTGGATGAGATCATGATTCCCCGCTCGCAGATGGTCACCGTCAAGGCATCCCAGGAGCCCAAAGAGTTTCTGGGCGAAATCATGGATTCTGCACACAGCCGTTTCCCGGTTATTGGCGACAGCCAGGACGATGTCATCGGCGTGCTGCTGGCCAAGGATCTGCTTCCCCTGGCCCTGAACAACGACCTGAACTGGAATCGTATCCGGGAAATTCTGCGGCCACCCAATTTTGTCCCCGAGAGCAAGCGCCTCAACCAGTTGCTCAAGGAGTTCAAGGAAAACCGCAACCATATGGCCATCGTGGTGGATGAATACGGCGGCACCGCCGGCCTCATCACCATCGAAGACGTTCTCGAGCAGATCGTTGGCGAGATCGAGGACGAGCACGACTTCGATGAAGAGACGAACATCAAGGCCCGGGGCGATGGCAGCTACGCCGTAAAAGCAGTAACGCCCATTGATGATTTCAATGAGTTCTTCGAAACCGAAATGGACGAAGAAGAATTCGATACCATTGGTGGCGTGGTTCTCAAGGAATTCGGACACCTGCCCAGACGGGGCGAATCGGTTGAATTCGGCGGCTTGCGCTTTACCATTGCCAACGCCGATAACCGTGTAATCCGTCTGCTGCAGGTAACCCGAAGTGACCAGTGACGCCACCAACACCAGAGCGCTGACAACCCCATTTTCATCCAATGCCTGGCTGGGCGCGGCGGTACTTGTGGTCGCCGGCGCCCTGCAAACCCTGACTTTTTCACCGTTCAACCTGTGGTGGCTGGGGCCCGTCTCGGTTCTGCTGATTCTCCTGGTCACCGTACCCCTGGCCCCCGGGAAACTTTTCCGGGCCGGCTGGCTCACTGGCCTTGGCCTGTTCGGCAGCGGCGCCAGCTGGGTCTACATCAGCATCAGCGAACACGGCAGCACGGCAATTCCCATTGCCATTCTGTTGACGGTTCTGTTCGTAGCGGGTCTGGCACTGTTCCACGGCCTCGCTTTCTGGTTCTGGGGCAAGCTTGCCAAGGACAGTCCCGTCCGACGCCTGATCCTCTTCCCCGCCATCTGGATTCTTGGCGACTGGCTCCGTGGCTGGCTGCTTACCGGCTTTCCATGGCTGTATCTGGGCACGGCGCATACAGACGGCCCCCTGGCCGGGCTGGCTCCCTTGACCGGCGTGCATGGCATCACCTTCTGGATTGCTGCTACCGGTGCCGCACTTTACGGCGGCTGGTGGCTCTTGAAGCATCTGAGACCAGTTGCTGCCGGCATCACACTCGTTGTTGCCCTTATCCCCTGGTTAGTTGCTCCGGCGATGAATCGCCTCGACTGGACGGATCTGAGCGAAAACCCTACTTCCTTTGCTGCCATGCAGGGCAATATCCCCCAGCAGATAAAATGGGACCCGGAGTTTTTGAAGGACCAGATCGTCACCTATCTGGGAATGACGGAAGACCACTGGGACACAGACCTGATTCTATGGCCGGAAACGGCCATTCCCATTCCCCAGGATCGGGCTGGCAAAATCATTGACCACATCAGCGCAGAACTGGGTGAAAACAGCACACTGATCACCGGTATACCCTGGTACGGATTCAGTGATCGTATTGAAGACTTCACCTTCCACAACAGCATCATGGCCATCGGCAACGGCGAAGGTATGTACCACAAGCAGAAGCTGGTGCCATTCGGGGAGTATGTGCCTCTACAAAGTGTGTTGCGGGGTCTGATCGGTTTCTTCGATTTGCCCATGAGCGATTTCAGCCGGGGACCTGAGTGGCAGGATCCGCTCGAGGCCAATGGCATCAAAGTGATGCCCTTTATCTGCTATGAGGTCGCATACCCGGATTTTGTGGCCTTTAACGCCCGGGGCGCAGGACTTCTGCTCACCATCAGCAACGACGGCTGGTTCGGCGACTCTATCGGCCCGTTGCAGCATTTACAAATCGCCAGGATGCGGGCATTGGAAACTGGCCGCTACATGCTTCGAGGCACCAACAATGGCGTAACGGCAATCATCAATAACCGTGGTGAACTGACCGAAACAATTCCCCAGTTCGAACGCGCCACCCTGACCGGCGAGGTGTTCACTGCCACGGGTAGCACGCCCTATATGCAAACCGGCTCCTGGCCGGTGCTGACCCTTGCGGTCATTCTGATCGTTTTTGTCCGGGAGCGCATCATTCCTCCTGTTTCGGCCAGCGGCTCGTAACCCGCTCGTAGTAGTGTGAGCCGCAGGCTTCACAGGGCTCCAGGTGACTGGTGGCTGTCAGACAGCGCATATGCCCGCAGTTCAGGCACTGAAACATACCGGCGGTAGCGACCTCACCGGAGATATACTGGCCAGCCTCCTTGTTCTCCAGTTTCTGTTTGAGCTCCAGGAAGTCAACGACGGTTTTGTCAGCCACAGATAGCAGACTGTCCGCCAACTGATGTTCCAGAAGCGCCATATCAAGCTGTAACCATTCACTCAGGCCTTCGCCGGTTTCTTCCACGAAGTGCAAAAGATGCTCGAGGTCTCTCTGGAGGTATTCGCCAAGCAGGGCCGCCTCATCCCTGGTCATTTCCTCCAGTTCGTACTCAAACTCCACCGCTTTCCGGACCTCTTCTTCGAGATTCTGAAGCGATGTTTCCTCCAGGTCATGGAGACGCGTTTTTACCCGCTCCAGCATACGGTCGTAAACTTCCAAAGCCTTGCCTGAGAGATGACTTCTTTCTGGTTGTGTCATATTGACTCCTCGATACCGCGTTCAGGTGCAGGAGCCGCTGCACAGCCTTTTTTTCCGGGACACGCTGTGAATACATCCATGTACGCTTGACTGCAGCATCCATGCTGCAGTCAGTCCCGGAAAAGAAGGCTGTACACCGTCTCCTGAGCTTGGGAAGTGCACTTTGGACTCCACTTCCGATGTCACGGGCGCTGGCGGCGATGAATCCCCGGGGCTGTGAGCAGCATGGATGCTGCGATCAAGCCTACACGGACGTATTTACGGCGTGTCCCGGGGAGTCATCGACGCCGGCGTTTCCTCCATATCAGTAAGTCTGGCACAAGAACAGAAAATTGGCAGACTACCTGTAAAGGCTAGTGTGCGTTAGAATGTCCGGCCCGCTCCGGACGTGATTTTGATACAGGCTTTTATTTTTTCCACACAAGGTAATTTCGGTAATGGCAGGAATGGACGAGCAATACAATCCCCGTGACGTAGAACAGAATGCCCGTAATTTCTGGGAAGAGAACAAGACCTTCACGGTTAAGGAAGAACCGGGCAAGCCCAAGTACTACTGCCTGTCCATGTTCCCCTACCCCAGTGGCAAGCTGCACATGGGGCACGTCCGCAATTACACCATCGGCGATGTGATTTCCCGCTACCAGCGCATGCAGGGCAAGAACGTGATGCAGCCCATGGGCTGGGATGCATTTGGCCTGCCTGCCGAGAACGCCGCCA
>MDTA01156883.1_pt1 | contig 12240 bp, 11 predicted proteins | sample 811151 | NCBI WGS metagenome assembly MDTA01 (sample SAMN05326648, study PRJNA326480) | marine metagenome | isolation source: seawater | place: Indian Ocean: South | collected 2010
AACCGACTTGAACCCTGTGGTGAGTTCGCAGTCACTATACATCGCTACCGTAGTTGGGCGGTTGTGCTGTACCCATTTGCTAATTCATTACAACGCGAGCCAACCAAGCCCTTGTATAATAGTTCTTGGTCGACCTGAGGTTTTACTTTTTCTAAGAGCCTCATCATTTTTGCCGTTTGCATCAACGGATTCACCTGTCGCATTCCAGCCGCATTTCCGTGCTCACTTCAATGATGCTATGTTTGCCTATGAGATTTTAATTTGAAATTATAGTTTGCCTATCGCACTTGTTTATATTAGTTTTCTTTTAAGGTCAATCTTTTTGGCTTTAAATACCTCCATGCATTGGACATATCAGGGAAAAGAGATTACCAAATTGCCAGAAGATGTCATTGGATTTGTGTACGAGATCACAAATACAACCAACGGTAGGAAGTATATTGGCAAGAAATTGGCTAGATTCAAAAGATCCAGACCACCTTTAAAGGGCAGAAAAAACAAAAGACGATTCAAAGTCGATTCAGATTGGCAGGATTATTATGGATCAAGTGATGACCTTACAATAGATGTGAACCAACTTGGTAAAAATAAATTTGCACGAGAGATACTTTTCTTTTGTTATTCTAAAGCCGAACTGTCATATGTTGAAGCACGTGAACAGTTTGCAAGAAAAGTGCTGGAAAGCAATGATTACTACAACGGCCATATCCGTGTAAGAGTGCATGGCAAAGGCATTATCAAAAAATGATTCCAATAAAAGGATACAGCACCTTTGATCCACTGAAGCATTGCATTATCGGAAGAGCACACTCTCCCCAAAGCGTAAGTGATGACCTAAAGCCAATAATGGAGCAGACCGAAGAGGACTTTCAGAAACTTATAAAAATTTTGACAGACATGGGAGTGAAGTGCTACAGGCCCAATGCTATCGATAAAGACACCCGCCCGCCTATCTCTCCAAGAGATTATTTTATTGCATTAGGTGAGAATCTGTTTGTGGGTAAAGTAATAGAAGGTTATACCGATATTCTTAAAAACATAGACAGGGCCAATATAAAATGGTATCTTGGAAATGACATATCAAGTGGAAACATGATCCGTTGTGGCAGGCATATACATTGGGATATTAGCAGGGACGTGACTGATAAGGCAGAAACAGAAATTTTATCATGGCTTGATAAAAATGGGTATCAAGTCACAATCACACGATATGGGTGGCACATGGATGGTGTTTATAGTATCCTTAAGCCTGGTGTAATTGCGGCCACAAAAGATCTTCCAGAATTAGAAAATATTTACAAAGGATGGGATATTTGTTATTTGGATCAGGGTAAGTTAAACAAACCGATACCACACAAATGGGGAGGCAATTACGAAGAAAGCACATATGATGTCAACATTCTTTCCGTTGATCAGTCACACTGTATAATAACTAAACCAAATAAAAAATTACAATACTTCCTTGAAAAAAATAAAATTAATCCTGTGCTATGTGAATTTAGGAATCTAGAATTTTGGGACAATGGACTGCACTGTTTTACACAAGATTTGTATAGAGAAGGACAAATGGAAGATTATTTCCGGACATAAAAAAAGCCCTCGACTAAAAAGTGAGGGCTTTCATTTATAATTGTTAAAGAAAATTACGCCGCTGTTTTTGCCGCGTTTTTAACTTCTTGTATTTCTTTTCTTCTTGCTTTGATCAATTTCGATAAGTTTGCTAATGCTTTTCTGGCTCTAGTTGCAGACGCCTTAACACCCTTTTCGGTAAACTTAATATTTTCTTCTGAATAAGTTTGGATCTCAGTCATGATCGATTCATGTGTTTCACTCATATGTTTTTTCCTTCCTATGTTCGTACGATATAATTAATTAACATATGTTTAATTTAAGCACACAAGAAGTGGTTCTGTCAATAGAAAAATCACCACTTTTGGTAAAAGAAGGAATATATTATCAACATTACCAAAATTTTTTTGGTAATGATATACTAAAAAATTTAGAAAGTGTTGAAAATTTGAGAACAGAAGAATTTTCCTACAGTGGTCAACATGTGATACCTGGTAGGCAATTAATAGATTATTCCGAAACAGCGATTAAGAAAATGAAAATTCTTTTCAGTAATGAAAAAATAACTAAAAGTTTGGAAAATAAATTTGATACAAAATTAAAATTCGGTAGTGTAGATGTTTGGACAGATAAGCCTGGATATTTTATGGCACCGCACACAGATGATCCTAGTATAAAACTTGCCGTACAAATATATTTAGGTGAGGGGCAAAATGTAGGCACTTGTTTGTTTGACAACAATGAAAATATTTTAGATAGGTTTGAATACAAGTTTAATTGTGGTTATGCATTACTCAACAACAAGGCCAGCCTGCACGGATTGGCAGACAAAGTGCCCAACAATGGTAATTTAAGGAAAAGTATCTATGCTAGATATCACTAATTTACGCCTAGAAGACCTAGATAAACTATTGTTACCTTTGCAAGACGATCATCTTGTGGGACTCAAAAAATCGTGGTATAATGATCCTCAGCAGAGTGTAGGACACAATGAATTTATAGATCGAGCCAGCAGTTGGTTTAAGGAAACCAAAATTAACAATCTGGAAGGATGGGACAAGTTTCCTTGCATTGACATTATAATGGGTTGCACACATTTTATTGAAAGCAATATCAGTAAGTGGAACGTTCAAATACTAGATCGCGAGTATGCCTATTACACAGTGATGGGTAAAAAAGCAAGACAAGTGGGACAGTTAGAGCCAGGCCGACCTTTAATAGTTTCTTTACCTAATTTTTACTATGGTGATAGGCCGGATTGGCAAGAAGTGTTAAAAGAGTGCGAACAGAAAGATATTGACATTCACATTGACTGTGCTTGGTTGACTGCGGCAAAAGGGTTCAATTTCAATTTTGATCACCCTAATATAAAATCTTTTGCCATGAGTATGTCAAAATATAATTTTACTTGGAACAGAATAGGCCTAAGATGGTCAAGGCAACGCACAATGGATTCTTGCTCTTTAATAAGTGCCCAAAAAAAATACAATGAGTTGACCACTGCATGTGGATCATACATGATGGATAACATACCGAGAGACTACGGATGGGAAACATATGGTCAACTCAATAAACAAATTTGTGATAAACTTGGCCTCGAGCCAACTATGTTCTTTTATGTTGTAAAAGATAAAGATGGAAAACTGTATTCGATTGGAAACATTTTAGGTTCTATTAAACAATGATGTCTACATCGTTGGCGTAGTTCGTGAATCCATTTTCTTTCACAACTTTCAGTACTGAATTTACTCTGCTAACCAGTTCGTCTTTGTGCGATATAAGGAAAATATTTTTCTTTTGTGTTCTGCTCATATCTTTCAGCACAGCCATCGAACTTTCTACTCCTGAGATATCCATTCCTGCGTCAACCAACTCGTCGATAAACAGCAAGTTGATCTGTTGATAAAGGCTCTCCCACACATCTCTAAATGCCCAACTCAAACTCAATATAAGTCTGTTACGTTCGCCTCTGCTCAAATTATCAAAGTCAAGTTCTCTTCCAAGTTCTTCGATACGCACAGTTAGATCCGATTGGAAAGTAACTGTGTGAGGCAGTTTTACTTTGCCTAAGAAAAATGCCAAACGCTGATTCAAATATGTTAAGTTTTGTTCTATTATTCTTGTTCTAATGAATGAGTCTTTTGCTGTCAAAAGTTTATATAAAAATTCTTGGTGTCTGTGTAAGTCTTCGAGCTCGTTTGCTTTTTCATAGTCAATTTTTTGTATGGCCGATTTTCTCATCTCGGCAATTTGTTCAGCATACGTGTCCTCTTTCTTTTCTGTTTGTTTTAGTTGTCTTTGTAGGTCCTTTAATGATCCTTTGTGGTTGTAGGCCTCGTCTATTGTGTCATAATAGGTATCTGGTATGTGCCCAAGATCACCCACTTCGTCTATACCCTGTTGTATTTTTGCAAGATCACTTTTAAGTTTTGTTACATAGTCAGTTGATTCAGACAGTTGTATCTTAAGTTTTTCTACTAGATGTGTGTGTTTGTCGCCACGTAATTCTTGTTCGCACGTTGGACATTTTTGCTGTTCAGCAAATTTTAGATCTGCTTCGGTCCTTTCAACTGTATTTTCCGCTTTTGTCAATGAATCTTCGTGATACGCTTTTTCTTTGTGCAGGCTTCTCAGTGCAGTTTGCATTTCATTATGTTTTTGCAATTTTTTGTGTTTCTCTATTTCGATCTCACTGTCGACTTTCTCAAGTTCTCCAATCGCTTCTTTGAAACTTTTTATGTCATCTTCTTTCTGTTTTGCCCAAGCGTTCGATCTTATCTGTAAACTTTCGATAGATTCTTGTATCTTTTCATTGGAAGAAAGTTTTGCATCTATTTTTAGTTTTTCTTCGGTAAGCATCTGTTTTGTGGCTTTTTGTTTCTCCTTCAATAGATCTGCTTTTTGTGAAAGGAGGGTTATACCAAGCAACTGCTCGATGATTTCTCTTTGTTCTGCTTGTTTTGTTGACAGGAATGGTTGTGTGTACGTGTTTAGTGCTATTATATTTTTGAACATGGCATGAGTCATACCCATAAGTCTGTTTATTTCATGCTGTGTTTCTCTGTTCTCACCTTGTGCTTCGTTGCTTTCTACGTTTTGTTCGATGTCATTGGCATAGAATCGGAATACCTGTGGTTTACGTCCTCTTTCGATAGTGTAGGTGATGTTGTTCTTGATAAACTTAACACTTACCAACATGCCTTTTTCGTTGGTTTTGTTGACCAAATTGTCTCTTCTAATGTTTGTTAGTGCCTCACCAAAGAACACGTACGACAATGCATTGATAATTGTTGTCTTACCTGTTCCATTTCTAGCACCGGCGTCGTCACCTCCAAGGTCCATGTTTTCGCCAATTACTAGAACTAGGCTTTTGTTAGAGAAGTCTATGGCTTGGGCCTGGTTGCCCACACTCATGAAGTTTTTTACTGTAAGTTCTTTGATTGTTAACAATCGTTCTCCCTCATCTTTTTCTTCCATTCTCTATATCCACGTAACCATTGTTCTTGTGTGATAGGTTTTGCTAGATATTCTAACAAAGTTTTTTGGTTCCATGTAGGCTGTTCGTATTCGCCTTTTAGTATTTTCATCATTTTTTTCTTACTAATTCGAGACATCGAGATCGTTGTATATTGCCGTTAATATGTTCTTGTCATAGACTTCAGAATCAACCCCCTGTAACTGCTTCACAACAATTTGATCCACGCTGTCAAATTTTTGCACTTCTACCAAAGGCTGTTGTGCGTTATCAACTTGCTCCGGTATCAGTTGCAGTTCTCTCAACTGATATTTGTCTATGAACGTTTCCCTCACAAAGTTTGCTTCTTCGTAACTTATTTTAATGTCCAGCGTGACCCTAACGTACATTTTTGCCTTTAGGTACTTGTCTGGATCCTCAAGAAGTTGTGAAATTTTTATTGTAATGTATCTTGGCATATCTGGCCAGTTTATGAACTTTGGTTTGCCACCCATTTCTATGATCATCATACCTCTATCATCGTCCCAGGCATCTGCATAATTGTGTGGAAATGCGTTGCCCATGTATGTGACGTTCTTCATGTATTGTCTTTTGTGGAAATGTCCTGAGAATACTTGTCCGCAACCTGCAAAATGATCAGTCTGTATTCCTCCAACATCTGGCATTTCTACCATGGCATTCATTTTGAAATATGGCAGTTCGAAGTGTCCAAACACATATTGTTGTTTCATTTTTTCAATTTTTTTCCATTCGTCTCCAACGATCCACGGAATGATTGCAACATCATCTTCTACAATCCAGTCGTTGACGATATGCACATTAGGAATGTTTCTTATGAACTCCATTGAGTTTATTTCTCTTTTTTCTCTGTAGAATAAATCATGGTTGCCCATTATTACATAAACTTTTTCAAAAGCCTTTCCCAACCTTTCCATGTTGCTGACTGTGTAGTTCATTGTGGACACATTGGTCGATGCCCTATGATGATGCCAATCACCCAAGAATATGCAAGTTTCACATCCGTGTGTTTTTGCCTGTTCTATGAACCAGTATATGAATGCTTCGCAATCGTCGTTGTGGATACGACTGTTTCCTTTCATGCCAAAATGTATGTCAGTGAAACACGCTACTTTTTTGAAAAACATCTTAGTATTTTACCATTTCTTTTTGACCTGCACCTTATGATTGGTCATGTCTATTTTGTTTTTGAATTTGACTTCTGAAAAATCATCTGCGTCTAACTTACCTTTCTTTTTGAGGGTCTTGTTTAATTTTTTTAGTGTGGTCTTGTTGACTTCGTGTACATCTCCATGTGCATTTTTCATCATCTGTTTGTAAGAGGTGCCGGCAGACTCGTTTTCGTTCTGCCTTGTAAAACTTGGCATCATGCCGTTGTATTCCAATAGGTCATCTCTTATTGCTTGATTTTTCTTTTCAATGTTTAAAATTCTCGTGAAACTGTTTGTGATTGCCGCGGTGTAGTATGCGAAAGGGTTGTCTGATTTTGATTCATCGAACTGTAATCCAATCTGAGACAACTGCATCAGTGCCTGTGATTGCATCTCGTCATTGTAAGTGTAACCTCTCCAGTTTGATCTGGTGCCGTATCTTTCACACAACTTCATGTACATCAATGCCAATTGGTTGGTCATCTTGCCGTGGTCGCTTGAGAAGTGTCCGTTGTCCATTCCTCCCACCCAGTGTGACTTACCAACGCATATAAGCCGATCCTTGTTGTCAAACTTGTAGTGCTGGAAAGGAGGGAAGTTTACCTTGCTGTGGTGATCCGCGGTCTGTTTTGGATTCTTTTTTCTGTCTCCATCCAACGGCACATGGTCAAACGTCATTACTCTGAAAACTAGATCTGTCTTGTCTATCTTTCTCGGCGATACTGTGTAGTCTGCAAGTTTGATTTTTTTGAGACCGGCGTCCTTGGCCGCCTCCCAGGCCTCTTGTGTAAGTCTTTTTGCCTTGGCCTTACGTGCCTGTGCCACTGCACTTGCATTTACTTTCTTCAGATTGGCCACTATAAGATCGTAATGTGCATAGTCAGGTGACACATACGAGCAATATGTGTTCTTGCTGGCGTGTATTTGAGCCAACAGATCTCTGTTGTTTAGATACTTTACTCTCTTCATAAATCCTTTACTTTATATTAATGTGAGTGACCACAAACAGGTCTGTTGAATGGTGCCGTATGGGAATAAAATGCGCCTATAATTGTGCCTATAAATATAGTTAAAGTATACAAAATTTTACAAAGGAAAGCAACCGTAAATGTCAAGTGAATTTGGTAGGATAGTTAAAAATGTAGGAACCGGCATATTCAACAGAACGTTGGGTAGGCTTTTAGGCGCCGGAATATCCACTGACAGCAGGCTTGTGAACGCAAGGGCCAAATGGTCAGGCAGAAGCGACAAGAAAGATTGGCGTGTGCGGCTACAAATTCCAAACGAAGCAGATGCAGTGTTTGGTGCCATACTAGACAACAACGATCTATTGAAACCATTGAGAGACTCTCGCGGCATGTTCTGGCCACTTACACCGTCAATGGTAATTCAACATTCGGCAAATTACAATCCTTTGGCCCAGACACATAGCAATTACCCGTTCCAGGCATATCAAAACTCACAAGTCGATGCGTTAAACATCATTGGAGAATTTCCTGTGCAAAATTACGAAGATGCTCAGCACTGGGTGGCAACAGTAAATTTTTTAAGAACCGTAACAAAAATGTTTTTTGGGAGAGATGATGCATCTCAACTTAAAGGCAACCCGCCTCCGATACTGCATTTATCAGGTTACGGTGATCACATGTTCAACAAGGTTCCTGTGGTGTTGAACTCTTTCAACGTTGAACTGAGAGCAGGCATAGATTACATATCGACTAAACAATGGCAGGCCGGTTACGGTGGAGGACGTGTGGATCCAACGCTGGCGGCAGAAGTTGAGGCAGGCACATCGCAGACTTGGGCACCAACATTATCAAATATATCAGTGCTGGTAACTCCAGTGTACTCGCGAGATTCTGTCAAAAACTTCAACCTTGGTGAATTTGCACGTGGCAATCTAAGTGGCAAAGGCAAAGGAGAAATAGGATTCATCTAATGGCCAAGTATTCAAAAACATCACCGTATTATTCAACTCCACAGAGCGACGATGCTCTCGACTTATTTGTGCCAAGAACTTTTGCAATCGAAGACGATGACCAGAGTTACACGATAGAAAGAACTTATGCCTACAGGCCGGATCTATTGGCCTATGACTTATACGGCTCACCTAGACTTTGGTGGGTGTTCGCACAACGTAACCCAGATCAGATAGAGGATCCGATTTACGACTTCAAACCAGGAGTGACCATACAGTTACCAAAGCCCGGCAACATATCTCGTGACCTAGGAGTATAGGATGGCCAGGAATAAGTTAAAGGACAATTTAAGAGCTTCCAAAAAAAATAAAAAAAACAAGAGCAAAGAATCTCTCGCAAAAGAAATTCAAGACTTGGAAAGCAACCTTGGCGTAGGAAGAACAAAAAATATAAACCTGAGCACCCTAAAAAGGTTGAAAAACGAGTACGAAAATTTTAGGACAAGTAAGGATTTTGGTCCTTATTCTCAAGGTGGTGGCATCACTATCAAGCCAGGTTCGCAGACAGGAAACCATGAGAACATATTACATCGGTTTGCGACCTACAACACACTGTTCACATTGAGTGGTATATCTGAAGAAGAATTACAAGACCATTCATTTTTGAATAATCCTGTACATGACGTCATTGCCCGATCAGGTGGCATAGGAGGCAACACTGTCGCTCGGGACAGTTTTGAAGGCACAGGAAGAGCAGATGATGTCGACAGAATTGTGCGAGATGCCTACAAAAATTTCAAAGAAAGTTACACAGATTCGGTTAACATCCTGAAATCTGGAAGAGATATTTTCATTGAGGAAGTGAACATGCTATCTACTGTCGGCCCCAGCGAGGAACGTGGACTGGCAGATTTTGTAAAAATGAATTTCAAATTGCATGAGCCGTTTGGCATATCCTTTATTGAAAAGGTACGTGCCGCCACTCGTTTGAATAATTTTACTGATTATCAAGATGCTCCTTTGTTGTTGACCATAGAGTTCAAAGGATTCGACGAGAACGGCAGACCTCAGGCTCCATATGGCACCGTAAGGAAGATACCGATATTGATTACTAGGGTAGATCTGGACGTCAACGAAGGAGGCGCCGTTTACGATGTGACCGCTGTGCGTATAAATGACATAGCCTTTGATGACAGATTCAAGTTCCCAAGATGTAAAATCACAATCAATGCCAGCACCTTGGCCGGAGCAGGTGAACAATTGGAGAACCAACTAAATGAGTCGATAAAGAAAGAGCGTGATGAACACAAAGTACGAGAAGTGCTAGACGAGTACCGCATAGAATTCGACCGCAGGGTTTTGACGTTGTCGAAAGGGTTTGTTGGACAGAAAAACACTGTGAACACCAGAGTAGGGGGAGTAACCTCAGACAAAATAGAAATAGAGGTCGGCGAGGCCGAAATATATAATCTCACCAGTGTGACAAAATTGATTGAAGACATAGTAAGGTCAACCAAAGGATACGAGGATCTAGCCACTGACTTCTGGACATCATATTTAAAGAGTACAAAACAGATTGGTCTAAGAGAGACTGCCACTGATGCTGAAATAAGGAAATTTATAGAAAGCGATCAATTGGAAAAGGTAATATCTTTGAATCCTTTTGTGGACTGGTTTAAAATTAAAACAGCGGTAAAAACTGACTACAGGCAGTACGACAACATCAACAAGATGCACAAAAAAATTGTTACTTACAAAGTGATACCATACAAAATACATGTGCTGAAATTCATGAGGCCAGGCGTGTTCATGAAGAACAACGTGGCTAAACAACAGGCCTTGAAACACTACAACTATTTGTACACAGGTGAAAACGTTGATATACAAAACTTAAGAATAAACTACAAAACTGCCTACTACATGAGAAATTCTGTGGAGGTTGACAAAGGCCCAGACACTGTCTTCGAAAAACTTGACACACTGATAAGCAAAGTGAGAGGAAAAGAAAATCCAAGGGATCGAGACGTGACTCAATTACGATCATATCCAAGTATTATTAAAGGCAGAAGTGTGTTCCAGGTCGGTGATGCGGACAAAGGAAAAGAATCACTGAAACAGGATTTTTATGACTATCTAACCAATCCGACGGTGGACATGATGAGGATTGAGATGGAGATCCTTGGAGATCCTGCTTACCTGTGTCAGGACCAATTCATTCCATTGAATGCCCGAGATCAGGCCAGGAGAAAAGGATTGCTGTTTGATGAACAATCAGGTTCGTTCAACGCAGATCAATACACCCCACTGATAGAACTTAACTACAGGTTGCCTGATGACATTAATGACAAGACAGGAGTCATGTTCGAAAAGAACAGCACAGTGCCTGAAGAGAATTTGTTTTTCTCTGGAGTTTATCAAGTGGTTAAGATCGACAGCACAATAGCCAATGGTTCATTTACGCAGACACTGACCTGTGTGAGGCTCAACAATCAAAACGGATTGGGCAGTGATCCGGACATAGTGAAAGTGGCTGGCGGTAAAACAATTGAAGCAGGGAAAAACAACACAATAGAAAATATAATAAAGAAAAAGGCAGAAGGAACTTTGGCAAAAGCAGTTCCAGAAATTAAAGACTATTTAGATTTTTTAAACTAAATTAATTTATGGTAGGATTTGTAGACACAACAGACAACATGAAGGACTTCAACCAGAAGTTCTCTGGCACGGATTCAGGTCCATATGTTGGTAAAGTAAAGTACACCAATGATCCATTGAGAATGGGACGTCTGGGAGTCAACATACCAGAGCTCTCACAGACCAACAGTCCGGGACCGGATGATTGCATTTGGTGTCAATATCTGTCTCCGTTCTACGGTGCCAAGACCATAGAGGCCACAAGCAAATCAGACCCAACCGATTACAAGCTCACACAACACAGTTATGGTATGTGGTTTGTTCCACCCGACATAGACACAGATGTGCTTGTGATATTCGCCAAGGGAGAATCATCCAAGAAGAACGCATTCTGGATTGGTTGTGTGCAACAGCCATTGACCAACCAACAGGTGCCTGGTTACGGTGCGTCCACTTTCACGGAACTCGCATCGGACAGATCAACAGGCAGGGAGAGGGGCATAGTTGCGGCGGCCACAGGAGAAACACAAAATTACGGAACAGATTTACTGCCGGTGGGAGAGAAAAACAGAAGGCTGGTGGAAGGTGCAGTCAGTGCCGAGTCTGCCAATCAATTTAGATATCCGGTCAATAGGATATTGGCGGACCAGTTGAATGAGCAAGGATTGGTAAAGGATAATGTCAGAGGCACAACAACCAGTTCGGCCAAAAGGGAAACTCCGAGCCAAGTTTTTGGTATCAACACACCTGGAAGGATTCGTGCCGACTCGCGTGAATTGAACATTGGACCTGAAGGTATACCTGTGAAACCAGACAGGAATCCAGGACACAGTTTTGTAATGGACGACGGAGATGCACAAGGTGATAATCAACTGACAAGATTACGTACAGCATCCGGGCACCAACTTTTGATGCATGACAAAGAAGGTGTGGTGTATCTAGCAAACGGTTCAGGCAAGGCCTTTATTGAAATGGACATTGACGGCACAGTGAGTGTATATTCCGAAGGTGGTATAAATCTGAGATCCGGCCAAGATTTCAACCTACATTCTGACCTGAACATCAATTTCCATGCCAAAGGACAAATAAACTTTACTTCTGAGGCAAATATTGCATTGAACTCAGAGGGCTACATATTTGCAATGGGAGATGCTGGAATATTAAATGCATCGCAAAAAGGTAGTATAAGAAACTTTGCCACAGATGGCATCACTTCACACACTCAAGGTATACAGTTCCATAGTGCAGACGGAAGGATAGACCTGGCCTCGGGTGGTCAAGTGCATTTGAACTCTGTTGGGCCTAAACCAATAATGGGACCTTCGTGGCTAAAAGCGGACGCCGTTGGAATAAAAGTGACTGAAGGTTTGATAGACATAGACGAGAGTAATCCTATAATAAACGGAAGAACAAATAAAATAGATAACAAAACTACTGTGTCTGATTTTGTTACCCACGAACCTTATGATAGACAG
>MDTA01093636.1_pt1 | contig 12239 bp, 6 predicted proteins | sample 811151 | NCBI WGS metagenome assembly MDTA01 (sample SAMN05326648, study PRJNA326480) | marine metagenome | isolation source: seawater | place: Indian Ocean: South | collected 2010
AATGTTCTTACAAGGGATTACGGCCCAAGAACCTCGAGAGAAAGGGTGTTTGATTCTTCAAAATCATAGCCCCATCAATGGCATGATAAAGGAAATTGGATCTCCTAGAATTGCCATTGGTATTATTGCTGGAAATAGAAATACAAGTAGTGGAAGTTTGTAACTAACCCAAACTTCTTCTACGCCGTATTCATTTAATTTTTCAATATCTAATTGTAACTGTTCATCAGAAGGAGTTCTTCTAGGTGCTCGGGACTTATTGTAAACTTTTGAACTGCCATCAGGTAAATCCATTACCGATGTTAGCAGCCAAACATGACTCTCAAATACATCTTGTAACTTCATTTTACTAGCATGCCAAGATAATCTTAAGTCTGAAAATGAAGAAATATTCGAGTTATAGATATTTTTGATCAATAGAATCAAAGGAATTAGTAGAAATGTTAGTCCGCCCCACATAAGTAATGCAAGTGCGGGAGGTAATGCAATTACAGAATCGAGAGTTGATTCAGAAATAAGAGGCATGGTATTCCAATTAGGAATCAATATTGCTACCAGCATCAATGCCTTAGCATCTGCTCCACCATGAATCAATCTAAACCTCCATGCCATATCAATAATGAAAATCGTTAGTAACCCCGCCATAGTACTCCACCAAAGCGATGCATTTCCATTACTATTCCCTATCAGATACTCAATAGGACTCACATCTCCATATTTCATAGCCCCACCAATAATTCCTCCTAAAGAGACTAAATACCAAAAAGTGACAATAATATCGATTTTACTTCTTGCTAAGACATCACTAAGAGTTGGCCTTCCAATTATTGCAGTTGAAGCATATGCAACTACTGCGGATGCAGTAAGGTAAATGGTCCAATCCGCATTTTGTGCCATTAAATCAAGAGCCCAGATGAATAATGCTGGTTTTACCCATACCATCCAATGCCCATTAGGAACTCTGCGATCCTTATGATCCATCCAAGCAGCCCAGCCCATTGCTAGAAGCAAAACACCAATTCTAGTCCAGCCTAGAACGTCCTCTGAAGTTAGGCCCATAGAACGCCCTAGTCGGCAATGAACTTAAAGACGGCCACCGCACAGGTTAGTTTAGTGAGGATTGAGGTGTTTACATGGATGTCGAAACTCGATTACAACAAGTTGCCACGGTAATCAATCAAATTGATGACCCAAAAGTTCCTAGAAATATCAGAAGACAAGCAAAAGAGGCCTGTGAACAATGGCTTTTGAATAAGGCAAAAAAACTCGATGTTCGAATTGCTATGTCTCAATCCAAACTTGAAGAATTGTACGAGGACCCAAATATTCCTCCTGAGTTTGGAACCTTAATCTTGATGATAAATACAGAATTAGAAAAAATTCTTACTGAAGTTCTTTGATTATTCGTCGGAATACAAATTGTCTTGACCCTTAGGTATTTTCAATGATAGCCCAGCTGCAAGCACCATTAACACACCGCATAATAAAAACGCAGTATGATAATCGAATGGTGATTTACCATCTACTGTCAAAACCCAAACAAAACCTCCTGTAAGAGGCCCAAGAATTCTAGAAAAAGAACTAACAGATTCTTGAGCACCCATTACAACTCCTAATTCCATATTCTTTTCTTTTGCAATGCTTGTAAGTATAGAAGATGATGAAGGTTGGAATAAACCATTACCTACAGCGATTAGTAGTGATACAAATCCTAATTGCAAGAAGGCATATTCATACTCTGTATAAGGAATTAATGTCAAACCTAAACCAGTGATAAGACATGAAATTGGTAATAAATTTCTTGAGCCAAATTTTCTAGAAAGTGGACCAATTAGAAATCCTTGAGTCAATATACCAGCAATTCCAATAACCGCAAAAATCCTACCGTTCTGTGCTTCACTGAACGATAAACCACCACTTTCTACATCCATTCCCGTGTACAAGATAAAAACTGCATGCATTATTGTAAAACCAAAAACGAAAAGCATAGTCATCCAAATGATAACAGCAATAGAGCCATTGGTCAAGGTCGCAGAAATATCTGCAATGGATTTCTTAAATCGCACCTTCAAGTTAGCATCCGATTTTTTTGTTCGTAGATTTTCTGCAAGTGATTCTGGTAGATTTCTATAAGCCACAAACAAAGATAAGAGAGATAATACACTTGCTGCTAAGCAAGGAAGCAAATATGGATATGTTTCGAAAATGGTTGATTCAAAATAACTCCATTTAGATGCTGGATTGGATAATTCTCCGCCAATAAAGGGCCCAATAGTGAAACCTAGACCAAATGCAGCACCAATTAAACCCATCCTAGTTGCCAATTGCTTGGGTGTGCTAACATCACCAATATATGCTCTAGCAACTGCAATATTTCCATTGAAAACGCCTGCAAGAAATCTTGCTACTAGTGCGATAAAGAGTGTATTTGCAAGACCGAACATTGTGAAAAATACTGTATTTCCAACTAGTCCAATCATCAAAACCGGCCTTCTTCCAATTCTATCAGAAATAGAGCCCCAAATTGGTGAAAACAAAAATTGAGCAGCAGAGTATGAAGTCATTAGTATACCAACCCATAATCCGACCTCGACTATTCCCTGTTCTGCTGCAAGATCTTCGACTAGGTAAGTTAGAAATGGAATAACAATTCCAAATCCAATCAAATCAATCATTGTAACCATGAATAAAACAATCAATGCGCCTTTTGTGGCATCTTTCTTGTTCTCATTCATACATATGTCTCCCACATCTATATTCTCAGTAGATTCAAATGAATCATGCTGATGGAGACTTCTTACTGACTTCAGGCGTTAGTATATCAATTACTGAACTCAATCTTTCCACTAGGCTTTCCTTGTGCTCATGCTTGATCAATGCATGCTTCATTACTTCATCAAGTGAATCAACAGCAACAACCTCAATCATTTCCTTATATTTGTCATCTAGAAGAACATCCTGCATATTAGAACGTGGAACTACGACTTTCTTAATTCCGGAGCCCGCTGCAGCCTCAATCTTTGCAGTAACTCCACCGATAGGTAGAACTTCACCGCGAACTGATAGTGAACCAGTCATAGCAAGATCTTGACGAATTGGGATATCCTCTAAGGCGGATATAACAGCTGTAGCAATAGTTATCGATGCTGAATCCCCATCTACACCATGAGTATCTACAAACTGAATATGAATATCATAATCAGAAATATCTTTTCCTGTTAATTTCTTGATAACAGCACTGACATTGGTTACACTCTCTTTGGCTAAGTCTGAAAGCCCGCCTGTTGCGTGAATCTTTCCACCACCGCCCTGTGAAGGAGTTACGAGTGCTTCAACTGGAAGCATGATTCCACTGAAATCAGAAAGGCCAGAATTAGCACCTAGAACTGCTAAGCCATTAACTCGACCAATTCTTTCACCTGAATTAACTATTAATGAATAGTCTCTTCTTCTTTCAATCATTCTATCAGCAACTTGCTGTTCTAGAGGTTTGGCAATGTTTCTAGCACCTAATACGTGGGCTGCAGTGGTATACTTGGAACCTTCTTCACCTGCTAAATCGCCAGCAATTCTAACTAATCCTCCAAGTTCACGGAGTCGGAGAGATAGTTTTCCTCGACGTCCAGCCCTTCTTTGTGCTTCCCTTAGAATCATAGCGACAGCACTTTTCTCAAAGTGGGGTATTTCTCTAGAGGTTCCCATGTCACGAGTCACTTCTTGAGCGATAAATCTGATTAATCTACGTCTGTTTTTTGATGTATCTGGCATTTCAGAATTAACGTATACTTCATATCCATAACCTCTGATTCTACTTCTTAAAGCTGGGTGCATTCCTTGAATTGCATCCAAATTACCAGCTGCAATTAAGATGAAATCACAAGGAACTGGTTCTGTTTTTGTAAGTGCACCAGAAGACCTTTCTGAGCGACCAGATATTGGGAATGCTCTTTCCTGCATAGCAGTCAATAGTGCTTGTTGCTCTTCTAACCTGAGTAGATTTACTTCATCTATGTACAGCACACCTTTGTGAGCACGGTGTATTGCACCGGGCTCTACTCTATCATGTGCTGGAGTTTCCATCCCACCAGATTGAAACGGATCGTGGCGAACATCGCCCAATAAAGAACCTGAAAGTGTCGCAGTAGCATCAACAAAGGGCGGCAACTCATTCGGATCATGCTTTACCAAGACCTTAGGAATTCTACTTTCATCAGAAGCACCCAATCTACCTCGGATAAACATGTATCCAAACATCAATAGGAATCCACCGAATAGAAGAGTGATAATGTCTCCACTTTGGAGGGTAGCAATAATTAGCAAAAATCCAATGGCTGCAAATGCGATTAAAAGCATCTTTTGAGACCTTTCTCTCTGCTGTCTAATTGCTTCTTTTTGCATTTTAACAATACGTTCACCACGCGCAGCAGGAACGCACCTAACTCTAGGTTCATTTTCATCATCTTCGTTAGGATAAACTAACACATCTTCTAAAACATCTCTAGGAAGTAAATCAGTCATAGACCTTGCAAGCATAGATTTACCTGTACCTGGGTCTCCAATCATGAGCATGTGTCTTCTTTGCTCTGCTGCTTTCTTGATAACTATTGAACCAGCTTCTTGTCCAATAACTTGGTCGACTAGATTTTCTGGAATCGGTACATCTTCGGTTGTTTCGAAATTGACTGAACTAATCCATTCCTCAACACTCTGTTGTAGAACTTCATCCGTTCCTTTAGGCTCGGGTGCCCAAATTGTGACTTCCTCCTCCTCGGTAGTAGCCTCAGCCTCGTCCACAGAATCACCCGACATATCTATTCCTCCACACTACTCCCCTTTATGGGTTTACAATACAAAAATAATCGAAAATTTCACAACCTCATTGATTATTCATTCGGTCTAAATATTGTTGTCCGTAGTAATTCCATTGTTCCATAGTCCATCCAGCAGGAAGTCCACTAGCAGGTAGTGGCGGTCCTGTTGCTGGAATAATAGGAGCAGCAGGCTGAACTGGAACAGGTGCAGGCTGGTGGTAAGCTGCTGCATATGCAGGATTCAGCGTAGGTTGTTGAGCAGGTAACTGTTGTTGGAACATTTGTTGTGTACCTCCATACATTGAGTTAGCAACCATGTCCCTCGCTGGTAGAGTAGTGTCGGCCCACTGGAATCCTTGTAGTGACTCCTGTGTTCTATCTCCACGCATCAAAAATAATCCGCCTAACAAGGCTACAATGATGACACCGACAATGATTCCAATAATCATCATAGTATTGTCCGTGCCAGAGGTTTCCTCTCCAGTTGAAGTACCAGCTGATTCGGATGTACATTGAACTCTAGGATCATTACATGCATCATTATATTCATTTTGTAGATTACTTAACTGGACTTCTAGGTCGCTTGTATCGCCAGTCTCTGATTCAATCTGTGATTCAACAGCCTCGATTCTTTGCTCAAGAACAGATATTCTGTTTGTCAAAGTCTCATCATCCATATCAGCAGGCTTAGGTAAAGGTTGGGTGACATCCCATCTAACAGCGGTTTGTGTTTTGTAGTTATTAGAATCGCTGTCTACAGCGTTGATGCTGAGAGTAAAGTAATCCATTTCATTGAACCCGTTAGGTCTAGCCAATTCACCTTCTTCGCCACCAAGCAGTAGAATGTTAAGAGGAGTTTGCCAGCCCGAAGCAGATTTTGAAACTTCTAAATCATAAATCCAAACTCCATCACATACTCCACCACCACAAACTGTCCAAGTGACAGAGATCGAAGTGAAAGTAGGTGCGCTATTGGACAATTGCATGTCGATATTAGGGGTTTGCGAAATGAATAAGTCGGTTACTGAAACTATCATGTGAGCAGACTGGGAATCTGTCTTTGAAATAGTAAATGGAACCGAATCAAAAACTTCGACTATCAAATCAAATTCTGCGGAAGAATAAGTGTCTCTAACTTCAATTGTTACAACATGAGTTCCAACTTCAGAGAATTGAAGATTCAGCATTCCAGATGAACGAATATACTGAGCACTGCCTGGTTGACTCGAAGAAACCAAGGTTGTTAACTTATCATTTGAATCATCTACATCTGAAATTCTCGATAAAATATCAATTGACATCTGAGTATTTGCCTTCAACGTAATCATTTCTATGCCCGAAATATCCATTCGAGGAGCGTCGTTAATTGGGTTAATTTGTACTATTACGGATTGGTCTGAACATTCTTGGTCTGTATCGCATGCTCTAACAGTAATAGTAGATTGACCATTAGCATCATCATTGGCAGATTTGAATCCAAGGACTGAACCTATCAAAGTGGCAGTAATAATTTCCGGATTAGTATTTCCAACTACTGAAAAAGTAAGTAATGAAGAATCAGATGATTGACCGTTTGAATTTGTATCAGAAACAAAAGGAAGTAGCATCAAAGTTCCATCATTATCAAAACCTCCTTCCAATTGCTCATCGACTGTTTGAGTAGGAAGACCATTCCACCTAGGTTGGCCATTTTCGATGACATTAAACTTCAATGACCCAGATGGTAAAACTCCTTGAGAGGAGTAATCTCCACCATCATCCATAGTAATCAGAATACTCTTGGCACCTATTGGACAGCCTTGAACTTCATTGTAAGCAAATTTGACATCTATCGATGTAGAACTAGGATTCCATGAAATAAATGCTGGATGGTCAGAATCAATAACTAAATCCGAAAGAGGAGTTTCAGGATCGCTTACATGGCTAGATAAATCAATCGAAGTTAATTGATCACAAATTACAGAACCTATCTCCTCAGCGATGACTTGCGGGATTCCATTTGCAAGTTCAAAAGCGTTAGATGTTACTCTCCAATCACTAGTCTGACCTCTTCCGTCTAGAGTTCTAGAACGCATGTCATACCAACCGGCAGCCATCTCCATAACAGGAGTCATTACATATTCTCTACCTTCATTAGTGGTTCCTGCATTAACAATAACGTTTCCTCCACTATCAATTGAGCCATCCCATTGGTTTTGACCGGCAGGAGAAACCTCGAGTTCGAAGGTCATTGTATCGATTGTGTCAACATCGTCGTTTGCCGAACCTTTGGCGATTACCTTGAAAATTGAACCTCTTTCGATAACATTGTCGCCGCTAACTGTCGCTTGCTTAGCTAACGGTGGTCGATCATGATTCATAGCTTCAACTTTCAAATTATTACTAACTAGACCATCTCCAGTTAAACCAGTGAGTCTAGCTCCAAAACTTGTTTTCCAGGCGTTGGAAGGTAAAGATGAGGTGTCAACTACAGCAGTATGTGACATTGTGGCTTGTGATACTAAATTGGTTAGGGGCTTTGAACTAACTGAAATTGGGTTCCCAGTGTCCAAGTAGACAATTTCCAAAGTTCCACCATCTGTGTAGTCTAGGCCGCCTACATTCTTTGCAGTTGCAGTAACAGTAACTTGATCACCGACAATATATCCATCAGAAGAAGATGGGTTAGACAAACTTACATCGAAAACTGCCAAATCCATCTTTGGACCCATGGTACTGTCAGAAACTGCGTAAACATTCGCGTTGTGAGAAGTAGTACTCCATGAATCATATATTGCTCCAATAGTAAGCATATTGTTTATTCCAGATTGTCCACCACGTGCCCTGGCCAAACTAGCAGGCACTGTCCATGTCTCAGAATGAGGGCCTTTTGAAAGGTCCATGTTTACAAATCCAGTACCTCCACCTGTAATTCCAGATTGTGTAGCATATGAATTGCCATTTAGTAACCATGCTCTCCAACAGTTATGAGCATAGGAGCCGTCACTGTATGTGTAAGCACACTTTTCTTCGGTTACTGCAGCGTACAGAACTGTGGATGAAGGAGCTGTTCCAGAACCAATATAACTAGCCTCCATTGTAATATCGACATTATTACTATTGGAAGGATTCACTGTTTGAATAACATTAATCTGATAGTCGTTAATGGTTGGAGCCATATTTCCTCCAGCCGAAAATGCAGAATCATACCTCTTACTATCACTTGTGCTTCCACTGATTTCAGGATCTGAATCACCCATGTATCCAGTAGGCGCTCCACCACTTTCACCGAGATGGTTCATTGCATAGATTGGCGCTACATTTCCTGAACGTGCATCATTAGTAACACCAAAATTTGCTGAACTATAAGTAATGTAAACAAACTCATCTGGATTAGATTGCTTCAAACTATGTGCAGAATCAGAGCCTCCCCCAGCATGATAACAGTAATAGCAGTTGTCGGAGGAAATGTATTGCAAGAACACGTTATGCCCTGGAGAAGTTGCCTCAAAAACTACTTGTGAATCCTCTAATTCAAAATCTTGTTTTTTGTTTAAATCGCCGGTCAAGGAAGACATAATACTTCCAATAAAAATGGCGACGATTAGTATTGACAATGCGCGAGCGGACATCTTCATGTTTTTACGTACCACCAGTCAGTATATGAAACCCTCTATTTCCGGTTCATTTGGCCCATTTGATAAAAAAAAAGTTCTAAACAAAAAAGATTGTATCAAAAGTACATCTAGCAGCAACATGGGCGACAACTCTTGGGTGGCTTTAGAAGAAGAAGATGGGAAAACATATCTTGTTGAATTAATCGACAAAATGCATAAGGTCAAAGGTATCGGAGTTCTTAATCCAGTTGAAATGCTTAATGAATTAGAGATCGGAGATTCAATTCAATTAGGGCACAAATCATTCAAGCGCTTACCAAATAGACTTCCAGAACTCAGCAAATCTATGGTTAGAAGGGCTCAAACTATCAGTGCTAAAGATGCAGGAATGATGATTGCAAAAATGGGCATCGGCTCAGGCGATTCAGTATTAGAGGCAGGACTTGGTAGCGGTGGTCTTTCATTGCATATTGCCAATGTGATTGGAAAAAATGGAACTCATGTAACTGTTGAACCCAGGGATGAACATGCACAGGTAGGGCTTGAAAATCTTAGAAGGGCTGAATCTTGCTTTAACGAGTTTCCATCTCATCACCACGTATCTGGAAACATCGAAGAAGTCGTCGACCAAATCCAGCAAATAAAATCGAGTTTTGATTCAATAATATTAGATTTACCTCAGCATAAAACTGCCATAAATGCAGTAGCTGGGTTATTGAACATTGGTGGAAGATTATGTTGCTACTGCCCCGTCACTAGCCAAGTAGAATCCTCATGGCAGGCATGTGAAGAAAGTGGATTAATTGTAGAGTGGGCTGGAGAATTAATTGAAAGACCGTGGGGTCGAGCATCAAGAGGTGGAATACGCCCCGTAAACGGGCCATTTGGGCATACTGCATTTCTATTAGTAGCAACAAAAAAGCAAAATTAGAATTTTTGGCTTTCAACTACTCTTATCTTGGTATCACATTTTGGACATGTGAATTTGAAAGGTGGAACGCTACCTCTTGGAACTCCGAGTTTCGCTTCACATGAAGGACAAATTACTTTATTATCCGATGTCATTCTACATTCATTTTTACCTAGTGTATGAGCCTTGACTACCTTTTCTTTCTTCGATTTCTGCTTGTTAATGTCCTGTTCATCGCTTTCATCATCTGAGGATTGTTGTGAGATTTTAGACTTGGCTTTGCGACGCTTGCGTAATGAATTCATGAGTAATAGAAGGAGGATTGAAAACACCCACCCTCCAAACATCGAATAGATAGTTTGAGATTTATCTAGAGATACACCAAACAGCAGGTCAACACCTTGTGGAGGCAATTCAGGACCTTCAATTTCAACTGACAGATTACTTGATTCAGCCGGGTAGGAAGTTCCATCAATTTCAACATTGGCTGAAATTACTATACTTGCAAAACCTGATTCTGTAATCCTAGAATTTAGTAGTAATTCATAAATCATAGATTCTCCACTACCCAGGTTGAATGTATTTGTGGAAACATTAGTGTTAAGCGGGGTTAACGTTGGCTCTAACATTGACTCGTCGTTTCCAAGAATAAATAATGTGCCTGAAACAGGTGCATTTGCCATATTCTTAATCGTAAAAGAGGTTGAAGAGCCTCCAGAAGAAGACATTGAAAGGTAGTTTGTTCCAAAACTCAATTCAATAATTCCTGAATCTCCCCAATTAGGCTCAACTAAGTAAGTAGCAACCTCTTCAAGGACATAATTGGTTCTAGCACCACTTGTAACTCTAAAAGTAATGGATTCATATCCATAAACGGACTCATTGTCGACTTGGCAAGACCACGAAAATGATTGTGATGAAGAACCTGCGTCCAAAGTGAAAATTTCTGACAAGCCGCAATTACTACCAGGGGTTGAAAGTAAAAATTGATCAATACCAGAGCCTGAATTAATCACCCTTACCGTACCAGATACACTTTCTCCAGGTTTAGCGCTGTCATAATCTTCTAGAATAGTCAATTGAGCACTGGCTTGAATTGGAATAATGTTGAATGTATTAGAATCAAAAACCGTCTCATCATTAGTTGAAGTAACTATCAGATTAACAGGGACTCCATTACTTGGCGCTCCAATCGATCTCTCCCTAAGGGAGACAGAAATCGCTTGGGTGCTAGACGAATCTAGATTTACTGAGGTCGTTGATAGGATTATATCATACCAATTAGAAGCATTATTCGAATTATCAAATCCAAGTTCGATGAAAAATGTATCTTGTGAAGAACCTAAATTTGTAACCTCAAAGATATAGTCAACACTACTTAGTGGACCTGCTGAAATACTGCTAGTGACTGAATTAACAGTTAATCCTACGCTGTCTGCAATCTGTAATTCTAGACTTAACGATGCAGAAGCATTTAGTGAACCGTAGTTTACAGTAATTGAGTGAACTCCAGAACTCGCAGTTGAAATTAATGCGACTGTCATGTTGATAGTGATTGTTTGACCGGTAGTTAATTCAGTAACTGTAGGGTCAAAAGTTACCTGTGCACCCGTGGGAAGTCCGGAAACTGTGGCGGATAAATTCAAATCTTGAGTACCAATATTTGATAACTCCAAATCGATTGATGAAGACTCTCCTGGGATAATTGAAATCCTTCCATCGAGCGGGCCTGTCAGTGTAACTGAAGGAACTTCCGCCACTTCAATAACGATTGTCAGTTCTTCGGTTACATCACCATATGTGACACTGAAAATCTGATTATAAGGACCAACTATTCCAGAATCTGAATCTGTTGTTAAATTCCAAATTCCGACAGAACCAGCATTGACGACAACTCCGCTAGGAGATGAAAGTACAGTACTTAATCCAGCAGTTGAGCCAATGTCTAAGAAAAATTCAACCTGCTCGCTACCAGTATTATTCAATCTAAGTTCATAGGAACTTGGAGTGCCGGGGGTAACTTCAACGGAACCAACCGGACCGGTTAATTCAAATTCTACCTTTTCATCAATCCCAATTGTAAAGTCAAAATTAGGAGAAATGTACTGCTGCTCACCAAAAGAAGCGATTCCGTTGAGTCGAGAGATACATTCATCGACACTATTTGAGTTAGAATCAACAATTACTTGTATGTCCAAATCAACAACATCATCAGGTGCAAAATTATTACTGGATGATGAAATGAGTGAAATATTACATGGGCCACTTAGAACTTCGATAGTCCAATCAACATCTAGTTCAGCATTTCCTAAATTAGTGACTTGGATAGATGATTGTGTAGTCATCCCAGGTATGAAATTGGCGTCTTGGTCAAGGAAAACCGCTGAAATATTATTCTCAGCAACCACTTCGATTACCATTGTAGAGTAACTCGAAACATTTCCTTTGGTCGATGCAGAATAAAGATTGAAACCATAAAACCCAGGTGTGGCATCACTAGGAACAGAAACTTGGATTGTTGTTTGTACATGTGATGAAGCGGGTACATCTGCGAGTTGAGAGTCATTGAATAAGACACTCCAACCTGGAGGTATTGCTCTATTAGACTGGCTTGTTGGACCAATACTAGAGGCAGAATTCTGCCAAGGATATGATAGGTGAGATGTTTCATTGAAAACTGTTGCCGCTGCCGCTTGCTGAAGTTCTAATTTGAGGCTGGGAGAAAGTGAAATAGTGTCATTTGAGCCAACCGGAGATTCTCCGGTCATTGTAGCAAATAAAACGCATGCGGCAAGATAACTTCCTGAAGGAGATGGATGACTTCCGTCGCTTGTGTATAAGTCAAAGAAAGTACCCGAAAGGGTTGGGTCAACTCCAGTTAGGTTGATTTTGTCATGGATGTGCTTGAATGCAAGCCCTACA
>MDTA01097905.1_pt1 | contig 12237 bp, 6 predicted proteins | sample 811151 | NCBI WGS metagenome assembly MDTA01 (sample SAMN05326648, study PRJNA326480) | marine metagenome | isolation source: seawater | place: Indian Ocean: South | collected 2010
CTAAAGCTACGGGATACTATACGTTATTTACTAATGCTATCGGGCAAAAAACACAATTAGATGGGATACTAAACCCTGCAAATGAAAAACAAGTAGGATAAATAATGGCTACAACTACATATGAATCTTTAATATCTGAAATAATACCAATAGTGCCGTCTTGCCCTGATTCTTTAATACAACAACATATACGCTCTGCAGTTATAGAGTTATGTGAAAGGTCTGCTGTATATCAAAAAGAGTTAGACCCTATTACGGTTTCAAGAGATGTATATGAATATGATTTTGATCCCCCATCAGGTACCGTAGTTCATAAAATAGAATGGGCTATTTTTGATGGTGATGTGCTAGAACCTGTAACTAGCGGGTTACTAGAACAAAGAGAACCTGATTGGAGAAATTCTACAGGTACTCCTGAGTATGTTATCAAAAATACACAAGATACTTTTTTAATTGTGCCTATACCTTCAACAGCAAAGACTAATGGGCTTATTATAAGAGCGTGTTTAAAACCTACTCATACTTCTACGTCTTGTGATTCTACAGTTATGTCGGATTACAGAGATGCCATAGTAAATGGCACTTTAGGCAGATTACTACGTATACCTGCAAAAGACTGGTCTGATATAAACGCTGCAGCAGTTTACGGCACTTTATATGCTGAAAACGTAGCAACAGCAGAGAAAAGGGCTCGTTTAGCAGATACTGCAGTAGCTGGTAAAGTAAATTATGGAGGACTTTACTCAAACAGACGGAGTGTTAAAAAATATGCAGGAAGAAGGACTTTCTATTGATATTAAATTAGGTAATATTCAGAAAGAGTGGCATTGGATAAAACCAGAATTAGAGGAGTTATTAAGAGATAATCCACAATTATTATATAAACCAGAAGATGTATATGCGAGATGTTTATACGGAGAATCATCATTATTGCTTGTTGATAAAGGGTTTATCATAGTAACTATTACTGAAGATGAAGTAAGAAATATTAAAATATTTTATGTGTGGATAGCCAAAACTTTGAATAAGCCTACAGGTTTAATAGAATTAAAGAATATATGGAAAAGTTTAGAAACTCTAGGTAAACAAAGTGGCTGTTCAACTATAGAAACAAGCACACCTATTAGAAGAGTAGGAAGATACTTAGAAAAAACAGGTTGGACATTAAAAACATTGGAATATACTAAGGATATATAATGAGTAAAGCACCAAAACAAAAACAATCGCAAGCAGAAAAAGCATTAGCCGAAACAGGTGTTAAACAATTTCAATTAACAGCTCCTCTTTTACAAAGGAGCTTTGATCAACTTAAAGCTTTAACTCAAAATAAAGATGCTTTAGCTAAAAGGTTAGTTCAAGTTGGAAGAAAAGATATGTTTGATGCCCTAGAGCAGTCAGGCAAAGTATTGTCGGATTCCACCTTTGGAACAGATTTAATTGCTAATAATACACCTAACGTACAACTTGCAGATGGAATATCAAGAGAAGCTGAAAAACAAGCTCAAGAATTTTCTCGTAAAGCAAATGTATCGTTAGGTTCTGTTGCAAGTGGACAACTTAATCAAGAGCTTAGGCTTGCTGGTAATGTTCTTGGTAATGTAAATAGAATTTTTGCTCAAGAACAAAGAGCAAAACAACAAAACAGAGAACAAGTTTTTGAAGCTGCAGGAAAAGCAGCTTCGCTAATAGGAGGTCAACTTGTTAGTAATGCTGTAAATCCAAGTACTAATATTTTTGGTAGATCCGTAGATCCAAATTTAAATCGGCAAGGTCAATTAAAAGGTATTCAACCAGGAGTTAGTGTGCCTACACCTAATTTAAATTTTAATACTCTTGGTAGTAATCCATATCGTAATTTTGTATAGGAGATATTTAAGTGGCATTTAATAGTCAAGGAACTTATATTCCAACTTTAACAGGTAATCCAGATACAGATGCAGCTGCTTTAACTAGAGCAGAGTTTTTACGATTTCAAAACTTAGGGTTGCCTTCTATACGAGAGACTTTAACTCAGGCTGAAAATTTTTTAGATCCACAGTATCAAGGCCCTGAAATAAGTCGAGCTAGAACAGATGCTGCAGAAACATCTGCTTTACTTAGCGGAGTTCGTGAAAGAAATATTAGTAGATATGGAGCAGCTTTAACACCAGTACAACAAAGAGAGTTACAAACTTCAACAAGTAGAGATTCAATTTTGTCTCAAATAAATGCAGTTGCAAATACAAGAGAAAATTTACGTAATGAAGGATTAGCTTCTTTAAGTGAAATAAATAATATCATAACGGGTAATTACTCTGCAGCTCGGGGAGCCGTAAATCAAGCAAGTATGTCTGCGTTTCAAAGAGAATCAGCAAATAGAATGGCTTCAGCAAGAAATAAAGCACAATTAATTTCTGGTGGTCTAGGTCTACTTGGAACGATAGGGTTCTTTGCTTTAAATGGTGTCTGATCTGATAAAAAAGGAGGTGTTTAAATGTCTTTTGGTGCAGCGTTAGATGGAATTAATAAAGGTTTATTTTATTCGATAGGCAGAAGTAGGCTCAGTGAGGGAAGAGGTCTATCAAAAGAAAGACAACAAGTTGCATTAGAAAAAGAACAACTAGAGTTAGCTGCTTTACAAGAAGTACGAGGGGCTAATCAACTTATGGAAAATACTGATATACAAAATCTTGTCCAAACTAAATTTAAAGATCGCACATTACTCGGTAATTTAAATCCAATTAAAGTCGGTGATTTTATGGGGGACAATCCTTTATTAAGTGCAAATACCGTAAACGATATGCTTACTACTCATTATAGACAAAATGCAATAATAGGAGATCAAACTAGCATAGAATTAGTAAATCCTGCGGGGTCTTATTCAGATTCAACTTTAAAAACTTTTAATGTGCCAAGAGATAATTATGTTTTGCGGGTTATAAAACCAGACGGTACTTCAGGAGTCATAACTGTAGATGGATCAAACGCTGATGATGCAGAAGTTGTTTTTAGGAGCCCTCAACAAATTAGAAATCATCTTAATTCAGTTTTTAATGCTTCAAGACTAAAAAGTAATAATTATAATTTGTTACTTGGAAATCTTGTTGGAGAAGGGTTATTAGGAGATTTTACTTCTCCAACAAGTAATACTGCAGATGCAAATGCTAATGCTGAAGCCATTGAAAGAGCTTTTAATTTAGCACAGGGATTTCGTCCTTCAGAATTAGATATGGAAGAAAAAAATAAAGTTGAATCAGAAATTGCTTTTCTTAATTTTGAACAAGATGTTCGTAGTAGACTAAAACTTTTAAACGAAAAGGATGCCCGAGAATTGTTAGATACGCTTGATCAGAATCCTGAGCCAAAAAATAAATATAATCTTTTGGTACAGCTAGCAAACAACATAAATAGATTAAGTGCTGATGTTGCTGTAAAAGGTCAAAGTGGTGGGCGATTAACTACTGAGCTAGAAAGAGAAGGTTTTGCTAATGCACAAAGTTTAAGAGTTTTAATTCCTAAATTAGATAATAAATATTTTGATACTCTTAAAGAAACACCTCCAGAAACAGCTGGTCCTCCTGCTCCACCTAGAAAGACTTCTCTTTTCCTTAGAACTGGAGATGAAAAAAAGTATATACAAGAACGAAGAAAACTAATAACAAAATATAAAAAGGATCAAGGAGAAGATATTACTTTTAGACAAGCATCAAATCTTGCTGAGGAAGATTATAGAAACAGAGTGCCTGTTAATCAGCCTGTCGGTGAAGCTGTTACCGATCCTACACAAGTCGGCACTGTAGGAAATTATATAGATAATTTTCTTACTCAAGAAAGAATTGATTTAGCTGATCAAACCAAGCAAGATTTAACCCAAGATCTGCAAGCAGCCGTTTCTAAATTAACTGCTTCACCTGAAAGAGAAACAGCTATACGAGCAGCTCGTGATTTTCTCAGAGAGAATAATATTCAAAGCAGAGCAGATGTCGAAAGATTGATACGATCTAGACCTGATAGACAATCTGCACAAGGAATAGCGTTTGCTTACGCTGTTTTAGCTTCAATAGACCCAAAAAATGCATTTAAATATACTGATCAAATAGATAATCTAAGAGAAACAGGTTTTGCTGGTTTACCTCTAAGTACAGCTCGACAGCAAGCTCTAGAAAGAGATAGATTAGCCTTAGATCAAAGAAAAGATGCTCGTGAAGCAAGTAAAGGGGTAGATCTGACTGATGATCTAGCAGGACTACAAAATATTATTATGGGAAGTGATGAGAAGTTACTTGATGCTACGGGTGATGCTAGAATAAATTTAGCAAAAAATGTAGCTAGGAGAACTAAAAGAGCATTTACTAATGTTTTCTTTAAACTTTATGAAAGAACAAGCCCTGGAAGTATAGCTCTTAACCCTGGTGTTAGTGCATCAGATGAAGCTAGATTTATGGGAGCAATTGTATTAGATTTAGCTAGATTTGGTACAAATGAAGGCGAACCAGGTGTTTTTACAAGAGCATTTAGAACAGGAGATAATGTTGATATTTTAGAGCAGGTAGGTGGTAATCCTCTTAAACAACTACAACTTAATGAAGATGGAAATTTAGTTCTTATTGATACCGCTGGTAGAGTAACTAATCAAGTATTTACACCAGGTGCTCTAAGAAAAAGATATGGGGCTCAGATAGTTAACACTTTACTTGCGTATGCTAGGCGGGAGACCGAAAACTTAAGAAGACCAACGAGTGAATAATTTATAGCCATGAGTTCATTTTATCAACCTTCTGATGGACCAACTTTAGGGGAAAAAAATAACAATCTTTTTAATATACGTTTCTCTCCAGCCAATGAATGGTTAGGTCAGACAGGAGAAAATAAAGGGTTTGCTGTTTTCTCAGAACGTATCTATGGAACCAGAGCTGCTGATAGGTTATTAGCTAACTATGGAGCAAAAGGTTTTAATACAATTAATGATGTTATTAATAGATTTGCTCCTCCCACCGAAAATGATACACAAAACTACATTAATTCTATAGTTCAAGACACGGGTTATGACCCTTATCAAAGTTTAGATTTATCAGATAGGAACGTAAGACTTCCTATTCTAAAAGCTATGGCAAAGATGGAAACGGGTGTCATTTTAGATGACAGAGATATCATAGCTGCTCAGAATTTTAATTCTAATCAAACTTTAAATGAACCCTTTTCTAGAGATTTTTTGTCTGGGATTTCTTTTGATGAAAGTTTAAAAAGATTTTCTCAAGGTATCGGTAGTCAAGATGAAGAAGCGGTAGATAATGGTTTAATTAGTCTTAGTCAATTCAACCCAGAAAATCCAGATCCTTTTATATCTGTCAGCGAACAAGATGATTTTGTAACTAGAGGAAAACGATCTTTTGGTGAGCTTTATAGCGATGCACTATATTCTGGAAGTGTAAGTGCAGACTCATTAGTTGATCAAGTAAAAGCTGTAGGTAATGCTCTTATAGGTAATGAGGAGGGGGTTGAAGCTAATCTTAAACAGGCGGAACTCAATGAACTTAGAGCATCACAAGCTTTGCTTGGTGTACCTGAGTTTAGTGAGTTTTTAGATGAGCCTACCATCGGTGGTTTTGTAGAACAAGTTTTAAAATTCAGTGGGCAATCTGTTCCTTTTGCAGTAGAAACAATAGCTACTTCTTTAGTCACAGGAGGCGTAGGAATTTTAGGAGCTGGAGCTTTAACAGTTGGTGGTAAAGGAGCATTAAAAAGTTTACTAAAAAGGGCGGTAGAAAAAGTTGCTAGGAAAGAAACTTTAACTCCAGACGAAGAAAAAGTACTACAAGAAACTTATGATGGATTTAAAGCTTTTAAACTTGGCCCAGGATTTAAAAAAGGTGCGATTGCAGGGGCTTTTGGAACTTCATATAAATACGGTGTTGGAGAATCTGCTGCAGAATTTGACGAAGCTGGGATAGACTTAACAGTAGATAGGGGTCTTCAATCCTTAGCTTTAGGTGTTCCTAGAGCTCTTATAGAAACAGGAGGGCAGGCATTACTTGTTAGATCAGTAGCTAACTTAGCCCTTAGAGAGGCTAAAAAATCAGGATCAAGCACTCTAGCACAATTTGCAAAAGATCTTTCAGGACAAATCGGTAGGTCTGCTGCAACCGAAGGTACAACAGAATTCTTACAGGACTCTATAGGCGTTGCCCAAAGATTCGCTATAGACCCAACTTATACTAGAGAGCAGGCTCTTTTACGTTTAGGAGAATCAGCTTTTGCAGGGGCGGCAGGAGGTTTAACTTTTGGAGCACCTACTGGTATAGCTGGAGCTAGTGTAAGAGCAGCCAAACAATCTAGAGTCATAGCTAAAAGTAAAGCTTATATAAATGAAGTAAGAGCAAGACAGGTAGAAGCTAATATTCTCAATGAAGAAACTAATCCTAGCGGTTTTTCTCAACCTGAACCCCTTAATGATTTAGAAGCACAGATTCAAGCTGCTGCCAATGCAGTATATGAACCAAACTCTGAAAACATAAATCAAATACAAGGTGGTAAACCTGGAGTTTGGATTGATCAATCTAGTATAGATGCTTCTAGAAATCAGGGGTTTGATCAAGGATTACCACCATCTCTACGCTCTTTTAATCTTGATTCTAATCAAATACAAGAAATAGAGGTAAAAAATTTAAATGGTGATACAGTCAAAATGTATGCACAAAGAGTCAGAGGAGAAGCTGAAAATCAAGGCATTATAGTTTCACGCTCTCCTAATATTGTTGATGGGGTTGTTAGACAAGGGGCTAGTGAGACTAGTCTTGCTACTGCTCTAGGTTTTACAGGTACTAAACCAGCTCCAGCTGACTCTGCGGGGGTTGTAAAAGTAGTCAGTAATGATGGGTCTATAACTTATAGTAGTCAAGAGGTAACTGAGGCTGAACGAGAAACAGCTTTAGGTAAAGCTAGAGAAATAAGTGAAACCATACCTAATAGTAAAGTAGAAGTAATATCTACAAGAGATGAATTAACCTCAAGGAAAATAAAAGTAGAGGGGGGTAGAATAGATAGGGGGGTGGGTATAGATTTAGATGAATCTGATCTCACAGGCGATATCGAACAAACAGAGGCTCAAGCAGCTACCCAAGCAGGGCTTACAGTATCTGAGGATAGGTTTACAGGATTGCCTTTAGATAGAGAGGTTGTTGGTGAACCAGAAGGATTTGCACCTTTACGTCCAAATGATGAGAGATTTAGTCCTATAAGAGAAGTTAATCCCTCTGCTGAAAACTCTTTACAAAATCTGTTTGATTTAATAGACAATTACATTACAGATGAAAGATTAGCCTCTAGAATAAAAGAAAACTATAGAGAGTTTGCACCTAGAATGACGGGTTCTATATACAGAAACCTATCTAATTTTCTATCAAATCAGACACCGTTAAGTCCTATTGCAACAGATATTGCACAAGATATACCAGCAGCTGATGATCCTAGTATTGTAAATAGAGATATTGATGAAGTATTACCACCAGAAGATACTACAGGTGCACCTGTTTTTACTTTAGAAGAAACCGATAACGGTAGAATCCAAATAGTTAAACAATCTTTAAGAAGATCTCCAGAAGAAAATTTAGCTCAACAAATTGAGGCAGAAGTAAACCGAGCTGTAAGAGAAATGGTAGAAACTTCTGCAAGCAATCAAAGGCAAGGGCGTACTACTCCTTTTTCTCTTGATAGGGTTGACTATTCTTCTGCTGGGGCAGTAGACCCTAATACGGGAGAAATAACATTTGGGGTTTCTTCAAGTTTTCTTCCTAACATATCTATCAAAACGATAATGAATCTAGGTAAAAAAATTAATCAACTTACTGAAGAAAGTTTATTAGGGGATACATTAACGCCTCGACAACAACTTCTTTTAGGTTTAAAAACAGGATTTAGAGAGTTACAAGCAATAGGTTTAGAACTTAAGGTTAATGGCCTCAATTACACTAGCTTAGATCAATTGTTTAAAGTTGCGATAGTAAATAACGTAGATGTAACTAATTATAGTAAAGAAGAAAAAACCGCTCTTAAAAAAGCTTTAGATTTTTCTGTGGCTAAAAATACTACTTTAGAAGATGTGTTGAAAACAGCTGATCCTATTCCAGTAGCTTCGAAAACGGCTGATTTAAAATTAGAGAATGACATACAGCAGAAATTAGATAATTTATTATTTCGTGTTAGAACAACCTTACCCAAAGTTGCAAAACAAATACGACAAATAGATGCTGAGTTAAGTAATCTTATTGAGACTACTGATAGAAAATTAACTACTGCTGACTATCTAAGGATAGATCAATTACGAAATGAAAGATATGTGTTAGAACGTAATTTTAATTATATAAAACAAACAGGCTTAGAAGAAGTAGCCAACATTAAAAATATTATGCGAAACAATCAAGATGTTAAGAATATAGCTGTAAACCAAGCTAGAGAAAAACTTCTTAACAATATGGGAGATAATCTTGCTTCTATTGAAGGAGCTGAAGATATTGCTATTGCTAGAGAACGGGCTCAGGTTCGTGCAGCTCAACAACGATCTAAAGAAGTTGGAGATCCTGAAGGTAGTGCCGTGGTTGCAGATAGAATTACTTTTGGCGACACAGTGGCTAATGCTTTTAATAATAGAGATGTTACTAGTAAAACCCCTAGAAAACCTATAAATAGACCTATAGTTTTAGACAATGCGATAGGTGCTGGATTTAAAAGTTTTATGACTAGAGCTTTAACTAAATTAAAACTTACTGGCCCTGTAAAAATTATAGACGTTTCATCTCTTAGAGATAATGTGGATAAGTATGTGGATGAAAAAATATTAAATAATTCTACAAGGGCTAAACAAATACAAGAAAGAAAAGATAAATTAACTTTGGATAGAGATGCGGCTCTTGAAGATATTGAAAATGATACTACTTTAAATCCTACTAAAAGAAGAGAAAACAGAGAAAAAGTTGTGAATAAGTTTAATGAAGATATACGTAATTTAGAATCAAAAGTTGATACTGAATGGCAAACTTCACTTAAAAATAGATTAGAAAGTATCATAGAAGATTCTACAGATTCACCTGCTCAAGTTTTACAAATGGGTAATCAGTCTCTGATAGTAACTAACAAAGCTTTGTCTAAAAGTGCTGCCGTTCAACTTGCTTCTATAGCCCATGAAATAGGACATATTTTCTTCCAGCAAGAATTTAATTCTATAATAACTAGCACTGACCCCCGACAAGAAAGACTAAGAGGATTATTATACGAACAGTTTCTTAGAGACCGTCAGGGTCTAGGCAACCCAGAACAATATAGACCTGGAAGCTATAAAAACAATGCAAAAGTTAGAGCTTTTGAAGAATGGTATGCTGATAATGTAGCTTCTTTCATTTTAGATGATGCTAAAAGAGCTACAAACGCAACCGAATCTTATTTTAGAAAAATTGCAAGAATATTAAAAACATTTTTCAAAGAAATAAATAAAGCGTTTAACGGCAGAATATTTGAAATACCCCAAACAATGACCATTCAAGAAGACAATGTTAATAAAACAGTAAATATAAAAAGTTTTATGCAAGATAAATTAAACGAAGCTGCTAAACAAAACATTGACGTTGATGATTTTGACGCTGTTTTTCAAAATTCTAGTCAAACAGTAAAAGATAATGTGCTGTTTAGATATCATATGATGCAAGTTATAAAAAGACAAAATGCATTTATTAGAAAAACAACCATAGATAGTAATAAAAGTCAGGCTACCACGGGAGACCTCTTTGCTAGAGCGATAGCCATGGATAAAGTAAAAAGTGCAATTGGCACAATTTTCCCTAAAAAGTTTAAAAAATCCGTTGAATCTCTATTAAATAGCGGAGCTATGAAAACTTTTAGCAAACATTTAAATACAGTGAACAACTGGTATCGCAGTAGCTACGGTGCTGTTGGGGCAGAAATAGCTCGATTCTGGCTTCCAAGATCGCAATCAAGAGAAAGATCAGGTATTAGCAAACAACAATTCGGTTTTCACAGAGCTGTAAATATAGAAAAAAATCGTTTTATAAATGAATTAAGTAAAAAATTAAATATAGATTTAACAGAAGAAAAAGATTTTACAGAGGGGCCAGTAAATGATGCTTTTATTTTAGCTGAAGATGAAACATTAGACACTGATAAAATAGTAGAAACAATAAGACAGAATCCAAGATTAATAAAACGTATAGATACAATTTTAAGTAAGCCAGAAAATTCTAATTTATCTTTAGATGATGTGCGAAAAGAAGCAGTTGCAATTGCAAAAAAAGCAGTGCAAATTAGAAACTTTTTTAGTGAAACTATATTTGAAAATTACATAAGTTATAAAGAAAATGGAGAAACCAAAAGGTATTTTGATATTGGTAGGAGAGAAAATTATGCTCCAAGAACTTGGGACTGGCAAGCTGTAGAGGCTAATCAAGAACCTTTTATAGATATACTTATTGAATACATTCCTGAGATTACTAATGAAGCAGAAGCCAGAGATTTAATAAAACAATTTATCGAAAAATCTAATGAGCATGATAATGTTGCTCAATTTGTAACGCAAGAAAAAGATAGTATTCCTCAAGAATGGTTGAATACATATGAAAGATATAAAACTTTTGTAGAAGAGAATCAAAGATTACCTACGGGGGAGCTTTCAGCTTGGGGTGAAAAACAGTTAAATGATTTAGTTAAAGGGAAATTACCTAATCAGGAGGCTATAGATTTATTAGAACAGATTCCTGGTTTTATGACTCGCTTTGGATTTTCTCCAGGAATGAAGGCTTCTTTAGCTCGAAAACTTGGACAGATACCTACTAAAGTATTACGAGAACAAAATTATTTGTACGCAGGAGGCGTAGCTGCAGTGCAATATCTACATCATGTTACTCGTAAAGTAGAGTTTGAAAAACGAGGGGGTTATGCTTATTTAGAGTCTTTATTAAGACAAATACCTATAGAAGAACAAGAACGTGTTAGAGAGTCATTCAGAGGTCAATTAGGTCAATGGGGAGCTAATATGAAACCTTGGATGAGAACTGTAAATAGTATTTCAGCTCTTCATACTATAACTACGACTTTATTATTTGTAACTATATCTTCTTTAACTGATCCTGCTGGGACTATTTTAAGAGGAAAAGAGCTATCTCTTAAAAACTTTTCTAATTTTTTCAGTCAAATAAAACACAGTTGGACGGAAGAAGAAAACTTAAAATTAGCTAAAGCTATAGGCGTTGTATCTGCAGAAGCTTTAGACACTTTGTTTATTTCAGTAGGTGAGCTAGATTATGCTAATAAATGGGCTAGAACTGGAATACAAGCTTTCTTTAAATGGAATCTAACTACATGGTATACCCGTTTTACTAGAATATTTGCTACTGGTATGGCTCGTGAATTTATAATAGACACAACTAACAACTATGAAAATGCAGCAGATGGTAGTGTAGCTAAAGCAAGATATCAACGATATTTAGAAGAGCTAGGCTTAACACCTGAAGACGGGGCTAGGTTTAAAAAGTTTGTAGAGTCTAACGACCCAGATGCCATAGCTGAATTTGCTGCTAGCGATCAAAAAATACGTCAGGCGTTAGCTACTTTTGCAGATGAATCTATAATTAGACCTAACCCAGGTGAGCGTCCTAACTTTGCTAATCATCCTTATGCAGCAATTATATGGATGTTAAAATCTTACTTTTATAGCTTCGGTACAACTGTGCTAGGTGGCATGGGGCGTGAATTTAAAAACAGATATGCTGAAGACGGTCATTTTAAGAATGGGGCATTGTTAGCTGTTTTAGCGGGCTCTACGTTGTTACCTTTAGCCATGATAGGATTAGAACTGAGAGAACTTACTAAATATGTTTTACAAGCAGTCAGTCCTTTTCACGATGCTTCAGGCAGAGTATTTAGGTCAGATTATATGGATTCAGCAGAATATGCAGTAGACATAACTGATAGAGCAGGGTTGTTCGGTCCATGGTCTTTACTTATACAAATGATAGAATCTTTTCAATATGGTGCAACAGAGCCTATAGCAGCTGTCGTGCCGATTTATGACGCTTTTGATGATACAGTAATTGATGGTGATGCTAACAGACCATGGCCTGTATTTAACAATATTCAATAGGAGAAAGTATGATTGAGTGGGCTAAATATCCTAACTTTTCACAAGATGAGTTTAAATGTTCTGCTTCTGGGAATTGTATTATGCGACCTATATTTGTTGATGCACTGCAAGAA
>MDTA01116490.1_pt1 | contig 12237 bp, 2 predicted proteins | sample 811151 | NCBI WGS metagenome assembly MDTA01 (sample SAMN05326648, study PRJNA326480) | marine metagenome | isolation source: seawater | place: Indian Ocean: South | collected 2010
ATAGCGCAAGAGGAAATTGCACAGTATACTATGACATGGAACAGATATCATATAGATTTTGTTCTTACCCCGCCTAATCAGGATAATCAGGAGATTTAAAATGGCAGACAAAGAAAAAAACGCTAGAGAATTTGATTTTGAAGTTGAACAAAAAGGCAAGAATGTAAAAAGAGCTTTTAAGCTTACAGAAGTGTCTTTGAATCAACAGAATGAAGCTACAAAAGTTTACAATAGGGCTTTTAGAGATGCTCTAGAGTCAGGAGCTTTGTTGAGGAACAAACTTGAAGACCACATGAGAGAACAAGGCATGTGGGATGACGCTAAACAAAAACAGCTAGAAGATGTTCAAAGAACTATCTTAGAGCACGAGAAAAAGTTGGCAAAAGGAGGTATAAGGCTTAAGGTTGCTAGAGACCTCGCTTTAGAAATGGGCGATAAACGAAACGAAATGAGAAGTATTCTGATGCAAAGGAACAGTCTAGATGGAAATACAGCTGAAGGTCAAGCTGATAACGCCAGATTTGACTATCTAGTATCAGCCAGTTTGGTGTATAGTGATAGTGGAAAGCCTTACTTTAAAGACCTAGCAGACTATAGAAATAGAAGTACAGAGCCCGTTGCAATAGAAGCAGCTAGAAGATTGGCTCAGCTTGTTTATGGTTTGGATTCAAATTACGAAAAGAATTTACCAGAAAATAAATTTTTATCTGACTTTGACTTCATTGATAATGAGTTAAGACTTATCAACAAAGAAGGTCAGTACGTTGACAGAGAAGGTAATTTGGTCAATGAAGATGGAAGATTTGTTGATGAAGACGGTAACTTAGTCGATAAAGAAGGTAATCCTGTAACGGAAGCTGGTGAATATAAATTTGAACGAGCTCCGTTTTTAGATGACGACGGAAACCCTATTGTTGCAGAACAGCCTGAAGCTGAAGAAGAAACAGAGGAGCCTGAGTCAGAAGACGAAGAAGAAGCAACTGAAGAAGCTGAAACTGAGTCGAAACAAAAGACCGAAGCATAATACGGACAGTGGTTATACCGGAGTGATTTACTACACTACCGGTATAGCCATTTTTTTGTATAGACAGGATAGCTATGGCCAAGCCATTCAATCTCACTGCACAGTTAAACTTAGTAGGACCAACCAACCTAAGACCGGTTGTGAATAACCTACGTAAGCAGCTTAGCGGAATAAACACAAACGTAACTGTAAATGTATCACGAGGCGCAGCTCGCAACGTGGGTGTGTTAGACAGAAGCGTTCAGGCATTAACCAAAAGCCTACAACAGGCTAACGCTCAAGCTAAAACGCTGTCTGCTACGATGGCAAGTCTATCTAAGAGTTTAACAAATATCGCTAATCAGTCTAGCAAAGCCTCTAGCAATCTTAACAACACAGCTAATACCGCCAACAACGTTGCAAAAAACGTAGGTCAAGCTGCCACACAAATGGAAGAGTTTGGACGTGTATCAGGTCTTGCTCTTAGAAGATACGCTGGTTTTACAGTAGCTACAAGCTTAACCTTTGGCTTTGTTAGAGCAGTTTCAAATGCTGTAACCGAAGCAGTTAAATTTGAAAGAGAGCTCGTTAAGGTAGCACAAGTTAGTGGAAACTCTACTAAGAGTCTTAGAAGTCTAACAGACGAGATAGGAAGACTTAGCACAACTTTAGGTGTGTCGTCTTCTGAACTTCTAGAAGTTTCTAGGACATTATCTCAAGCTGGCCTCTCTGCAATTGAGACCAAAAGAGCCTTAGATGCTTTAGCTAAATCTGCCCTAGCTCCTACCTTCAATGACATACGCAACACTACAGAAGGTGTCATAGCTGTAATGTCTCAATTTGGCATTGGTGCTAGAAACATAGAAAAAGTTCTTGGTTCTTTGAATGCCGTAGCTGGTAAGTTTGCTGTCGAGGCGGAAGATTTGATATCTGTGATTCGTCGTACTGGTGGTGTCTTTAAGGCTGCAGCTGGAGATGTTGGAACGCCTATACAGAAGTTAAATGAATTAATAGCTGTGTTTACTTCTGTTAGGTCTACTACTCGTGAGAGTGCAGAAAGCATAGCTACAGGCCTCAGAACTATCTTTACTCGTATTCAGAGACCATCAACTCTCAAGTTCTTGAATCAATTGGGGGTCAACTTACAGGACCTAGAGGGCAAGTTTGTAGGCCCATTCAAAGCAATGCAATTGTTGAATCAGGCTTTGGTTTCTTTAGACCCTAGAGATGTCCGATATGCAAAAATTGTAGAGCAACTTGGTGGTTTCCGTCAGGTTGGTAAATTAATTCCGGCCATTCAGCAGTTTGCCAAGGCACAAGAGGCTCTCGGTGTCGCAGTTGCTGGGCAAGGCAGTTTGGCAAAAGATGCGCAAACAGCACAACAGTCATTGCTCGTACAAACACAGAGAGTAAGAGAAGAGTTTCTTAAACTTTTCCGTGATATTGCTGGAGATAGCACTTTCCAACTCTTCGCAAAAGGAGCTCTTGGTCTAGCTTCTTCGCTTATAAAACTAGCTGATTCTTTTAGACCCATCTTACCTATGCTAACAGCTCTTGCTACTATAAAAGCTGGGAGTGCACTGAAGCAGTTTGGCACAGGTTTCTTTGGAGGACTTAGGTCTGGAGGTGGTGCTCAAGCCGTGGGTCAAAATTTGGCGAGTGGTGCTACTGGTTCAGGAAGTGCCACCGCAAGTCAAGCTTTGCAAAACATAACAAAAGCCAATACCATTGCTATTCAAGCAAATACTAAGGCTACCATAGCTAACAATATAGCCTTAAATGCACTACTTAGAACGCAAGTAGGTCTCCGACCTGCACGGCCTATGCCTGCAGCTCCAAGGCCTCGTGTTAGACCTCGTCTTGGTGGACAAATCTATCCAAGGCACTTTAATTCTGGAGGTTTTGTTCCCGGTACAGGGAATTATGATAATGTTCCCGCGATGCTAACTCCGGGCGAGTTTGTAATTAAAAAATCTGCTGCTCAGGCATTAGGCCCTGATTATCTCAATAGTATGAATAGGAAGCAAAGAGGAGGGAAGATACGAAGACAGAGATTTGCTGAAGGAGGTCCTGTATTTGTTGTAGACCCCAACGACGAGATGCCTTACGGTGGTCTTGGTTACAATATAGAGGCTAAACCGGGAGCAACGAGAGGAAAGAAGGGTGGCTCTGCTATTTCACGCTTTGATTCAGGGGCGCTGACCACATTATGGAACAAGACGAAGAATGACTCAAACATGCGGAAGCTTGTTAGCGGCAACCCTGACAATTTGACAGAAGAAGAGTTTAAAAGAGAAATAAAGAGTAGCGGGAGCATTTCCGGCAATCCCGCCCTGCGAGGCCTTACTCCAAATATGAGGCAGACTTTCACTGATTCTTTTACTGGCAGCATGGATAAAACCATAGATGGTTTCTTACAAGATGCGTTCGACATGGGTGTCGAGGTTATGGCCTCCAAGTTAGGAGGAGAGCCTAGTAAAGACGAGCTGTTTAAGTCTATAAAAAAGGAAATGCAACCTGAAACTTTGAGCGGCTTGTTCTTTCAAGGGTTTACTCAAGCTTTTACAAGAACCAAAGTAGATGATGATTCAGGTCAGGCCAGATGGGATGCAGATACAAGTCAAGGGCCTGAATTGTATGACCGATTATTTGGAAAAGGTACTTCAAGCATTAAGGACTGGGATAACAAGAACACTCTAGACTCAAACAAAGTTATTGATATCGTAGCTAAAGCACTTGGCACAGGTAGAGATGTTGAAGTTCAAAACACTTCTCAGTTTGAAGAGTATGTAACAAGGGCTGGAAAGACAGCGGCAGCTAGACAAGCTGGCGCAGCACAACCAAAGAAAGCTGCTATGGGAGGTTCAATATCAGGAAGTGATACCGTTCCTGCTCTTCTTACTCCCGGTGAGTTTGTTATTAATAGAGAGTCTGCTTCCAGAATTGGTCTTGCTAACCTTAACAGAATGAATCAGGGGAAAATAAAAGGTTACAACTCTGGTGGTCTTGTTATGGGTGCTATGATGGGCGCCCCAATGGTTGGCGCTATGGTTGGGGGCGCAGTTGGAGATGCCACTAGTGCAGGCGTGATGGGTGCCGCTATGGGCTTATCTATGGTTGGGGAAGAGGCAAGTAAGCTATCAAAAGGGCTTGCGTTTGCTGCTGTTGGCGCGTATTCTGCCGCAGATGCCTACATCAAAGCCGCCAAAGAATTAGAAAGAGTTGAGGCTCAGGAAAAGCTTGACAAGGCAGGGGATAAGGTAGCTGGCATTCTAGAAAAGTTTGGCAACACGATAAGCGAGCATACTTATCAGCTTGAAAAAAGCTTTCAGCAGATGAACGAAGCTATCCAAACTTTGAATCTTGTTCAACAAGGACCTCAAGGTGTCATACAAACCTTAAGACAAATACTTGGTACTAGCAGCGCTCAAGCTATACGTCAAGAAAATGAAGTTGGTCTTACAAACATTCTACTAGCTCAAACTTTAGACGCAATAATAGGAGGTAACAGAGCTGAAGAATTAAGAATGCGCGGAGAGGAAATGTCTATCCGCCGACAAGCACAGACAGGAAGACCAGCAGCAGAACAAGCCAGACAGACTTTGATGGCTCAGTTTAGAGAGCGTGCAATGCGACAGATTGCTGCGGGAGAAGACCCTCTTGCAACGACCACCGCAGACAATAATTTTGTGGGTAGAAATCAACAACAACTAATTGCTATAGCTAACGGAGAAGAAGACATCATCAGGCTTCGTCGAAGGCTTGAGGATTCCGCAGAGAGCTTAGGACTTACAGAAGAGCAGATAAACAGAAAAGTTCATGACGCGGTTATGGCGAAGGTTAGGGCTATGGAGGAAGAGGCCGAAAGATTGGCCATCGCAGAAAAAGCGCAGCAAGAATTCAATGATACTATTGATGTAATGTCAAGGAGATTTAGTGGAATAGCCGGTGTTGCTAAAAGAGTGGGCGCCGAAATGGAGCTGCTTAATGGAGCCATGCAGGACCAGATAAACGCAGCCAAAGGTCAGGCAGCAGTAAACCTTGGAGGAAATCAGTTTTCTGCAGTCCTTACTAACATGGAAGGTTTTACTCAAGATGAAATTAAATCTACTATTGGTGCCTTGGGTGCTACGGCAGGTCTTTCAGACAATGCCGAGTTTGCAGGGCTTGCTAATGTTGTAACTACAACATCTTCGTTACAAGCAGAACTTCCTCAGCTGATACAAGACGCTTTGGTTGCCAGTGGAGGTCCTCTTGCCGACAACTTCAGTAGTATACTTGAAGATAGCATACTTTCATTTACTGGAGCAGACGCAAATGACCCGTTCATTGCAGAAATGTTAAATGCAATTACTAGCAGCCTTGAGGTTGGTGAGGCTAGAGGGTCAGATGTAGGTCAGGCAGCTATCGAGAATCTTGTTAATTCAGCCCTTGAGTCTTTAAGTCAGCGGGCCGAGCTAGCTGGGAAAGCCATGGAGGAAATTGCCAAGGTTGTTGATGACCAAATGAAAAGATTTGGTGAGGCAATAAATACACAGACCGGCTTAATAATGGCAGCCAATGCCGCTCAAGAAAGAGTTAATCAAATAAGATTCCGCCAAGAGCAACAAATGGCAGAACTTACGGGTAAACCATTAACTCTCGAACAAATGTTTGCTCCGTTTGAATCTCAATTAGCAGCATTGACAGGAGGTCTTACTAATGTAAATGAGATAGCTAACCAGAGGGCTATATTAGAAGCGGAAAGCAAGAACATAGCTAATGAGCTTGGCACCCGTGGAAAAACACCTAAAGAACTTGAGAGGCTAGGTTCAGAGGCAGCTAGAGTAAATGCAGCCTTAAATGAGACTCATGCTGCTTTGGAGCTATTAGCTAACGACACTTCTAGACAATCTGCTATTGTGCAGAAGCTGAATAAGCTGAACGAGGCTCGCTCTGGTGCTAAAAATATCATGGAAGCCATCCTAACTGGCGACCCACAGGAGCTTATGAAGTTTACTCGGGGCATGAACCTTGTAGCTGCTCAACAAGGGGGTATGCTTAACACTTCCATGATTGGCAATGATGACAGAGCGTTACTATTCCAGATGTTCAAAATGCTTCAGCCTCTAGCTGGTGCTGATGCGGGACTTGGAATACCTGAAGATGCTTTCTCAACAGGCGGTTTGATTGGCGCTATGATGGGAGACTTTGGTCTCAACGGCGGTCCTGCCATGGCAGGTTTCAATATGCTTGCTACTACCAACAAAGGAGAGTCTAACCAAGAGCGTATCCTTCTCGATAAGTTAGCAACCATCAATCAGGAACAAATTCAAGCTGCGCAAACACTAGCAGGCATTGATAGACAAATCCAGCGGGAGCATAGTGCCCACTTAGCTAATATGCCAACTCTTTTTGCAGTAGAGCTTGCCAACCAAATTAAGACCATTGTTGACGAAATAAACATACAGCACCAAGGTGAGACAGCTGCCGTAACTGGAGTTGGTGCTCCAGCTGGTCCACCAGCCAACGTTGCTATAGCAGGCCCCGATGGAAATCCACAATTCCTTCAACCAGATGGCACTTATGGGCCAAACCTTGGTCCTTCCAACATTGGAACTCCAAGCGGAGCTCCCGGCGTAACTGGCAACGTAATGAATCTTGGGATAGACCCAACCATAGACCCTCAAAAGATGAATGAGGCTGGAGGCGGTAATGGCACTAGAAATAGACCTTTTTATATAGGAACTCATGAAGCAGCTTCTACAGACTTAGCCACAGGGGTTCACGGAATCACTGACGATGGAACTGTTTATGTGGGTCTTAAGAGAGGAGGAGGGCTACTTGATGGCAAACTTATCAGAAAGAGAAGACCTGATGAAGAAATTTTAGAAAGACTTGCTGGAAAGACAGTTCCCGGAGTTGGCAATACAGACAAGGTTGCAGCCTTACTTACCCCAGAAGAGTATGTTGTGAACAAACAAGCTTCTGTGAATAATAGAGACATCCTTGAAACAATTAATGCCCTTGGTGCTAGTAGAAAGTTTAGGCTTGTGGCTGCGAATCAAGGTGGCGTTATGAGGTATCAAAGGGGAGGCGCTGCTGGCACAACACCAGACTATGGCGTCAACATACCAGACTATGGCATAGACCTTTCAGACCCGTCAAGAAATCTTATTGACCAAGCTATAAACAGTGCACTCCAAGCCTTTGACGGATATGCAGGAACTAAACTTCAACCAAGATGGAACGACTTGAGTGAAGAAGCCAAAATGCTTTTGGCTGGAGGTTCAGCCTTGGGTACAGTTGGCCTAGGCTTAGGTGCTTTCAGAGGTGCGAAGGGAGCGTTGGGCTTTGCCAGTCCTATGCAGAAGAAGATTGCAGATTTAGCTAACGGAAAACAACTCAATGAACTTAACAAAAGAAACTTCAGTTTTAGAAGAACGTATAGCAACAAAGCTATTCAAAAAGTATTAGACTTTAAAGCAAATAGATTTTCCAATCTTGCGCTTAGCGACGAAGGAAGAGAAGTTCTGCTAGAGTTATTGAAAGGCAGAGGGGTTAAGCCATCTAGCGCAGCCACTCAAACAAAGGTTCCCAAGGGTTCTCCCAAGCCTCCCAAGCCTCCCGCAATAAAGTCTCCCAGAGTGCCAGTAGGAGGTACCGCGCCGGGAAGTCCGGGTGTTGTTAATCCTAGAAATGCGGCGACTCCAACTAGAGCCAGTGATGCTGCTGCCAAAGCGTATGATTCCACAATTACATTTATAAAAAGAGGCTATGCTGGCGCCAGTGACCTTTTTAACAATGTCGTAACAGGAGCTTCTAATACTACAGTTGGTGGAAATCAGGGAATATTTAGTGACAAAAGATTTCTTGGTAAAATGACCAATTCTGTTGACGGCTTCATAGACGGTCTACTTAGAAGACATTTGCCCAGTTTTTATGACCTTTCAGAAAACACTCTTGGCAAGAACTTAGAAGAACTCTCTCGACAACGATGGCTTAAAAGGCTTAACTCGATTTCTAAGCCACTCCAAAGCAAAATTCCCGTAGCAAAACCTCCTTATTTTGATTTTCCCGGACTCGAAGGTACAAGCGTCAGACGGGGTGCAGTTCGATTCAATGTTGCTCCAAGAACCCCTGCTAACGTAATTCCTCGCACGCCACAGAGGCCGGTGCCGATGTTTGGACCGGCGAAGCCAGCTCTTCCAATGCAGCCGGGTCTTTACAGACCTGCTCTAGAAGGGTTGCCCGGATTTGGTCCGGGAGGTCAACCGCGTACAGTAGCGCCAACTGGGACTAACCGTTTTTCCGGCTCACGTACACCAGCCCCGAATAGAGTCTTGACTAAGACTCCGGGCCCAGCTGGAAGAATTGTTAGAGGCGGAGGTGTCGCCAAAACCGCTGCTGGAGCAGCTGCATCAGCAGCGACTTTTGTCGCAGAAGCAGCAACCTATGCTGTCGAAGGAGAGTTGGCTAGGACTGAATATCTTGATAATGCAGCAAGAGCATTTAATCTGTATGTCTTGCCAGCCCTACAAGCGCAAGAAGACTTTCAGAAACTTAACCTAGCTGAACAAAATGCTAAGATACAAAGAGAAAGAAATCTCTATATGCAGCCTTATCGCGATGCAGCAGAGTATCTTGCAGGAGGTAAAACTGGAAGCATAGGAGGAGGTATTAGTCGTACAGCACAGGGTCTCTTAGATGTTGGCTTTATGGCCGTTGAAGGAATACAAGAAATAGGTACTCTTGGTGGTGCTGAAACTTATACCTTTGGTAATAAAGAAGTAGAACAAGTTGGAATGGTGAAGAAGGCTGTAAGGATGGGAAGCCCTTCTCACACTGCCTATATACAATGGAAACGTAGCCAAGGCATATTTAATAAACCAGTTTTCTTCAGAGATGGACAGAGGGCATATAATCCTACAGGCAAGACATACTCAACACCGGTGGGATATAAAGTTCCGGGTCTTGGAGAACGTATGCACGAGATGGTTAGGGAGAACGAACTATCTGCTGTTTCAAAAGCTGGCGGCAAATGGGCCTCACTAAAACCTTTATTTGGCAACGGTACAACTAAGGAAGAAGAAGCGGCGATAAGAAGAGGTGAGATTTTCTACGATACTCCTATCCTTAAAAGTATGGTAGCTACTGCAGCATCTTCAGATGATACATTGCTTGGCACAGAAAAAGCAAAGGCTAGAACTAGAGGAGACTCTAAGACAGCCAGACAAACTATAGCTGCTATGGCCAAAAAGTATGGCGCTACGGACGAATTTTCTTTAACTTATCTTTTAGATAACAGTGCTTCAGATTTATATAATAAATATGTCAAAGAAGCAATAGATAATAGAATCGTAACAGCTGGAGGAGGCCAGAACTACTTGAGAGCTTGGGCTCAATCCTCAGAACCAATTCCTTTTGACAATGTTAAATGGTTTGAGACTAGTAGCGGTATAAAAGACTGGTTCTTGAATTCTGACATGCTTGCCCGAAATGCTGCAAAAACAGTAGCTGCTCAGGTAGTAGCTCATAAAGAATTCGTTGATGCTGGGGCGAAAGCTACAGAATTTGACCAACCTCTTCCTGAAATTGGAGGTCAGTTTAATGGGTTTTCAAAAAGGATGTATGAAGAGCTTGGCTTAAGAATGGCAGGCTATCGAAAATTCATAGAGGCCACGCAAAACCCAGATTATATGAAGAAGAGAGGCTTTGAACTAGCGTTTGGCCCCGGAGGAACTCTAGAGCAGACAATTGAGAACAATCCTTCCTTGCTGAGATTTGGCGGTATTGAAGGAGCAGACTCAAGCTGGGCTGCTAAAGCAGAACAAAGCCAAGCCTTGTTTGATTTTGTGAAGTCTCGCGGAACACGACATCCTGTGCGTTCTAGTGGCGCAGAAATGAAGAACGTCCCTTTGTGGTTTGATAACGATAATCCTGCTGGCGAGTTTGGAAAGATAATAGATAAAAAGAATGGGAACGCAATATATGGTTCAAAGACATTCGCTTATGGAGGACAATTTCCTTTCAACTTTACCAAACAAGATTTTGGAGGAAGCCTAAACGAACAGCTCTTAGATAAGTCTAATGAGAAGGCCGTGCGAGGATTCTTTGGCGCAAACCTTGATGGAATAGGTGCTAGTGGAATATTCTTGAAAGGTATTCCTCATAACGCAGATATCAAGACTGGTCCGCAAGCACAACTTTTTACAGATTCTACTAAGGTTGAGTATGCCGCCACCGAACTTTTACAAGGCTTTAGGCACACTCTCAAAAGTGTGGGTATGATGGCACAAATAGAAGCAGATGAGCTGATGCATGAACATAGAGTATCAAACCATCAGCCTCACCCATCAAAGCTAGGAAAACCCGAAACAGAAGACCTTCGTAAGCAGATGTCAGAATTTCTTTATACGAATCACCTGCTGCCTATGAACCAGAACGAGGAACAAGGTGGTATCTTCCGTGTTTCCGCCGGTATGCTGGCTCAATTCAACGTGCAAGCTTTAAGAGATTTAGAGAAGAAATTTAGGAATGCTGACAATGGAATTTATACTGATGTCTACCCAGAGTTGGCAACCAATCAAATAAAACAAAAACTTTTAGATAGATGGCTAGATTCTGAAGCTACACGAAAAACGTACGAAAATGGAGGGATGATTGGCGGTAGAAAGCATAGTGCAGGAGGAACAATAGTAGAAGCTGAAAGAGGCGAGTATATTGTAAATGCACAATCAACTGCAAAGAATAGAGGGTTGCTAGAAGCCATCAATAGCGGACGCGGAAAAAATGGCTTAAATAAAAATGGCTTAGCGATGATGGCCGCAGGAGGAGACCCCTTCAATCCATTCACTGGTGGACAGCAAGGGCATGGCTTTCGTAACGACATATTGGCTATTTACAATCAGGCTAACGAGCTTTTAGCAGGTGCACAAGACGAGATTGCTAAACAGACATCTTCAGCTGAGGGCAATATACTAGAATACTTACAGCAGGCAAGCAACCGTATTAGTAGAGACTTTTACTGGGGGGATGATAAAGGCGAGACTATTCCTGAATTTACAGGTGGCTCTACTATGGATGGCGTCTATATGGACCAAGCCAACCGCTATGTCGAGTTTGTTAAAAAGGGCTTGGCATTAGAGGCTCGTGCATTTGAAGACTTCATAAAAAATGAACAAGATGCAGAGACTCATAACCGGAGACTTGAGCAAGAGAAAACAAGAAAATCTTCTGTGATGAGAGCCGGAGCGTTTTCAGATGACAAAGCTGCAGCAGCGCAAAGGGCTAAACAAGTAAAGGCTGGCAATGTAGGTGGTACTGCTGACGAGATAAAAGCGTTCGTTCAAACAGGCGCTTCCCCCGCATCTATAGCAGGACCCGGAGGAGGAACTCAGGTTAGACAGGCTGATGGAAGTTTTGGCGCAGCGTCAGAACCCATATTCCAACTTCCAAGCGGTGAAAAAGTTCCTATGTCTCAACTGCCAAGAGGGGCTCAGAGGTCTATTCAAGCAGGAACCTCTAGGTTACAGCAAGTTGGCATGACTGGTGGAGCTGTGGCCGGAGGCGGTGCGGCTGGACGTGGAGCAGGTGCGGCTGGGCGTGGAGCAGGTGGAGCAGGTAGAGCTGCCGTGCAAAGAGATATGCCGGAGGTAGCTGGTGGTGGAGGAGGAGCTTTGGGTGGAGCAAAGGTAGAAGAACTTCTTCAGAAAATAATAGATACTTTGACTGGTGGCGATAAGGCACTTGTTGAGGCGTTCAAGAACAGAGGTGGTGCTGGCGGAGCAGGAGGTCCTGCTGGAGGTGAGTTCGCAGCGTTTGCAGAGACGATGAGACAAAGTGCAGCTACATTAACCACTGCATTTGAACAATTTGGCACTACTGCCACCACAATAAGAGAGGCGGCAGATATATTTAATACCGCTGCTGACAAGATTACTCAGGCAGCACAGTCTCTGGCCAGTATTCCAGAAACCTTTACACACAAACATGACATGTCAGTCACCATAAGTAACGAAACAGGTTTTGCCGACGCATTGGCAACGTCAATACAAGATAAGGTAGCTGAACAAGTCTTTGATAGAGTCAAAAATCTGTTGCCTCAAACAGACACACGCGGCGAAACATTTGGAGTTTAAATAATGGGTGCTTTTAATCTTAGTGCAGAAGACCTTGCAGACTTAGGGCTGACTAACAGCACTTATATGCAATACGGTAAATATACGTTTACCCCTATCCCTCTTATAAGTATG
>MDTA01190927.1_pt1 | contig 12237 bp, 7 predicted proteins | sample 811151 | NCBI WGS metagenome assembly MDTA01 (sample SAMN05326648, study PRJNA326480) | marine metagenome | isolation source: seawater | place: Indian Ocean: South | collected 2010
GAAATTGCTAAAATATTTAGCGATGAAAACAAAGTGTTTTGTAAACTTAAAAGGTTGTTTATTCCAAATATTGTAACAGCACCGAGTGTTGGAATAGAGAGTAAAAAAGAAATTTTTGCCGCTTCAACTCTTTTAAATTTAAGAATTCTTGCTGCAGTGATTGTAATACCCGATCTACTGACCCCAGGTATTAAAGATAAAATTTGGAAAACCCCTATAAATAACGCTGAATAAAGGGTGAAATTATTATTTAAATTTTTATCATTTGGAAGCTTATCGCTAAAATAAAGCAATAAACCGAAAATTATAGTAGTTAAGCTAATTATTTTTATGTCTCGAAGGTATTCAATCAAATTATATTTTACAAGAATATATCCAATTACCATTGTTGGTATTGAAGAAAAAATAATTTTAAAGAATAATTCTTTATTTTTTACAAAATTTATAATGTCTTTAATAAAATAAATAATTACAGCTATAAAAGATCCAATGTGCAAACTTACATCGATTGACAAACTCCGATCCTCAAAGTTCAGATATTCAGACATCACTATTAAATGAGAAGAAGAGCTTATAGGCAGAAATTCGGTAATACCTTGTATTAGAGATAAAATTAAAACTTCAATCATTGGACTTTCCCATTATAGATTTTAAGAATGTTTATTTCGTGTCATTGGAATTGCATATCAGGTATGCATAAAATAATAACTTTTTATTGGGGTTTTTGATATAATAGGTAATTAAAGCTTACCTATTTTAGCTTTTAAATTACGTATAATAATCTATTTTTCGAAACTATGACTAATAAAATGTTAAAATTTGTTGATTTAGAGCAAGAAACGCCCTCTAAAAGAGATGAACATAAAAGGAAGCAAGATTTTCAAGAAATTTATGATGGTTACATAAATGAAAAAGCTAAAGAGCAATCTAGCAGATGTTCTCAATGTGGAGTTCCTTTTTGTCAAATACATTGTCCTTTAAGTAACAATATACCTGACTGGCTGAAACTAAGTGCAGAAGGTCGTTTAAAGGAGGCTTATGAATTATCGCAGAGCACAAATAACATGCCTGAAGTTTGTGGAAGAATTTGCCCACAAGACAGATTATGTGAGGGAAATTGTGTCATTGAACAGTCCGGACATGGAACAGTAACGATTGGGTCAATAGAAAAATATTTAACAGATACTGCATGGGAAAAAGGATGGATTAAACCATTATCAATAAAAAAGGAATTGACTCAATCAGTAGGTATAATTGGAGCTGGACCCGCTGGAATGGCATGTGCTGAAGAATTAAGAAAACAAGGGTACAAAGTTACTATTTATGATCGATATGATAGGCCGGGAGGATTATTAATTTATGGTATACCAAATTTTAAATTAGAGAAATATGTAGTTGAAAGAAGAACAAAACTTTTAAAAGAAAGTGGAATTAATTTTATTCAAAATTTTGAGGTAGGAAAAGATAAGACTTTACAAGATTTACAGGATAAACATGATGCAGTTTTAATTGCAACCGGTGTCTACAAAGCTAGAGAGATAAATATTCCAGGAAAAGAGCTAGGAAATATTTTTCCTGCAATGGAATTTTTAACCGCATCAAATAAAAAAGGTTTAGGAGATAATGTGCCTCTGTTTGACAACGGAACATTAAATGCTGAAGGTAAGAACGTCGTTGTAATTGGAGGAGGAGACACAGCTATGGATTGTGTAAGAACTTCAGTAAGACAAAAAGCGAAATCAGTGAAATGTCTTTATCGAAGAGATAGAGAAAATATGCCAGGATCAGCAAGAGAAGTGGGAAATGCAATAGAAGAAGGAGTAGAATTTATTTGGTTAACAAGTCCAAAAAAATTTATTGGTGAAAATAACGTTAAAGAAGTCGAAGTAAATAAAATGAAACTCGGAAATCCAGACTCCTCAGGAAGAAAAAGTCCAATAATAGTAGAAGGTGCAGAATTTAAAATTTCAGCTGATTTAGTAATAAAGTCTTTAGGTTTTGATCCTGAAGATATACCAGTACTTTTTGGGGAAAAAAAACTAGCCGTATCTAAATGGGGAACCATAAAAATAGATCTTCATACAATGCAAACAAATTTAGATGGCGTTTTTGCAGCCGGTGATATAGTTAGAGGTGCATCACTGGTAGTTTGGGCAATTAGAGATGGTAGGGACGCAGCAGAGCAAATAAAAAAATATCTTCAATTAAAATCCAAAAAGACATTCAAAGCTGCTTAGGATGAACAATTATAAAAAAAATAAAGATAATTTGATAAAAAACCATTGTTATGATGAAAGTATGGAGCATGATGCGTGTGGTGTCGGTTTAATAGCATCAACTAACGGTAAAAAGTCTCGAAAAATTGTTGAATATGGTATTGAGGCTTTAAAAGCAATTTGGCATCGAGGAGCTGTTGATGCTGATGGCAAATCTGGTGATGGAGCAGGTATCCAAATCGAAATAGCTCCAGAATTTTTTAAGGAAAAAATCCTGTCAACAGGACATACCCCAGATGATGAAAAAAGAATTTGTGTAGGAATGGTATTTCTCCCTAGAACAGATTACGTTGAACAAGAAAAGTGCAGAGAAATTATTGAGTCAGTTCTATTAGAAGAAAATTATACGATTTATGGTTGGCGCCAGGTACCAATTAATTCAAATGTATTAGGCAAAACTGCCGAACAGAGTAGACCAGAAATTGCACAGGTAATGTTTAAAAAAGAGGAAAAAGTTGAAACAAATGACCTTGAGAGACATTTGTTTGAGACTAGAAAAAAAATTGAAAAACTAGCTCGTGACCAACAGATTAAAAATTTTTATATTTGTTCATTTAGTTCTAGGTCGATTGTTTATAAAGGTATGTTTCTCGCTGAAATGCTGGCTGAATTTTATCCCGATTTAAATGATAAAAAATTAACTTCACGGTTTGCGATCTTTCATCAGCGATACTCTACTAACACATTTCCAAGTTGGGATTTAGCTCAGCCTTTTAGAATGTTAGCACATAATGGTGAAATTAATACTTTGAAAGGAAATATCAATTGGATGAAAATTCATGAACAAGATATGTCTAGTCCACTTTTTAAAAATGTAAAAGATCTTAAACCAGTAATAAGAAGTACATCTGATTCAGGTGCATTAGATAACGTATTTGAATTATTAACTCACTCAGGGAAACTCGCACCTCTTGTAAAACTAATGATGATACCTGACGCATGGTCGAAAAGGAGCAAGACAGTTCCAAAAAACCATCAAGATTTGTTTAATTTTTTAAATAGCACCATTGAGCCATGGGATGGACCATCGGCCATATGTGCATCTGATGCTAAATGGGTTTTAGCATCAACTGATCGAAATGGTTTAAGACCTTTAAGATATGCAATAACCTCTGAAGATTTATTTTTTGCTGGTTCAGAATCTGGTATGATTGATATACCTGAGGAAAATATTTTGGAAAAAGGAAAGTTAGGCCCAGGTCAAATAATTGCGATAGATTTAAAAAAGGGTAAACTTTTTAAAGATAAAGAAATTAAAAATTATTTAGCCAAAGATTATAAAAAATATAACAGTCAAATAATTGATTTAGAAAAAAAAATAAAAATTGACAATGAACAGCCAAACTTCACAGGGGAAGAGTTAAAGAGAAGACAATATCTTTCAGGAGTTAGTATAGAGGACCTAGAATTAATTTTACATCCTATGGCAGAAGAGGGTAAAGAGGCATCTGGATCAATGGGGGATGACACGCCTGTTGCAGTACTATCAAGTCATTACAGACCAGTATCCCATTATTTCAGACAAAATTTTAGTCAAGTTACTAATCCACCAATTGATTCTTTAAGAGAAAATAAAGTAATGAGTTTGAAAACAAGATTTGGAAATTTAGGTAATATTTTAGATTTTGACAACCTCACAGAAGATGATATTTTTGTGTTGGATAGTCCAATTTTAACTAATTCACAGTTTAAAAAGTTCAAAAAAATATTTTCAAAAAAAATTAGAATTATAGATTGTACTTTTGATGTAGAAAGTTCCCTAAAGGATAGAATAGATGAAATTAGAAATGAATGTGAAACTGCAGTTAGAGAGGGAAGCACTAATTTAATACTTTCTGATAAAGATATAAATAAAAAAAGAGCAAGTATACCAAGCGTTTTATTTGTCGGAGCAGTACATTCGCATTTAGTTAAACATGGATTAAGAGGCTACTGCTCTCTCAATGTAGAATGTTCAGATGTTTTAGACACACATTCATTTGCAGTTTTGATAGGGGTTGGAGCTACAACTGTTAATCCATACTTAGCTATAGATAGTATTTATAACAGATTTGAAAAAAAACTTTTTGAAAAATCTGATTTTGAAAATTGTGTTATCAAGTTCAAAAAGTCTGTAGATGCTGGACTTCTTAAAATAATGTCCAAAATGGGAATATCTGTAATTAGCTCTTACAGAGGTGGTTGTAATTTTGAAGCAGTCGGACTTAGTAGAGCGATTGTTTCAGATTATTTTCCAGGCATGTCCTCAAGGATTTCTGGCATAGGAATTAATGGTATTGAAGAAAAAATTAAAAATTTACACACAAAAAATTCTGAGCAAAACGTGCTTTCACTCCCAATCGGGGGATTGTATAGGTATAGAAAAACTGGTGAAGACCATCAAAACCAAGGAAATCTTATTCATTTATTACAAAGTGCTGTTGGTAAAGGTTCTTATGAACAATTTAAAAAATATTCTGCTGGATTACAAAGTCTTCCACCAATAAATTTAAGAGATCTTTTGCAGTTTAAAAGCAAAAAAGACCCTATAAGTCTTGAAGAAGTGGAGTCATTAGACTCAATTTTAAAAAGATTTGGAAGTGGAAGCATGTCTCACGGAGCACTTTCTGCTGAAGCTCATGAGGTCTTAGCAATCGGAATGAATAGAATCAAAGGTGCTTCATGCAGTGGAGAAGGAGGTGAAGACTCTAAAAGATTTAAAATCTTGCCTAATGGTGACTCTGCAAATTCAAGAGTTAAACAGATTGCCTCCGCAAGGTTTGGGGTGACTATTGATTACTTAAATAATGCAAATGAAATTGAGATAAAAATGGCTCAAGGTGCTAAGCCTGGAGAAGGTGGTCAACTGCCAGGATTCAAAGTTACTAGTGAGATAGCAAGATTGAGACATTCTACTCCTTGGGTGACTCTAATATCTCCTCCACCTCACCATGATATATATTCAATTGAAGATTTAGCTCAACTTATTTATGATTTAAAACAAATTAATCCTAATGCTAGAGTCAGTGTTAAATTAGTAGCTTCAACAGGTATCGGTACTATAGCTGCAGGAGTAGCTAAAGCCAAAGCAGATATAATATTAATTTCTGGACATTCTGGGGGCACAGGAGCGAGTCCTCAAACAAGTATTAAATATGCCGGTGTTCCATGGGAAATGGGACTTACAGAGGCTAATCAAATTTTAACATTAAACAACTTAAGACATAATGTAACTTTAAAAACTGATGGAGGTATTAAAACTGGAAGAGATATAATAATAGCAGCAATGATGGGCGCAGAGGAGTATGGTCTTGGCACTTCCTCTTTAGTTGCAATGGGATGTATAATGGTTAGACAGTGTCACTCTAATACTTGCCCAGTTGGGGTATGTAGTCAAGATGAAGCTTTAAGGAAAAAATTTACAGGCACACCTGAGAAAGTTGTCAATCTTTTTACATTTGTCGCACAAGAAGTAAGGGAAATTTTGGCTTCCTTAGGTTGTAAATCAATTAATGAGATTATAGGTAGATCTGATCTTTTATTCCAAGTTAACAAAGGTTCGTCGAATTTAGATGATCTAGATTTAAACCCTTTACTTGTTCAAGCTGATCCTGGAGAAAATCTTAGATATTGTAAAGATAAAATAATAAACAAGGTGCCTGATACTTTAGATGAAAAAATTTGGCAAGATATAGAAGATAAAATTAAAATTAGCGAGACAAATAATTTTGAATATGAAAATAAAAACACATTTAGATCAGTTGGGACTAGATTGTCTCATTATGTTTACAAAAAATTTGGAAACCAGAAACTTAAATCAGATACAATTAGCATTAAGTTAAAAGGTTCAGCAGGGCAATCATTGGGTGCGTTTCTGACTAAAGGAATTAAGTTGGTTGTGGAGGGAGATTGCAATGACTATGTTGGTAAAGGTTTATCAGGTGGAACTATTATTGTTTACCCATCTAAAAAAAGTAGAATTATTTCAAATAAAAATACAATTATTGGAAATACCGTTTTATATGGCGCAACTTCAGGAAAACTATTTGCATCGGGGATAGCTGGGGAGAGATTTGCAGTTAGAAACTCTGGAAGTTTATCAGTTGTTGAGGGATGTGGAGCGCACGGATGCGAGTATATGACAGGGGGAACTGCAATAATACTTGGTAAAATTGGAGATAATTTTGGGGCTGGAATGACTGGTGGAATGGCGTTTGTTTATGACGAAGCAAATAATTTTGAAAAATTTGCTAATCCTGATTCAATAATTTGGCAAGAAATAGAGACAGATTATTGGAAAGATTATTTAAAAAATTATCTTGAAGAGTATAATAAAGAGACCAAATCTATTGTTTCACAAAATATATTAAACAATTATAGTGAAGAGGTGATCAAGTTCAAACAAGTCTGCCCAATAGAAATGCTCGATAAATTAAAAAACCCTATTACCCTTAAACCGACTGTAAAAAAAGTAAGCTAAATGAAAAAATTAAATCTTTTTTGTTTTGGGTTTGGCCAAGTAGCAAAAAATTTTGTAAAAAAAGTTATTAAGGAAAAAATAAAATTAAATTTAGTAACTACGACAAGAGATGACAAAAAAATAAAATACTTTGAAAATTTTAAATATCAAAATTTTCAACTTGAAGAAAAAAAATTCGATAAATTGTTGATTGAAAAATTAAAATTAGCAGATCATATACTTATCTCTACTGCACCAATAAATGGAGAAGATATTGTTATTAAAAATCTTAGAGAAGAATTTAAAAAATTAAATACTAGATGGATTACATACCTTTCAGCAACAAGTGTTTACGGGGATCACGAAGGTAATTGGGTTGATGAAAGCAGTTTAACAAATCCAACTTCATTTAACGGTGTAGCCAGACTAAAGGCGGAAAATTCTTGGGTAAAACTTTCTAAAGAATTTAATTTACCTTTACAAATTTTTAGACTCTCAGGCATTTATTCTAATGATTTTAATGTTTTAAAAAGATTGAAGTCTGGTCAGGTTAAAATTATAAACACAAAAAATCATTTTTTTTCTCGTATACATGTAGAAGATATTGCAAATGCATTATTCATATCATTAAATAAATTTAAAAGTGGAGAAATTTTTAATATCTCGGACAATAAGCCAGCATCAAACGAAGATGTTATAATGCACGGTGTAAAACTTTTAGGATTAAAAAAACCAATAACAATTGAAATAAATGAAATTGAAAGTCAAATGCTTAAAAATTTTTATAATGACTCTAAAAAAGTAAAAAATGATAAAATGAAAGAATTTTTTAATTTAGAATTGAAACACCCAAGTTATATCGAAGGATTAAACAATATTTTTAATAACTTTATCTAATTCTTTAGTAATCACCTTTATCGAAGCTTTGCTAGATAAACTGTGATCACCATTTTTAATTACAATTAATTTTTTTTTTGCATTTTTAAAAATATTTAATACTTTTTTTGAAAACGATACTGGAACAACTTCATCTTTTTTTCCATGAACCATTGTAACAGGTATTTTTAATCTTATTTTTTTAGATAAAACTTTATTCTTTCTACCATCTTTGATTAGTTGATAAGTAATTGGATATTCATAGTCACCATTTTTAATAATACTAATTCCTTTTTCTCTTATTTCCTTTTTAATTTTTTTTGGAAATTTACTCCACATAAGTCGTTCTAAAAACTCTGGAGCTGATCCTATTCCAATAAATCCTTTAATCTGTTTCTTAAAAAAATTAAATTGATTTAGCGCAATCCATGCACCCATGCTTGAACCAATTAAAATAAAGTTATTTTTTTTTACTAATTTTTTTATTAAAAATTTTGTATTATTTGACCAAGTTGAAATATTGTAATCTGTAAATTTACCTGAAGATTTTCCATGCCCAAAATATTCCAAAGTTAAAAAACCAAGTTTTTTTAAAATCGAATAACGTTTAAACGATTGAGGCTTAGTACCCTCGATATCTGACATAAATCCTGGAAGAAAAATAATATAAAGATTTTTTTTATAGTAATTGTCTATATATCTCAGTTTTTTAGTATTTGAAATTTTAAAATACTTAAATTTTTTCATATAAAGTTATAAATTAAGACTATTAATATATAATAATAAAATGGCATCAAAAATAAAAGTTTTACAAGTCATTCCAAAGCTTGGCTATGGTGGAGCTGAAACTGGCTGTTATGATATTGGTCATTATTTAGCCGAAAAAGATTGCGATTCTTTTATCGCTACTTCTGGCGGAGAATTATTAAAATATGTGAGAAAAAATAAAGTTAAAGTACTTCGCATTCCTGTTCACTCAAAAAATCCTATATTAATATTTTTGAACACAATAATTTTAATCTTTTTTATTTTATTTAAAAACATAAATATCGTTCACGCAAGAAGCAGAGCCCCTGCTTGGTCGAGTTATTTGGCATGTTTAATTACTAGAAGGAAATTTATAACAACTTTTCATGGAACTTATAATTTCAAAAATAAAATAAAAAAATTTTACAATAGTGTAATGTTAAAATCTCAACTTACTATAGCGGGTTCAAATTTTATTTTTAATCATATAAGTGAAAATTACAGTGAATACTTAACTCGACAAAAAAAACTGAGAGTAATTTTTAGGGGAATAAACGTTGAATATTTTCACCCAAAAAATATTTCATTGCTTAAGAAGGAAAAATTGAGAAAAGATTGGGAAATTTCAACAAGCAAATTTACAATTTTATTACCTGGAAGGTTAACACATTGGAAAGGACAAGAAAAATTTATAGAATCACTGAATATATTAGTTGAGGATTTTAATAATTCAAACTTTCAAGCAGTGATACTTGGTTCTGATCAAGGCAGAAAGGTATATAAAAAAAAACTTTTGAATTTAGTTCAAAGATATAGACTGGGTCAAAAAATAAAATTTATTAACAATTGTAAGGAAATGCCACTAGCTTACTCTTTAGCAGATGCAGTTGTTTCTGCCTCAGTAGAACCAGAGGCTTTCGGGCGTGTATCTGTTGAAGCTCAAGCCATGGGAAAAATTATTGTAGCTAGCGACCTAGGAGGGTCCAAAGAAACAATAGTAAAAGGTAAATCTGGATTTCTATATAAACATGATGATCCACGCCAACTTGCTAAAACTTTGAATGCTGTTATTGAAATGGATCAAGACACATTGAATTCTATCGGAAACGAAGGTAGAAAAAACGTGACAAAGAAATTTGATGTAGAAGCCATGTGTGATTCGACTTTAAGAGAGTACAAAAAATTGTTAAGAATATAATAGATGCCCGAAATTAAATTATTAGACGGAAAAAAAATTTCATTTATCAAGTCTATTAATGGTTTTGATCTAGTCAAAAAAATAAGTAAATCTTTAGAAAAAACTGCACTTATAATGGAAGTTAATGGAGAGTTGAAAGACTTAAGTTTTGAAATTAAAGATGACTCAAAAGTTAAAATAATTACTTCAGAACATAAAGAAGGTCTAGAAGTAATTAGACATGACGCTGCACATATTATGGCAATGGCTGTTCAAGAAATTTTTCCAGGTACACAAGTTACTATTGGGCCGGTTATTGAAAATGGATTTTATTATGATTTTGCTCGAGAAAAACCCTTTACGAGCGATGATTTAAAAAAGATTGAAAAAAAAATGTCAGAAATAATTGATAAAAATGTCAAAACAAGAAGAGAGGTTTGGGAAAGAAAAAAAGCTATTTCGCATTTTAAAAAAATTGGCGAAAAATATAAGGCAGAAATTATTGAGAGCATTCCAAAAAATGAAGAATTATCAATATATTATCACGGAGATAAATGGCACGACCTATGTAGAGGCCCACATTTGATGTCATCAGGTAAAATTGGCAAAGCATTTAAATTAACCAAAGTGTCCGGCGCTTATTGGAGAGGAGACTCAAATAATGAAATGCTACAAAGAATCTACGGAACATGCTGGGGATCAAGAAAAGATCTTGAAGATTACTTACATCGACTTGAGGAGGCAGAGAAGAGAGACCACAGGAAATTAGGTAAAGAAATGGATTTATTTCACTTTAGAGAAGAAAGTCCAGGAGCAGTTTTTTGGCATGAGAGAGGTTGGTTGTTATTTCAAAGATTAGTTGAATATATGAGAACAAAACAACGCTTAGCAGGATACAAAGAGATAAATACTCCAGAAATTTTAGATAAAACATTGTGGGAAAAATCTGGCCATTGGGAAAAGTTTGGTGAACACATGTATACTTCCGAAACACCAGATGAGAAAATTTTTGCAATTAAACCAATGAATTGCCCAGGATGTGTTCAAATCTTTAATCAGGGGTTGAAGAGCTACAGAGACTTGCCACTAAAACTTTCAGAATTTGGAAAGGTTCATAGATACGAACCCTCAGGAGCTCTTCATGGTTTACTAAGAGTTAGAGCTTTTACTCAAGACGATGCACATATTTTTTGTACTGAGGATCAGATTACCGACGAGTCATTATCAGTTACAAAATTGATTTTAGAGATTTACAAAGATCTTGGATTTACTAACGTCATACTTAAATATTCAGATAGACCAGAAAAAAGAGTAGGAGATGATAAAATTTGGGATAAATCTGAAGAAGCTTTATTGTCCGCTATTAAAAAATCAAAACTTGAATATACAGTTAATAAAGGTGAGGGAGCTTTTTATGGTCCAAAAATAGAATTCGTATTAAGGGATGCTATTGGTCGTGACTGGCAATGTGGAACTTTACAAGTAGATTTAAATTTACCTGGCAGACTAGGTGCCACTTTTGTAGATAGAGATGGATCAAAAAAAGTTCCAGTAATGTTACATAGAGCTTTGTTTGGTTCTTTAGAAAGATTTATAGGAATATTAATAGAAAACTACGCTGGAAAATTGCCTTTTTGGTTATCTCCGACACAAGTGGTGATATGTTCAATTACTGAAGATAACAATGATTATGTTAATAATTTATTTGCAGAATTATTTAAAGAAGGTATAAAATGCGAAATAGATTTAAGAAATGAAAAAATTAGTTATAAAATTAGAGAACATTCTTTGTCCAAGATACCTATGATCGTGGTATGTGGTAAAAAAGAAGTTTCTGATAATACAGTCTCAGTCAGAAGACTTGGCTCCGAAAAGCAAGAAACAATCACAAGAGAGCAACTAGTAGATGATCTCATGCAAAAAAATAAATTTCCTTTAAACTAAGTGTCAAACTTCAAACAAAACTATTTTCAAAGAAGAAGCAAACCAAAAGGCCCTAAAGCAAACGAACGTATTAGAGCATTAGATGTACAAGTCATAGGAAGCGATGGCGGTAATCTTGGTTCAATGCCTCTTAATAAAGCAATAGAATTGGCTAAACAAGAAGAATTAGATTTAATAGAAATATCTCCTAACGCCAATCCTCCTGTTTGTAAAATAATGGATATAGGTAAGTATAAATATGATTTACAAAAAAAAGCTAACCAAGCTAAAAAAAAACAAAAAACTGTATCCTTAAAAGAAATAAAATTAAGACCAGGTACAGAAGCTCACGATTATAACTTTAAAATTAAAAATGCAAAAAAATTTATCAGCAAAGGTGACAAAGTTAAATTCACCGTTAGATTTAAAGGAAGAGAAATGCAACACACTGATCTAGGAAAAAATCTAATGAATAAGATTATTGAGGAGACTAAAGAGATAGCGAAAGTTGAAAGCCACCCTAAATTTGAAGGCAAGCAAATGGTTATGATCATTCAGCCTATTTAAATCAATCATAATAGCGACTTGCTAAGATATAATATTAGATATATAAGTCCCAAATATTTATGCCAAAACTAAAAACAAAAAGCTCAGCAAAAAAAAGATTTAGATTTACAGCTTCAGGAAAAATCAAAATGCCTCAAGCTGGAAAGCGTCATGGCATGATTAAAAGAACAAATTCACAAATAAGAAAACAAAGAGGCACTACGATTATGACAAAACAAGATTCTAAAATTGTA
>MDTA01001391.1_pt1 | contig 12236 bp, 11 predicted proteins | sample 811151 | NCBI WGS metagenome assembly MDTA01 (sample SAMN05326648, study PRJNA326480) | marine metagenome | isolation source: seawater | place: Indian Ocean: South | collected 2010
ATGGGAGCTGATGCAGCAAAAAAATTAGCTAAAGATGGTTTTAAAGTTGCTATTATGTCTTCATCTAATAAAGCGAAAATTTTGGCAAAAAAAATAAAAGGGCTTGGATATATTGGATCAAATTTAAATAAAGATAATATGGAAGATTTTATCAATTTAGTATTAAATAAATGGGGTAGGATTGATGTTTTAGTAAATAGTGCCGGACATGGTCCAAAAGGAAATATATTAAAAATTACTGATGAAGATTGGATTAAAGGAATGGAAATATATTTTCTTAATGTTGTAAGGGCAATTAGATTTATTACTCCAATTATGAAAAAACAAAGAAATGGATCCATAATCAATATTTCGACATTTGCAGTTTTTGAACCAGAAAAAGATTTCCCTACATCAGGTGTGATGAGAGCAAGCTTAGCATCTTTTACAAAAATATATTCTAATGAATATGGAAAATATAATATTAGGATTAATAATGTTCTTCCTGGTTTTATTGATAGTCTAAGTCCCAAAAAAGAATTCATAAAGAGAATACCAATGAAAAGAATTGGAAAAGTAAATGAAATTTCATCAGTTGTTAGTTTATTAGCATCAGCTGATGGAGCATATATTACAGGTCAAAATATTCGGGTTGATGGTGGAATTACTAAATCTGTGTAAAATGAAAAAGCAAATAAAAATATTGAACAAAATATATAGACAGCCAATAAGTTGTGTGGCTATTTATTCCGCATCTATTGCTAAGATACTAGATGGAAATATTGATTTAGTTTTAATAGGTGACTCCTTAGGTACTACTTTGTATGGAATGAAAAATACAAGAGAAGTAAGTTTAAATATGATGAAAACACATGGAAGGGCAGTTGTTAAAAATATTAATAAAAGCATTACTGTAATTGATATGCCTTTTAAGACCTATGAGAATAAATTTCAGGCATTAAAAAATGCAAAAGAACTTCTGAATTACACAAAAGCTGGAATAATTAAATTGGAAATAAATAGAAAAAAAATAAAATTAATTAAAATATTAACAGATAATAACATTGATGTTATTGCTCATATTGGTGTAACACCCCAAAGTTACACTAATTTTTCCAAAATAAAGGTTCTTGGTAAGACAATTCAAGAACAGGATAATTTACTTAAATTAGCAAAGAAAGCTGAACTTTATGGAGCTAAAGCTATTCTATTAGAATGTGTAACTGAAAATACAGCAAAGAAAATTACGTCTTCTTTAACTATACCCACTATTGGAATAGGTTCATCTAAATTTTGTGATGGTCAAATTCTAGTTTTCGATGACTTAGTAAATCTTAATTCAAGTTCTCACAAACCAAAATTTGTTAAAAATTTTATAAATTTATCCAAACTGATTAAATCAGCGATTAAAAAATATGAAAGGGATGTAAAGTTGAAAAAATTTCCTGGAAAATCTAATAGTTATCAGTAATTAACTTTTTTGAAATTACCTGTTTTTAATGAAAGATAATAAATATCACCATGTCTAATATCATACCAAATACCATGAATTTTTATCTTTTTTTTCTTAAGTTGTTTTTTTACGTAACTATATTCATATAAATTAGATACAGAATTTTTTATTGACTCTTTTTCAAGTAGTTTGGCTTTTTCATTAATATTTAAATTTTTGGGTAGGGTATTAAATACTGGTTTTAAAAATTTTAACCATTTATTTAATGCATTGCTTGTATTTAGTTTAGTTTTTTTTGAAAAAATTTCACAACTATGTTTTATTCCCCCACAATTTGAGTGTCCCATAATAATTATATTTGAAACTTTTAGGGACTCAACAGCATATTGGATTGCAGATGATGTTCCAGAATGATTATTTAATAAATTAAAAGGTGGGACGAGATTTGAAATATTCTTATGAATAAAATAATCTCCACAATCTGCACCAAAAATTAGGTTTTCTTGTACTCTAGAGTCACAACATGAAATAATCATAGCTTTTGGACGTTGATTTTTGGATGCAATTACTTCATAAATATTTTTTTTAGGTTCAAAAATATTTTTTTTCCAGTTTTTATATTTGTCTTTTAAAAAGTTTGGTAGTGTCATTTTATTTTATAATTTATCTGATATAATAATAGAAAATAAAAAAAATTAAATGAAAGATAAATATAATAGAAAATTTTGTGTTGCTCCTATGATGGGTTATACTACGCCCTATGCAAGAAAATTGTACAGAATTTTGTCAAAACATTCCTTTCTTTTTACTGAAATGATTGCTGCAAAATCTATGATATACTCAAAAAGCAGGGATCTAATTATTGAAAATGACGATAATAATCCAATAGCATTACAAATAGGTGGTTCAGATTTAAAAGATCTTAAAAAATGTTCTAAAATTGCATATGAATATAACTATGATGAAATTAATTTAAATGTAGGTTGTCCAAGTAAAGCTGTTCAAAAAGGCGCATTTGGAGCATGTCTTATGAAAGATAAGCTATTAGTAAGACAGTGTATTGAAAGTTTGCAAAATGATAAAATTATAACCTCAATGAAATGTCGTATTGGAATTGGTAAGGATTTAAACTACGATTATTTTGAAGAGTTTATTGATGAAACACTTAAAAGTGGTATCAAAATTATTTACGTGCATGCTAGAAACGCAATTTTAAATGGATTAAGCCCAAAAGCAAATAGAAATGTACCACCACTAAATTATAATTTCGTGAAAAAAATTAAATCAAAATATCCAAATGTATCTTTTGTTGTTAACGGAGGTATTGATAGTATAGAAAAAGCTAAAAAATTATCTAATGAGTATGATGGTGTAATGTTAGGTAGACTTATTCAAAATAATCCTTTTATTTTAAAAAATGTTGATTTTATTTTCTACAACAATAAGCATAAAAACATTGTAGATGAAAAAATAATACATGATTATTTTAATTATATAAAAACAAAAACAAATATTGAATCAATGTTTAGACTTATGAGTCCACTTTTAAATATTTTTTTTGGTATACCAAATAGTAAAGAGTTTAAAATGAAAATAAATGATCATATAAAAGATAAAAAAATTAACCTTATTGAGAGTTTATTAATTAAATTTATAAATCAAAAAAGTATATATTTTAATTAATATGGTATCTGATAGGAAATACTAAATATTTCAACACCAGGGTTTTTATCTCCTAAATTAGCGTTTGAGATATGACCAAAAGAAAAACCAATTCTGTTATTATTTGTTAAAATATAGCTTATTTCTAATGTTGTTCTAAATTGCACTTCATTACCTAATTTTTTTCCATCCCCATCATCATAATAACCAACTCCAAAACTTGGTGTAAAAATATATTTATTTTTTTTACCAGTAAAAAGTTGACCAAGATTATCTTCTAAATAAATGCCTGAAGAAATATAAGATGCAGAGTCGCTTGTTAACTCAATACCTATATAGGGCTTCAAAAAAAAGAAGTTGTCTTCCTCAGGCCCTATGTCGAATAGGGTATTATTAAATCGCCTTTCTATTCTGATGTCAGTTGCTTGATTTTTTGCTGAACCATCAAATTTCACATCATATAATCCTAGACCATAAACATTTAAACCTTTAGAATTTAATGATCCTGCATATATAAGACTAAAAAATATTAGAAAAATGTACTTCATAACCTAGACTGTTGTATACTATAAATTGTTAAATAAAAAATTCTTTATTCTCTTGAGAAATATCTAGGAGAGCTTTTTTTAGTTTTTCGAGAGCTTTTGTTTCGATTTGTCTAACCCTTTCCTTACTTATTTTGAGCATTTGACCTAATTCGTCAAGGGTGATGCTTTTTTCTTTAAATTTTCTAAGTTTTATTATCTTTTTTTCTCTATCATTCAATGTGTTGATAGCTGCAGTAATGTAATCATTTTTGACTTTTCTGTCTTTAAAAGCTTCATAAGACTCTTCAGGATTTTCTCTTTCATCAGCCAAAAGTGACATTAGATCATTTTCACTTTCGTTATCAACTTTTTGATTCAGATACAAATCACCACCAGTAAGTCTCGACTCCATATTTTGCACTTCAATTGATTTTACGTTTAACATATTTGAAACTTTATTAATTTCACTTTGACCCATGTAATCTCTGGATACATCGTTAATTTGTTGTTTTATTTTTTTTAAATTAAAAAAAAGTGCTTTTTGAGAGGCTGTTGAACCAGTCCTTACTACTGACCAGTTTTTTAGTATGTAATCTTGAATTGACGCCCTAATCCACCAAGATGCATAAGTTGATAATCTGAAATCCTTAGAAGTATCAAATTTTTCAAGAGCATGCATTATTCCTAAAACACCTTCATGTATTAAATCATCCAATGATAAGCCATAACTTGTGTATTTTCTTGCATATGATATCGCTAATCTCAGATAGGAGTTTAGAATCTTTTGAAGTGCTTTTGGATTTTTATTATCTCTCCAGTCATTTATAAGGCTGAATTCCTCTTTTTTTTCTAAGATTTCGGCTTTTTTTGAGATTTCAATTAAATTGCTAGAAGAAAAGTTATTAAAACGTATCATATTTAATTATACGTATAAAAAACAATTTGGATCAATTTGATTCAAATAATTCTAAAATTTCTCCACTTTCATCGAAAATTCCACAAAATACATTATTATTCGTCAAAGGGTGTCTAAATAAAGTACAAACCACCTTATTTTTAGCAAGTTCTAATTCATTGTTTGGATTAGATTGATATCCTCTAACTATTCTTTTAAAAGTCTTGTAAGGCTCTGTTATTTGAGAAAAATTTTGATAACCCCACCAAAAACAGTCACTTTGAGCTGAAAGTGGTCTTGAAACATCAACACCCCTATTTACAAAGAGGATTTTCTTAGACGAAGAATAAGCAGCATGTTTAAGATTTAAAAAAAATTCTTTATGACCTAAGTTTTTTTGTATTGTATGATTTAACTTTGATGTCCACTTTGATATCAAAACTGTACCAGATGAAGCGATACTTAGTGCTTCGTTTTTAGAAAAACCATATGAATTTAAAGTTTTGTCAACTCCATGATCAAACATCCATTCTACAATTTCAATTGGATTAGGAGCAATTTGTAATTGTAATAGTTTAGTAAACATTTCTTCTTGGGCACCTCGTAGAAATACAATTTCCTTTGGTTTAAGTTGAAATTTTGACATTAAATTAAAACGCAGATCTAATATACTTGTAATTGTCTCTTTTGAGTTCTCTCCGAGACCTATTACATTACCTAGAAAAATCAATTTGTCATTTTTTTCAAAGTTTTTTAAAATAAATTTTTTTATTGAATTAAAAGAATTAATGTTTGAGTGGATTGAACCAACAGCCCAAATTCTTGAAGCTTCATTCAACTCTATAAAATTACTTGTTTTATCCAAAACTTATTTTTTAATTAATATTGTTTCTATTTTTTCTGTAGATTGAAAATAATCCGTTTTTTCAACTGCTGCTACTTCTCTTGCTAATCTTTCAATAGCAACTTGAAACATTTGTCTTTCGCTGTAAGATTGCTCAGCTTGACTGTTTTTTCTAAATAAATCTCTGACAACTTCTGCTATTTTTATTGGATCTCCAGAAAATATTTTACCTTCATATTCTTGTGCTCTTCTACTCCACATAATTCTTCGTATTTTTGGTTTTAATTTAAGAATCTCATATACCTCTTCAATAATTTTTTTCGATGAAATTTTTCTTAATCCAACTTCTTCTTCTTTATCTAAAGGAACTCTTATTATAAGTTTAGATTGTTCCATTTTAACAACATAAAATTGAGTTTTTATACTTTCAATTTCCATATTTTCGATCTTAACTATTTCACCTACACCATGCTTAGGATATACAACTATTTCACCAATTTTAAATTCTGTTCTTTTTTTTCTCATTTGTTTCCTGGTTTTTCACTGAAATATTTTTCAAATTTATCTTTAACATTGTTCCATTTATCAGCATCAGATGGAGGATATTTTTTTTCATTTATATTTGGCCATATTTCTGAATACTTTCTATTAATTTCTGCCCATTTTTCTATCCCGTCTTCTGTATCAGATAGAATTGCCTCTACAGGACATTCAGGTTCACAAACTCCACAGTCTATACATTCATCCGGGTGGATTACCAACATATTTTCTCCTTCATAAAAGCAATCGACTGGACATACTTCTACACAATCCATGTGTTTACATTTAATACATTTTTCATCTACTACGTATGTCATTATTTATTTGTAATATTATTTAGAGCTGTTTTTTTGGCATTTCCAGCCTCAACATCAGAAATATACAACAACCCAGCTAATCTTCTAATTAAACTTGACTCATAATCATGTATTTCTCCATCCGAAAGAATAATCTCCCATAATGTTTGAATGAGTAAAACCTTTTTTTCTTTTGTATAATTTTTATTAATTTTTGAAGTATAGTAATATAATGACTTTGAGTTGTGTTTACTATCTATGGCTTTATTTAGTACAGATTTTACATCTTCAGGTTCCTCTTGAAATGTATTAACAAGACTTGAATTAATTTTTTTTATTTCTTTTTCGTCAATAAAACCATCTGTATTTGCAGCCTCTACCATTAATCCACATAATAATTCCAAATTATGATTGGTATTAACGTTATTTAAGTTTTCTTCTTTATCAAAAAATTTTTTAAGTATGTTAATCAATTTAGTACTCCAAAGCCTATTAAAGAAGTTTTTCTAAAACTGCAAAGGGAGAATTAGGATCTGGTTTAATTTTTTTGACAATATTTTTTGTTTTTTTAATAATTGTTTTATTTTTTGCACGTTTATTTAATGAAGCCTTTTTTTTATCCTTATAGAAATATAATTTTTTTTCATCATTTAGATGTATACAGTCATAACCACAAAAAAATAATATGTTTTTTAACTGATCGCTGTTACATCCAATTGGATTCATTAGTTCAGATGATTCTAGAAAAGGACCGTTTTTAATTTTTTTGCGTGCTAAGTAAAATATTTTTTCAAATACATCTACTCTAAATGCAAATTTGTTGATACAAATATATCCTATACTTTTCCAATATTTATCTGGTATTGATATTTGGCATGAAAAAGAAACTCTACCATCTACTGGTATTGGTAAAAATTCGTCAGAGTCAACAGAATTAAAAATTTTCCATAGTATAGCGTTCAACTCAATTTGCTTTTTTTTCAAAAAATTTGGCATATAAAAAAATTTAGCTCCTATCCTGATGCCCAATTTAGACAATTGAGCTTTACTTTCATTATCAATATTTTTCAAAAAAACGTAAAAACTCTCAATTGGATAAGTGCCCAAATTTTCAAAACAATTAAATGCAATAGCTCTTACATTCGAGCTTATATCATCGTTTAATTTATCTTTAATTGGCTTCAAATAATCAGTTATTTTTTTATCAATCCAATTTTGAAGTTTAGCTAATACTAATAACTTATTTTCAGATGATAAAAATTCAGTGTTAGTTACCTCTACAACTGGCAAATAAATCTTAGATCCTTTTACCAATCTTCCTATTGGATCTTCACCCCAAAAAATTTTAACATCTTCATTAAGTTTAATATTTTCAACTTTCCCAAAATTAATTGAGTCATCTGGGGCATTCAAAAAATTGTCAATTTTAGTTTCAATCATATTTCTTAGAGATTTTTTAACATGACTTAATGAAAAAAGAGAGGACGAAGTTAAATATTTATTATTTAAAACTTCAAATCCTTTAATTTCTCCATATTTTTTTTTATCGAGTATAATTTCATTAGTACTATTTATCTCTACTTTATCTAAAATTTCATCTTTAGAAGATTTAATGAAGTATTTTGAAGATGCATCAATAAATTTATTTGTAAGACCAATGTGAAGTTTATCAGATAAATCATTTTCAATATTTTGCGTTTTTTCCTGCCAATATTTTGCATCATCTAACCATTTTTGATGATTGGATATATATGTCCATGTTCTTATTTGAGATATTTTAACAGATAATTCTGGAATTCCTCCACTAAAGTTATCTAGTTTTTTAATTTTTTTTCTAATCCATTCCTCTGGAATGAGCTTGTTGTTGCCTATCAAAACAAGAAAGATATCTTTTAAAAAATTCAAGTATTTATCATTAAATATTTTTTCAAAATCCGGTATTCTACAAATATCCCAAAGTAGCTTAATTGTTTCTTTATTAGTTAAATATTTACTTATACTGGTATCGTTAATCAATGCTCTGAAGTTTAATTCATCTATTGCATTTTTTTTATGAATAAAAAAATTTTTTATAGGAAATTTTTTTAATGAACTTAGTACAGAAGAAACTGAATTAAAATCAATATTTGAATTTCTCCAATAAATTTTTTGAATTTGAGTGTAATCATGATCTTCAATTGATTTAATTACTAAAGGATCCAAAATACCAGAGTCTTTTGTATAACCAAAATATCCATCATTTTTATATCTTCCTGCTCTACCTGCAATTTGTCCGATTTCACTTGGTTGTAAATTTCTATTATATCTTCCATCAAATTTTTCTAAAGAAGTAAAACAAACATTATTAATATTGAGATTTAATCCCATACCAATTGCATCTGTAGCTACAAGATAATCTACTTTTTTATTTTCATATATTTCTACTTGAGCATTTCTAGTTCTTGGGCTCAAAGATCCGAGAACGACTGCTGCTCCTCCTTTATGTGATCTTATATTTTCTGCAATTTCATAAATTTTATTGATATTAAATGCAATTATTGCTGATCTAGGTTTTAATTTTGAAAGATTTTGTTTTGGTTTAAAAAACAAGTTAGAAAATCTTTTTTGTTCGATTATTTCAATGTTTGGAAATAATTTTTTTAGTATATTTTTTATTATTAAAGATCCTAAAAAAATAGTTTCAAAATTACCTCTTGAATTTAATAATCTGTCAGTAAATACGTGTCCTCTCTCATAATCTGATGCTAATTGTACTTCATCTACAATAACACAATCAACACTTTTATTAATTGGCATTGACTCAACTGTACAAAAAAAATACTTTGCTTCCTGAGGAATAATTTTTTCTTCTCCAGTTATTAGAGCTACATTATTGATCCCCAATCTAATGACCGCCTTATCGTAATTTTCTCGTGCCAATAATCTTAGAGGAAAACCAAATATTCCCGAAGAATATGATATCAACTTTTCAAATGCTAAATAAGTTTTTCCAGTATTTGTGGGACCTAAAATTGCTAATAGATTTTCATCATAATTATCCATTAATTTAAGCAGCCCTATTAATTATTTCGTTTAAAACGTAATTTAAAATTCCTCCAGCTTTAAAATATTCTAGTTCCTTTTTTGTGTCTATTCTGCACTTAACTTTTATAGTGATAGAATTATTAGAGATAATTTTACATTCGAGTTTTACATTAGGCTCAATTTTTTTAATCCCTATTATTGAAATTTTTTCATCTCCTTTAATTTTTAATGAATTTCTATCAGTGTTTATAAACTCTAGGGGCAGTACACCCATACCAATTAAGTTTGAACGATGAATACGTTCAAAACTCTCAGCTATAACTGCTTTTACACCAAGTAATTTTGTTCCTTTTGCCGCCCAGTCCCGTGATGACCCAGTACCATATTCTTTACCCGCTATGATTATTGTATCCATTTCATGTTTTAGATATTCCTGAGCAGCATCGTATATTGACATTTCCTTGTTTGATATAAAAGACTTTGTAATACCTCCTTCAGTTCCTGGTAAAATCTCATTTTTAATTCTAATATTAGCAAATGTACCTCTCATCATTACTTCGTGATTACCCCTTCTTGAACCATATGAATTGAAATTGTTTTTTGAAATCTGTCTATCTTTTAAATATGTACCTGCCGGACTATCTGCTTTTATACCACCTGCAGGAGATATATGATCAGTGGTTACACTATCACCAAGTATTGCCAATATTCTAGCATTTTTAATATCAGATAATTTTTCTGAATTCTTATCAGAAAAGAAAGGTGGGTGTTTAATATATGTGCTTGTACTGCTCCAATCATATGTCATTTTTTTACTACTTTTTATAGATTTCCAATTATTATCACCTTCATAAATTTCATCGTATCTTTGCTTAAACATTTTTGAATTTAAACTTGAATTAAGAAGGTCATTTATTTCTTTGTTGCTTGGCCAAATATCTCTAAGGAATATTTTTGAACCATCACTTGTTTCAGCTATATGATCTTTAGAAATATCAATATTTATGTTACCAGCTAAAGCGTATGCAACAACTAAAGGTGGTGAGGCTAAATAATTTGCTTTTACTTCTTGATGCACTCTACCCTCAAAATTTCTATTACCTGAAAGCACTGAACAGACTGTTAAGTTATTTTTGTTTATTTCATCAGATACCCACTCGTCTAGAGGTCCGGAATTTCCAATACAAGTTGTGCAACCATAACCAACCAAATTAAAACCTAAATTATTTAAAAATTTCGATAAATTAGCTTTATCTAAGTAATCACTAACTACCTTACTGCCTGGAGCCAAGCTAGTTTTAACCCATGGTTTTACATTAAGCCCTAAGTTGAACGCTTTTTTTGCTACCAAACCTGCTGCTATCATTACGTTTGGATTTGATGTGTTTGTGCAACTCGTTATAGCTGCAATTACTATATCTCCATGATTTAATTTATTCTTTTTATCTTTTTTAATTTCTTTTGAGTGTTCTATTTTTTTAAACTCTCTTGAAACATCTTTTAGTAAGATTTTATCTTGAGGTCTTTTTGGACCTGCCATTGATGGCTCTATAGTACTAATATCAAGAATTAAATTTTCACTAAAAACTGGTTTATAGTTTTCGTCTGCCCACATTGTTTGGGTTTTAGAATAAGTTTCAACTAAATTAAGATGGTGATTATTTTTACCTGTTAGTTGTAAATAATTTATTGTTTCTTTATCTGTTGGAAAGAAACCACATGTTGCTCCATATTCAGGAGCCATATTTGATATAGTTGCTCTATCTGCCAATGATAAATTTGATAAACCAGATCCATAAAACTCAACAAACTTTCCTACCACTCCATGACTTCTTAAAATATTCGTTATAGTTAATACAAGATCTGTTGCAGTAATACCCTCCTTTAATGAGCCAATTATTTCAAAACCTAATATTTTAGGTATGTTCATTGAAATTGGTTGACCAAGCATTGCAGCTTCAGCCTCAATACCGCCGACGCCCCAACCCAATACTGATAGAGAGTTTACCATAGTTGTATGACTATCAGTCCCTACTACAGAGTCGGGAAATAAATAATTATTGTTATTGATTTTCTTTACCCAAACTGTTTTTGCAATATTTTCTAAATTTACCTGATGGCAAATTCCTGCACCAGGGGGCACTAAATAAAAATTATCAAATGAATTTTGTCCCCATTTAAGAAATTCATATCTCTCTTTATTCCTTTCAAATTCATTTTTTACATTTTCATTCAATGCTTCTTGATTTTTATAATTATCAACTGTTACGGAATGGTCTATTACTAAATCAACCCTAGACAATGGATTTATTTTACTTGGTTCAATACCTCTGCTTTTAAGTGCATTTCTCATAGCGGCAAGATCAGCCACTGCTGGAACACCTGTAAAATCCTGCATTAAAACTCTTGTTGGATAAAAGGCTATTTCAATATTGTTTTCAATATTTTTGTCTTTTTGTGCATATGTGGAGAAAATTTTTGAGATCATATTTTTAGTAACAGTCTCTCCATCCTCGTTTCTAATTAAATTTTCCAAAATAACTTTTAGAGATATTGGTATCAATGATAAGTCAATATTAAATTTATTTGCTACAATGTTTAGATCAAAATACTTGTAATGTTGACCTTCAAGGTCAAGATTTTGTTCAGAACCAAAGGAATTTATATTTCTCATTTAAAAGCAGTATTTAATTATATTTACACAGATAGTATGAAGTAAAATTTTTGTATAGGAAAATTTCATTTTATTATTAGTTTTCTGCCAAAAATTTGATATTTTTTTTATTTACATAGTTTAATTTTTTAAAAAAATAATTTTATATAAAGACAATCGATTATTTTCACAAAAATTTTTAAACTAATGTATCTTGTTGACTTTGACCGTAAGTTTTGGGAATAAAAGCATAGCCTTTTATTATTATCACTTAACAGTGATGTTGGGGGTAGGTTCCTCCGGGGTAACAAAATACAAGGAGTATTTTATGGCTAAGAAGAAAAAGAAAGCTGCTCCAAAGAA
>MDTA01143750.1_pt1 | contig 12236 bp, 6 predicted proteins | sample 811151 | NCBI WGS metagenome assembly MDTA01 (sample SAMN05326648, study PRJNA326480) | marine metagenome | isolation source: seawater | place: Indian Ocean: South | collected 2010
CACTTTGTGACTGCAACTCAACCATTAGGTGAAACAGTTTTAAAATCTTATGATAATGGTTTACAACCAGCTAACGGTGACATTGTATTAGTAACATCAGTAGACGGTGGAGGTAGCACTCAATTCGCTGAGATTACAATTTCAGATGGTAATAATACTGCTAGTGTTGTTTTCAATACTTCAGATAGTACATTCCCTGGAACTGGCGGTGGGTACTTAACTGTATCTGCAACTCAAATGGCAGCAGATATTAATGCCGCTTGTCAAGCAGCTAGTGTAGATATTACAGCTTCTACAGAAGCAAACACAGCAGGTAACAATAACTCAACATATCCTAAATTAGTTTTAACATTAGGTTCAGGTAGTGGTATTACAATTACAGAAGTTGCCGCAGATGCTGCTGGTCAAACATTCGGTAATAATGGTGCTAACGGTGGAGCAACTGCAATGCCATTAACTGCAAACGCAACTACTGATAGAACATTAGTCTTAACAAGAGCAGATGGTGGTGATATTCTATTAACAGCAACTGGTACAGGTACATTCGTTAACTCGAATGGTATTGTATCTTCATCTATGGGTACTCCTGCACTTCTTGTAATGATTGAAGATGAAGAAGGTGCTGCATCATTTGATGATTCAGATTTACAAGCTTCTATCGATTCATTAGAAATAAGCGCAGCCACTGAAACAGGTGTTGCTACTAAAGCAGATAGAAACAAAAACCCATTAGCTACTACTTCTGATGGAGACTCAACCGGAATTACAATTACTTATACTCCATATTCTGATTCTGCAGTAACAGTTAAAGTAAATGGTTTACAATGTAACATTGGTGATGGTGCTAAAGATGAAGCAGTTTATTTCTCTGCTGATGGTGGTACTACTGCTAAGACTATCGCTAACATTGCAGCTGGTGATACTCTATATTGGATGGGTTCACTTGCAGGTTATGAATTAGAAACAGACGACGATATTGATATTGATTACCAAGCATCGTCCAATGATGTCTAACAATATGATAATATAAGGAAGCGGCTTTATGCCGCTTTTTTTATGCCCTTTTTATACTCAGTAAAAATAATATATTTTTGTATGTCATTTTCGGAAAATGGAAATTTCGTTTTAGATAAATAAGTATGAGGAGATAATAACATCTCTTTAGGCCTAAATAAACAATTATTTATATGTCAAGATTAAAGGTAAAACAAATTAGTGACTTTACGGCTGAAGTTCAGAGCCTTATCGACAACGATACGGATCAGAACGCTACGTTAATCGATAACTTAGAAGCTTCTGTTGACTCTTTAGAAACTGCGACTGGTGGTGATACTACTGCTATTAGCAACTCTATCGATTCATTAGAAACTCTAGTTGCTGCTGACGCTGCTGATGCTGACGCTTCTATTGACTCTTTAGAGACTTTAGTAGGCGTTGATGCTGCTGACGCTGATGCTTCAATCGATTCATTAGAAACTCAAGTTGGTGCTGCTGAAACAGTTAACACTAACCAAAATGCTTCTATTGATTCTGTTGAGACAGCTGCTACTGCATTAACAGGTATCGTAACTAACCAAGGTGCTTCTATTGATTCATTAGAAACCCTAGTTGGTGTTGATGCTGCTGACGCTGATGCTTCAATCGATTCATTAGAAACAGCGTTAGGTAACGAGATTTCAGCTACGAATACTGACGTAACTAACATTGGCGCATCTATCGATTCATTAGAGGTTGCAACAGGTGGTGACACTACTGCAATCAATAACTCTATTGATTCATTAGAAGCTGCTGATACAACGTTACAAGGTAACATCGACGCTGAAAATGCAAGAATTGATGCTATCTTAGCTGGTTCAGCTGGTGATTTAGATCAGTTTGCTGAAGTTGTTGCTTTCATCGAGTCTGTTGATACAGTAACTGATGGAACAATTACTACATTAGCTACTAACACTGGTGCGTCTATCGACTCATTAGAAGTTTTAGTTGCTGCTGATGCTGCTGATGCTGATGCATCTATCGATTCATTAGAAGCTGCTGATGGTTTCCTAGGTAATTCTGTTGATTCATTAGAGACGTTAATCGCTGCAGATGCTGCAGACGCTGACGCTTCAGTTGATTCATTAGAAACTGCATTAGGTAACGAAATCTCTGCGACTAACACAGACGTAACTAATATCGGTGCTTCTATCGATTCATTAGAGGTTGCAACTGGTGGTGACACTACTGCACTTAATAACTCTATTGATTCATTAGAAACTCTAGCGGGTACAAAAGCTGTTGCTGCTGATACAACTGCATCTATCGACTCATTAGAAGTCTTAGTTGCTGCTGATGCTGGCGATGCTGATGCTTCTATCGATTCATTAGAAACTGCGTTAGGTAACGAAATCTCTGCAACTAACACTGATGTTACAAACATCAATGCTTCAGTTGATTCATTAGAGACATTAGTTGCTGCGGATGCTGGTGATGCTGATGCTTCTATCGATTCATTAGAGGATATGGTAACATATTCGCATAAGTTTGGTCAGGTGACGAGTGGAACATCATTCCAACTTAATGCTCCTCTGAAGTTCGGTGGTGGTGATGACTTATTAGTATTCATTAACGGACACAACATTCACCCATTAACTGGTGTTGAAGGTGATCCGACGCATGGTTACTCAACTAATGATGGTCAAACATTTACTCTAACTAACATTGGTTACTCAATCGATGCTGAGGATGAAGTATATGTTATCGGACACAGATAATAGTCAAAGTTCTAATTTTTAGGAAAACTAAGGGTCCCCTCGGGGACCCTTTTTTATTTGCTTGATATATACAATACAAATTAAAACTTATTCTGCATGCACATCGGTATAACCATAAGTTTGATGGGAGAGAAAGAGTCTCTCTGGATTAATGGTATCAAACTTAACGCTCTATTTTTATCTAAAACTCTTCAGAAAACTGGACATAAAGTTACTATTCTAGATACTGGTAAGAATGTAAAGAAAATTACAAAAGATACAGTTCAATGGGATCTTAAAGAATTCCCTTGTGAAAAATACGGTAAAGTTCAACATACTGTAGATTTAATGATTATGCTTGGTACGTCTTTCGATACTGACTCAATTAAACAATGGAAGTTAATGGGTCCAAATCGAAAGGTGATAAAATATCACTGTGGTAATAATTATGTAATTGATATGGAAAGATGTATCTTCCCAAAGAAAGGTCACAGAAATTCTGGTGCAGCAGCTTACCAAAGAGGATGTATGGATGAAGTTTGGTATGTACCTCAACAAGGACATCAAAACAGAGCTTATTATTCTGTACTCTATGATTTACCTCTAGAGAAAGTAATTCCAGTACCATTTATATGGGACCCTCATTTCTTAGATATAGAGATTTCTAACTTTGAAAGTATTATCAAGAAAGTAGGTACTAAAGCTTATGGCATTCCTATCTATGTTCCAGGAAAGGATAAACAAAACTTAAAGTTCTGTGTATTTGAACCTAACCTAAATGTTGTTAAATTCAACATGTTACCTATGATGATTGTTGAACAGTGGAAAAGAGATGGTAATAAATTAGATAGTTTGAATTTAATGAGTTCGAAGGGTTTAATTACTAGTTCTTATTGGAAGAGTATTATTACAACATTTGATTTAACTAAACCAGGAGATACAGATATTAAAACTTATGGTAGAAGTCCAGTTGCAGTTACATTAGCTAAACATGCAGATGTAGTTGTTTCTCATCAATGGCATAACCCACTTAATTATGCTTATTTAGATACTCTTTATCTACAATATCCATTGATACATAACGCGGATATGATTCAAGATGCAGGATATTACTATAAAGACTTTGATATTAAAGAAGGTTATGATAAACTAAAACTTGCAATCGAAACACATGATGATACTCTAGAAGAATATAATGAAAGATCTGAAAATGTATTATCTAGATATTGCGTTGACCATAATAGAGGTTTACTCAAAACCTATATTAAATTATTGAAAGATTTAATGTCAGGTGAAAGAACTAGTGGTCTAAGTTATGATTACGACTGGAAAACTAATTTATATAAGAAATGAACAAAGAAATAAAAGATGTAACATTTTGTTTAACAAGCTGTGGTAGAATGGATGAGCTTGAGAAAACTGTTGATAGTTTTATTAAGTACAATGATTATCCAATTAAAAACTGGTTTATTGTTGAAGATTCAGGAGATCCAGAACAACATGCTATTCTAAAAAAGTTAAATGCTGAAAAATGGGATGGTAGATTTATGTTGTTTTTAAATAATAAAAACATAGGCCAGAATGCTTCCATAGATAAAATGTACAAAAATGTTAGTACAGAATACATATTTCATTGCGAAGAAGATTGGGAATTCTATAGAGGTGGTTTTATAGAAGATTCTATGAAAGTCTTAGAAACTCAACCTAAAGTTTTACAAGTATGGATTAGACCAAAGTCAGATAAAATACTTAATCCTATTGAAAAGAGACAATTTACTTTACCTGGTGGTGTGGTTGTTAGAAGAGTTTTACCTGTAAGCTTTAAAATAAAAACAGGAATAGTAAAAAATTACATGGGCTTTAGTTGGAACCCTGGCTTGAGAAGAAAATCAGATTGGTTATTAGACCCAATATCCGGTAATTACACAAGATGTTTACATGAACATATAATTGATGCTGTTTACAGTAGATTAGGTTATATGGTAGTTTCTCTATCTAAAGATGATGAAGATGGATATGTTAAACACATTGGCTGGAAAAACAGAAAAATGGGTAAAACCGAAGCTACAAAAAATTTGTAAATTATGTATAAATATGATATTACTTGGATTATGCAATCTTACCTTGGTGAGTATGAAGGTAGTAGAGCTAATTCAGATAAAAAGTTTATTAGAGCTGTAAAATCATTCTTAGCAATTCCAGATGAAAGAACTCAATTGGTAATCGCATCGGATGGTTGTGAGATAACTCATAAACTCTACTATAAACATTTTAAGAAAGAACCAAGGATAGAGTACGTCTATGTTGACAAGAACACACCTAAGATGTACGAAAAATCTAAGGATGGTAGTAATAACCAGTATTATAGAGGGCTGCCCAGACAAGCTGCACGCGCGTTAGCAGAGGGATATTTAACAGCTTATATAGACTCGGATGATTACTTAATGCCAAATGCTTCTCAAATCATAAAAAGATTTTGGAATTCTATTTGCAAGGCTAACCCAGATGTAGAATATAAATGGGGAGCAATGACACATTGGATTGAAAATGAAGCAATGGCAAAATGGTTAGAAAACAATGAAAGTCAAATGTTTGGACCAAGATCAGAACCTTTTAAGATAAAAGGTTTAAAGAGTAAATGGCAGAAGTATTCTATGGATGAGCCTACTAAACATGTACAATCAACTACATGGGCAACAGTACATAGATCAGACTGCATTACAAGATGGAAAGACCATATATCAGATCCTAAAGCTGGCGGAATTTCTGAAGACACTTTATTTGCAAGAGGTGTCAGAAAGGAAGGTCAAGGGATGTTAATTGACGATGGTTTTTACGTTCGATGTCATTATCATGGAATTTGGGATATTTAAACTACCCAAATCTAACTTGGTGAGACATTGCCGAAGATATATAATATAACGCGTAAAAAAATACAAACGTATTAAATGTCTAGACTAAAATTAAAACAAATACAGGATTTTTTACTAAATAATCCTCAACAGGGTGATTATTTAGAATATAATGCCTCAACCGGACAGTTCGAAAATGCCTCTGCTCCACTTTCTGGAACATCAGGTTCTTCCGGTTCATCTGGCTCTTCCGGAACTTCAGGAAGTTCAGGTTCTTCCGGTTCATCTGGTACATCTGGTGAAGATGGTGCAGCTGGTGAAGATGGAACAAGTGGCTCAAGCGGCTCTTCTGGTAGCTCAGGAACATCTGGTTCTTCAGGAACTTCAGGTTCTTCGGGTTCTTCAGGTTCAAGCGGAACATCGGGCTCAAGTGGCTCAAGTGGAACATCAGGCTCAAGTGGCTCAAGTGGTTCTTCAGGTACTTCAGGTGAAGATGGTGCAGCTGGTGAAGATGGTGCTGCAGGTACTCCAGGTACTTCAGGTTCATCTGGTTCAAGCGGCTCTTCTGGTACTTCAGGTGAAGATGGTGCAGCTGGTGAAGATGGTGCTGCAGGTGCAGATGGTACATCAGGTTCTTCTGGTTCATCTGGTTCATCTGGTTCATCTGGTTCAAGCGGAACATCAGGTTCATCTGGTTCGTCTGGTAGCTCAGGAACATCAGGTTCTTCAGGTACTTCAGGTGAAAACGGTGCAGATGGTACTTCAGGTTCTTCTGGTTCTTCTGGTTCTAGTGGAACATCAGGTTCAAGCGGATCAAGCGGATCTTCAGGCTCAAGTGGTTCTTCAGGTAGAACAGGTATTGTAGTATTTGGTACTAATGACGTTGCTAGTTTCCCAGATGGTGAATTTAACGGTCAAAAAGGTATTGATAATCAAGGTAGAATTTACAAATGGACAGGTTCTGAATGGGAGTTAGACGTAAACCTAAACGGTACATCTGGTTCTTCAGGTTCATCTGGTTCTTCAGGCTCTTCTGGTTCGAGTGGAACAAGTGGTTCTTCAGGCTCTTCTGGTTCGAGTGGAACAAGTGGTTCTTCAGGTTCAAGTGGTTCATCTGGTAGTTCAGGTACATCTGGTTCTTCAGGTTCATCTGGTTCATCTGGTAGTTCAGGTTCATCTGGTAGTTCAGGTTCTTCAGGTTTTGGTGGTGCTAAATCAGGTACAGATGTTGAAAGCTTAGGTTCTGGTGAATTTGAAAATCAATTAGGTTTTATAGCAAACGGTAAAGTATATCAATGGAATGGTTCTTCATGGGAAGAGGTACAAGACTTAAATGGTACATCTGGTTCTTCAGGAACTTCAGGTTCTTCAGGTTCTTCTGGTTCATCTGGTAGTTCAGGTACATCTGGTTCTTCAGGCTCAAGTGGTTCATCTGGTACTTCAGGTTCATCTGGTACATCTGGTGAAGATGGTGCAGATGGTAGCCATGGTACTTCAGGTTCTTCTGGTTCAAGTGGATCTTCAGGTTCAAGTGGAACAAGCGGTTCTTCTGGTTCATCTGGCTCATCTGGTTCAAGCGGAACATCTGGTTCATCTGGTTCATCCGGTACTTCAGGTCAAGACGGTAACTTTGGTGGTGCATCATTTGATTACAAAATTTCAAATTCAACAGGTGCTGCTCAACCGGGCAATGGTGTATTAAGATTAAATAACTTTACAACACAAACAAGTGCAAGTCAAATTTACTTATCCCAAACTGATGAAGCTGGTGGTAGTATAGAGTCATTCTTTACAGCATTAGATGCAGTAACATCTGGTGTTAAAGCACATATTAGAATTTCTAAAAAATTCGACACGGACACATACTTATTATTTGCAATCGGTGATTTAACAGATGAAGGTGCATGGTGGAGATTAGAAGATTTATCAAATGTAGGTTCATCTTCAGCTTCTCCATTCGCACACTTTGATGATATTGTAATTTCATTAGTTGCGACTGGTGATAAAGGTGACCCTGGTACATCAGGTTCATCTGGTTCTTCAGGTTCATCTGGCTCAAGCGGAACTTCAGGTTCAAGCGGTTCTTCAGGTTCTTCAGGTTCAAGTGGAACATCTGGTTCATCTGGTACATCTGGTGGAGATGGTAGCGATGGTGAAGACGGAACTTCAGGTTCTTCAGGTTCATCTGGTTCAAGCGGTTCTTCAGGAACTTCAGGTTCATCTGGAACTTCAGGTTCATCTGGTTCTTCTGGTTCGTCTGGTTCTTCGGGAACTTCAGGTTCAAGTGGTTCTTCAGGTTCAAGTGGTTCTTCAGGAACTTCAGGTTCATCTGGTTTCTCAGGTGCTAAAAATGGAACAGACGTAGAAGATTTTGGTGAAGGTGAATATACAGGTCAAGTTGGTTTCACTAATAATGGAATAATGTACCGATGGGATGGTGAAGCATGGCAAGAAGCACAAAACTTAAATGGTACTTCAGGTTCAAGTGGATCGAGTGGTTCATCTGGTTCTTCAGGTACTTCAGGTTCTTCGGGTTCAAGTGGTTCTTCAGGAACTTCAGGTTCTTCAGGTTCATCTGGTTCAAGCGGTTCTTCAGGAACTTCAGGTTCATCTGGTTCTTCAGGTACATCTGGTTCCTCAGGTACTTCAGGTACTGATGGTGCTGATGGTGTAGGCTCTGATGGTGAAGACGGTACATCTGGTTCTTCTGGTTCTTCTGGAACTTCAGGTTCATCTGGTTCTTCAGGTTCATCTGGCTCAAGCGGAACATCTGGTTCTTCAGGTTCATCTGGTTCTTCAGGTACATCTGGTTCAAGTGGTTCATCTGGTTCTTCAGGAACTTCAGGTTCTTCAGGTTCATCTGGCTCAAGTGGTTCTTCAGGAACTTCTGGTTCTTCAGGTACTTCAGGTACTGATGCCGTTGTTTCAATTGCCGCAGGTAACACCAACAACAGAGTTGTTACTATGACGGGTAATGCAAGCACACCATTTACCGGGGAAGCAAACATGACGTTCGATGATACATCTAGTATTCTTACTGTTTCAACTGGACACATCGTTACTACTAAATATGTCTTCAACAGTGGAGGTGAAATAACATCGGACGGTAGTACAATGAGGTTCCAATTTTAATTAACAGTAAAGAATAAGAGATGAGTTTAGACTTAACAAAATACAGAAAAGCAACACACGACCACATCGGAGTTGCGGGTAGTTATACAGATACTTTTATAGAAGCACAAGGAGCTAGCACCACAAGCGCTAGTTCTGATGCTTTTGTAAGATGGGTACCTAATAACAAGAGTGGTTCTGGTTACTTGTCAGGTACGGTTTCAACCAACCTATCTTCTTCTGGTTATTTACAGTATAATTGTACTAGTAATGGCTATCATGCTCTTTACTTTACATACTATGATGATACTAATACATATAACAATAGTAATACTGCCCCTGGTATTAGACTAACATCAGCAACACATTATACAAATAATGATACTGGTTATACAGGTCTTGGTGAACAAATAGATGCTTTTCTAAACCAATCTGGATATGCAGAAGGTTTCTTAGTAATTGTCAATAAAAATAGAATTGCTAGTAACGGTACTTTAAATAATGCAATGTTATTAGCAAGATCTTGGAGACATGAAGTTTCTATAGGTACAAGTTCAACATTAAAATCTTTTAGTTATGCAACTTGTATGACTAATATAGCCTCTTCTAACGCGAACACTCCAGGATCTCCAGCTGTAAATGCAATAGGTATAATATCTGAGTCTTTAGCTGGTACTGGAAGTGGTCATGTTAACGGAGCAATTGAATTATGTATTGAACATGATAAAGATAAAATTGGACATGCTGGTTATGGAAAAGATTTAGCATCTGGTTTTGGTAAAGGTAGTAATTATCTAGGAATGACATCAAACCAAACAAGACAAGTAACTATAAACAACGCTAATCCTAATTATCAATCTGTATCAAAAGAAGAATATGTTAGAGCTACATTTGAAGCTAGAGTAGGACAAGGTGCACTTATTGGTGGTGGTTCAGTACAAGTACAATTACAAGAAGAGTCAGTAGGTGGTCCTATGACATCTACTAATGTCGGTGATTTAGAATATCCATGTGATATATGGAATAAGTATGAGGTAAGACTTAAAAAGTCAACTCAAACAAACGGTTCAACTCCATATATTAATATCAAGATAAATGTAGATGATGGTTCTGGTAATGTTGGTTTTCAGAAAGTAGATGTTAAGAATTTAGAAGTCTTTAAATGTGGTTTTGGTCCAGACAATCAAAGAGATGTTGCTGTACATAAATGGCATGTAAATGCATTAGATATAGAGGAGTCTCCTGCTGATTTTAAAATGGGAGACATAGAAGATTTTAAATCTTTCTATGATACTAGTAGAAACCTAGCAGATCAGACTGAAACATATACCACATACACTGATTTAACAGGTGGTGGAAGCTCACTTAGAAATAGACAACACCATAACAGTTCTTCTTCAGCTTTAGGTACACAAGGTTCATACAATTTCCCAAGAATAGGACCTTATTCATTTACTTCAACTGCAAGTAGTAATGAAGATTTCTTTGTACATGAAGCTCCTAGTCCAACTAATAATATAACAAAAATTTGGGAAATAGGTGCTGGAGGCCCGACAACAAGTTTAACAGGTACTTCAATAAACCACGAGAAATTATATATGGCTGGTGTTTGGATGAGAGTGAGAAGAAATAGTCCAACAGGTGAAGGTGTTGCTCCAAACAGAATTAGCTTAACAGCGACAGGTTTAAATAGTTCTGGTAATGCTATTCAAATGTCATCTAATACAGGTTCATCACCGTCTGGTTTTCACATGTTACAATCAATTGGTTTGAACAGTTATCCTAATCTAACAGCAGATAGACAAGAATGGAAACTATTGAATGGTTTCTTCTTACCTTCTTGGATGACAACTTCAGAAAGAGCTACATGGAAGACTAACTATTGGGGTAAATGGGCTGGACAATTTGAACATGGTGAAGGTTCAGATCCTGATAAATGTATGACTGGAATTACTGGTTATGGTATTAATACTGCTGGAGCAGGTTATGTAGCAGGTATGAATTCTAGTGTTGTTAAGATAGCACCTAGAGTAGTCGTAGAACAATATAGTAGTACGGATCTATGGGTAGAATTTACATACCCATTTATAGTAGAGATAGATCCTGCTAATTTTAATGACGAAGGACAAGCATTCTTCTGGGATGTTGGTGAGGCATAATAAAAGAATTGAATATATACAATAAGATAAAAACAGAAAAACTAAATAATGGCTAATCTAAAAGCAGGAGCTACAATACAAGGATTCACAATTTTACACGCCGGTAATTTTGACCCTACCTCATTCCCTGGTATGAAAGGAGCAACTGGTTCAACTGGAGCTCAAGGTTCTAAAGGTGATACTGGAGCTCAAGGTCCAGGTGGTGATACTGGTGCAACAGGAGAAAAGGGAGCAACAGGCGCACCAGGAGCCGGTGGAGCACAAGGTGCTAAAGGACCAACTGGTCCACAAGGTGATACTGGTGAACAAGGAGCAGCAGGTTCTCCAGGTGCAGCAGGTGATAAAGGTCAAAAAGGTGCAACAGGTGCACAAGGTTCAAAGGGTCAAAAAGGTGAAGTAGGTCCAAAGGGAGACCAAGGTCCACAGGGAGGTACTGGTGACCAAGGTTCAGCAGGTGCTAAAGGCCCACAAGGTGCAACTGGTGCAAAAGGTAATACTGGTGCTAAAGGTGGTTCAGGTTCTGGTGGAGGTGTAGGTGCTCAAGGAGATCAAGGTCAAAAAGGTGAAACAGGTGCACAAGGTGCTAAAGGTCCAACTGGTGCTACAGGTCCTAAAGGTGACCAGGGTGCAGATGGTGATGATGGTGCTAAAGGTCAAAAAGGTGCAACAGGAGCTCAAGGCCCTGGAGGTGATACTGGTCCAACTGGTTCAAAAGGTCAAAAAGGTGAAGTAGGTGCAACTGGTTCTAAAGGTTCAACTGGTCCTACTGGTGCAAAAGGTAACACTGGTGCACAAGGTGCAAAAGGACCAACTGGTTCAAAAGGACCAACTGGTTCAAAAGGTAATACTGGACCTCAGGGTGAAACTGGTTCAAAAGGTAATACTGGTCCACAGGGTGGTACCGGTGATAAAGGTTCAACTGGTCCAAAAGGTGATACAGGTGCACAAGGTCCAAAAGGTGACACAGGTGATACTGGTTCAAAAGGTAATACTGGACCACAAGGTGCTAAAGGACCACAAGGTAGCACAGGTCCAACTGGACCACAAGGTGCAAAAGGACTTAAAGGTGCAACTGGTTCACAAGGTGATAAAGGTAACACTGGTCCTACTGGTGCAAAAGGTAACACTGGTCCACAAGGTGGTACTGGTGACCAAGGTGATACTGGTTCTAAAGGTTCAACTGGTCCACAAGGTGCAAAAGGTCTAACTGGTGCACAAGGTACTCAAGGTCCACAAGGTAGTAAAGGTTCAACTGGTCCACAAGGTGAGACTGGTCCTAAAGGAGATACTGGTCCACAAGGTGATACTGGTCAAAAAGGTGTAACTGGTCCAACTGGTCCAACTGGTCCTAAAGGAGATCAGGGTGATACAGGTCCACAAGG
>MDTA01153767.1_pt1 | contig 12235 bp, 9 predicted proteins | sample 811151 | NCBI WGS metagenome assembly MDTA01 (sample SAMN05326648, study PRJNA326480) | marine metagenome | isolation source: seawater | place: Indian Ocean: South | collected 2010
CTCATGAACTTCAGGGTCCTGCAAAAAAAAGATCACCAGCTGACCTGCGAAGTCATCGATGGCGGCACGCTGGGAAGCCGCAAGCATGTCAACCTGCCGGGAGTGAGGGTGAATCTGCCCGCCATTACCGCGAAAGATCGTGATGATATCGCCTTTGGGATGGCGAACGACGTAGACTTTATCGCGCTATCCTTTGTCAGAAGCCCCGATGACGTCGTCGAATTACAGCAGTTTTTAGGATCCAAACGAAAGTCCACAAAGATCGTTGCAAAAATCGAAGACCAAGAGGGCGTCAATAATATCCATCAAATCGTGGCTGCTGCGGATGGTGTGATGGTAGCCCGGGGCGATCTGGGCATCGAAACCGATATCGCGGACTTACCCAACGTACAGCGTCGTATCGTGCACGCATGTGCTCGTCAAGGTAAGCGCTGTATTGTGGCAACCCATCTGCTGGAATCGATGATCGATAATCCGATTCCCACGCGCGCTGAAGTGACTGATGTTGCGAATGCTATCTATGAGGGCGTCGATGCGGTGATGCTATCCGGGGAAACCAGCGTGGGTCAGTACCCCAGACGCTGTGTTGAGCAACTGTCAAATATCGCTGACCGAACCGAGCGCTTTCCCGGTCTCGGGTACGAAAAGGCCCTCGAAATTGAGGGTGATAAACAGCATGTCGCCGTGCATGCAGTGGCCCTCGCAGAGTCAGTTGAAGCAGCTGGAATTATCGTTATCACACGTCGCGGCATCGTTGCCGACTATGTCACTGCCGCGCGACCTCAGCATGTCCCTATTTTTGCATTCACAAATAACAGCCAGACACGTCGACGACTGGCGATGAATCGTTCGGTTTACGCCCATCGCATAGCCTTCAGCAGTGACCCCGAAAAAACACTACGCAGAGCATTCGACGTGCTGAAAAAAGAGGGCGCCGCCGTGGATGCAAAACTTGTCCTGATCTCGGATGTTTTGGCGCACCAGCCAACGGAGGCGATTCAGATTCGTCGTCTCTACTAACGATTCAATTGCATCAACTCGGTGGAACGGTCGGTGCTCCAGCGCACTAAAGCACCATACGCAGAGCAACCAGCACCAGCATGATCGAAAACACCCTTTTTAAGGTTGCCGCTGGTAGCTGTTGGGCAAATTTAACCCCCAGTGGAGCTGCGAGAACCGAACCCACGACGATAAAGGCAAAAGCCTGTAAGTCGACGTAGCCTAGCAGGCCTGGATAGTTGGGCGCAGGAGCAAGCAACATGTAGCTTAGTGCGCCTGAGGCCGCTATCGGTACCCCCAAGGTGCTGGCCGTAGCCGTCGCCTTGTGAGCGGCTATATTGAAAAACACCAACGTCGGTACAATAACGTTGCCTCCGGCAATGCCCACCAACCCAGAAACCAGACCGGCACTGAAGCCTATGGGCGCCGCTCTTATCCCATCAGGTAACTTACGATGTGGGGAAGGTTTCCAGTCAAAATACATCACTACGGCCACAGCGGTGATGAAGAAGGCGAATCCCGTCCGCAGCCATACTGACGGCACCAAGGGAGCGAGATAACCAGCGAGCACACTACCTAAGAGCACAGTTGGTAACAGGCGTTTCACTACATCCCAAAGCACCCGTCGGCCTTTGATTTGAGCATAGGCCGCGGACGCCGATGTGAATACGATGCAGGCGAGGCTGGTCGCGATGGCGACCAAGAGCACAAGTTCCTCAGGATATTGACCGCTTTGAGAGAACAACAGGAAGAGCACGGGTACGACAATGATGCCGCCGCCAACTCCTAGTAAACCACCGATGAAACCGCTGCCTAAACCGACGACAAGATAAAATACGATCGAGAATAAAATTTGCTTTCCAGAAGTGTTTGCTCAGACACTCAGGAGTGTATCGGAGTTTGTACATATGCAATATCGAATAGCCTTCATCATGGGCCTGCTATGCCTGAGCCATCCCTTGCATGCAGAACGCGCAGCATTCACGCTACCCAATGGCGATCGCTACGAAGGTGATGTCTTCGATGGGGTACTCAGTGGCAGTGGGGTCTATGAATGGGCCGATGGGGATCGCTATGAGGGAGAGTTCAACGATGATCTCCCAAGCGGTCAGGGTCTGTATATTTGGGCCGATGGGCGCCGCTATGAAGGGGAGTTCGTCGACGGTAAGCGTCAGGGTTATGGCTCTCTGACTTGGGCTAACGGCGATGTCTATGAGGGTGACTTTTTCGCCAACTATATGCAGGGCAATGGCACCTTCCGGTGGGCCACGGGAGACCGCTACGTGGGTTCTTTTATGGCCAACAAACGTCATGGTGCTGGGAGTATGTCATGGGCGGAGGGGCAGCGTTATGACGGCGAATTTCAAAACGACACTCTGCATGGCCAAGGAATCTATCAATGGCCTGATGGGCGTTATTTTAAAGGCGCCTTTCTCGGAGGTCAGCGCACGGGGCTAGGCGTATTCAGGGCATCTGACGGCACGCTTTTTCGGGGTTTCTTCGTAGACGGCCTGCGCCATGGCCATCTCATAAAGTGGCCCCCGCAGGGCAACCGCTTTCTTGAAGAGTACCGCGCAGGTGCCCTGATTGAATCATCGCTACTTGCCGTCAATTCACGCTGCAAATTTAGTAACGTCAACGGCGAATGGATGGTGAAAGCCGATGCGTGTATTAACGGACTCGCTCACGGTATCGGCAAAGCAGCGAGCGTTACCGGGCTAGAGCTGGTGGAAAATGGCGAGTGGGTTCTGGGTGAGCTGGTCGCAGGCACAATCGTCGCGCTACCGCAGCTGACCCACGAGACAGCGTTGTCATTATCAAGCTCTGGCCCTCTAGGCTTTGCAGGAATTGAAGAATGACGGATGCCGCCTTGTCTCTCGCGGTGAACGACGTGATTGATGGTTTCACGGTGGTTCGGGTGCTTGGCTCCGAACACCCCAGCCGTACCTTCCTGGTTCGCCGCTCTGTCAGCGCCGAAGTTGTCGTTCTCAAATACTGCCGTCCGCGAAGCCTTGAGGCTGCAGTGCTGGAGCAGGTCTCCCATCCCGGGGTTTGTCAGCTACTTGGCCAGGGTAGCAAACCAAACAACGCCTATTTGCTTTTGAGCAACTACGGACAACGAACCCTGCGAACCTGTGTTGAGCAGGGAATTGCCGTAAAGGTGCTGCGAGATATCGTGCTGCAAATTGCCGCGGCATTGGAGGCCCTTCATGCCCATGGTTTTGCTCACGGCGATTTGCGCCCTGAACACGTACTGATTGCGCCAAACCAGCAAGCCGTATTGATTGATTTACACTGTGCCTATCGCCTGGATAGTAAACCCCAGGCAGCGGATTATGATGGTGGATCCCTCGCATATCTCAGCCCCGAGCGCATTCGAGGAGTCATACTCGGCGAGAATCGCTCGCCGTCGAGCGCGAGTGACTATTACAGTTTGGGTGTCATCATTTTTCAAATGCTCAGCGGCCAACTGCCTTTTTCTGATGACGCCCCAGAACTACTGATTCAATCGCACCTCAATGACCCCACCCCGCGATTACCGAGCCATCTGCAGGTGTTCCAGCCCTTGGTAGATGGCCTAATGCGAAAAGATGTAGATCAGCGAATCTCAAGTCCGTCTGAAATACGCAAGCTTCTAGATGCCGTTAACGACGATCCAGAACTGGCGCGTCGAGTTATTAGGGACTCAGCAATCAACACCCAGGAACTTTCGTCCTTGTTCGCGGATTTGCGCCTGCGACCAGACGAGTTGGCGAGACGTGACAAACGCCTGCGGCGCAAACGCCGGCGACGTATCGCCCTACAAAGTTCCTTGGCGATCATTCTCAGTGGCTCGGTTCTCGCCGGGCTCTTTTCCTTCCGCGAGGAGCTTTTGCCCGTTGTTGAGGAAGCCGCGGCCGCCATCGGCATTATTGAGAATCCCGAGCTTACCGCGGCGTGGCGAGAGGCCCAGTCACTTGCCTCGGACCCTAACCAGGGCCTGAGCACTATCGTCGCCGCCTATCGCAGAGTCATAGACATAGCACCTACGTTCCCTCAAGCCGCTGAGGCACTGGACGCGACAACGGGAACCTGGAAACAGTCGATATCCCAAGCTATGACGGCTAACGACCTTGAGCGCGCCCAGGCAAGACTGCAAGAAGCGGAAGCAGTATTCGGTGCAGATCCTGAGCTCACAGTGCTCTCGCTGCGTCTGCAAAATCGATTTCGTGCAGAGCGACTCTTGATCAGTACTCAGTCTTTGTTGCGCAGCAGTGGACTGTCGGATGAAGCTAGCGCTGCTGCCGCCGTACAGGCTTTTGAAGAAATTCTCCGAATTTCGCCCGATCACTCGGCAGCCGCCGCAGGACTCACTGAGATCAGCATCCACTATGGACAGCTAGCCGCCGAGGCTGCGCAGGAAGGTGAGGTGGCCGAAGCGATTCGTCTGCTTCAGCGTGCTACAGCCGCCCGCAGCGACTTGAGAGAACACGACCGAGTGCGATTTCTCATCTCCCAGGCCACCTCGATCCAAAGCGCAGTTGCCGACCTATTGATACGAGCTGAATCTCAGATAGCCAATGAGCGCCTAATGGCCCAGGGCGATGATAGTGCCGCTCAACTGTTGCTGCAGGTGCTCGCGACGGATCCAGACAACGAACGCGCAACCCAGGGCCTACAGCAAATCACAGCGACGGTAATGGAACAAACACAGCAAATGCTGAATCGGGGAGAGATTGCTAACGCTCAGGCTATGCTGGATCTCGCGGAGATAGAGGGTTTAAACGCGACACCCATTGCCAGCATGCGAGAAGTTATCGACAGCGAAATTACGCGCCAGCGACAAATAGCCGTTGGCTTAGAGCAGGCAAGCGTGTTGTTTGATCAAGGTTTCATCACTGCGCCCGAGCCAAACAATGCAGTTGCACTCTTGCGAGATGTGCTGCGACTTGATCCCGACAACGCGCAGGCCGACAGGCAATTGGATCAGTGTGCGAACCGACTTGCAGAGGTAGCACTGCAAGCAAGGGAAGTGGATATGTTCGATCAAGCACGAGAATATCTTGCGCTGGCCCTCGCTATTCGACCGGATGTCGAGCAATGGAAGCGTTGGGAGAATGAGTGGTAACAACGGCGTTCGTTGCATTTACGAAACCCCAATTTTATATTCCTGAAACGTTGGCCCGCACATACCAATGCGGCTTAAGGGGTACTAATAACCGAGGCAGGATATATGGTGGATATTCCCTATCGCCGAGAAATGGAATTCAGTTATGGAAGCGTAGCGCAGCTTGCACCGGGTATCAGACGTGTTATTGCGAATAATCCCAGTCCCTTCACCTTTCATGGCACGGGCACCTATATCTTGGGCAGCGGACGGGTCGCGGTCATTGACCCAGGTCCTAATGATGCTGAACATATCGATGCGATCCTCAATGCCCTTGGAGACGAAGAGGTCAGCCATATGCTTGTTACTCACACCCACATGGATCATTCACCGGGCTGCCGTTTGCTGCAGGCAAAAACCGGAGCGCCGACCTATGCTTATGGCCCCCATGGTGCGGGCAAAGTAGAACAGGGGGTGCAGGTAGAAGAGGGCGGCGATATGGATTTTCAGCCGGATCATCTCGTGAAACACGGCGACATAATTCGCGGTGAGAATTGGACAGTCGAGTGCGTCTATACCCCAGGCCACACTTCAAATCACCTGTGTTTTGCCTTACGAGAACAGAGGGCCCTTTTTACCGGTGACCATGTCATGGGCTGGTCGACGAGTATTATCTCTCCGCCCGATGGCGATATGGCAGCCTACATGGACAGCCTCCAGCTGCTTCTGGAGCGCGATGATAAGGTTTACTGGCCTACCCACGGGCCCTCCATAATCGACCCAAAGACGCATGTTCAGGCTTATATCGATCACCGATTGGATCGCGAGCGCCAAATCCTGCTCTGTATCGAACAGGGCACTCATCAAATACGCGACATGGTTCCGCTGATATACAAGGACACTCCGGAATTCATGTATCCAGCTGCGGCTAGGAGCGTTTTAGCCGCCATCGAAAACCTATTGCAAAAAGAACAGGTACGAAAGGAAGGTGAGGGCACAGCCATGGATAAGGCCTATTACCTGGCCTAGCGTTCGAGTGTCAAAATAGGCGCTTGATCACCCATGCGATCGCTTAGCGAGTTGGCCACGGGCAATCGAACGACAAAGGCGACTCCGCTGGCGTCGGTCAGGTTAATTGCGGACACGGTGCCACCATGATGTTCGGCGATGATGCGCACGACATGCAGACCTAACCCAAAATGAAGGCGATTGTCCGGCCCGCGGTGACTGACCATCGAGTCAAAAATGGTTTGCAGCCGCTCCTCTGATAAGGCAGCACCGCGATTGGCTACTACAATTTGCAGAAGATCACCGTAGCATTCCAGCTGCACGCGTATTGGCGTACCAGCGCGGTGAAAATCCACGGCATTGTCGATGAGCTTGTCTAGCATTTGCTCGATTCGAAAATCTGATACCAAGGCATGCACTGGAGCCGGACTGCCTTTGTACTGAAAAGAAACCCCCACAAGGGATGATCCACAATTCGCAACATAGCTCGCTAGAAGCTCGTTGAGATCAATATTTTCAAGCTCCTCGGCCTCTAAGGCTTCTTCCAAATTAGCCGCGTCAGCCAAATTCTGAACAATGGAGCCGATCCGATTAACGCCACGTTTTGCGCTCTCTAAATACTTGCTGTCGTCAATACCCGGGTGCTCGTCCGCTAGGTTTTGCAGCGAAGTGCTTAGGGTGTTGAGTGGATTATTGATCTCATGTCGCAGGGTTCGGGGCATATTTTCTAGAAAGCTGTTGTGCTGCTTTAGCTTCTCAAGCATGTTCGAAACGCTTCGGGCGAGATCGCCGATCTCATCGCCCGCGTTCATTTCATTGAGTAAACCCCCTCGGCGTAGTCGGCCGCGCACATCTATGGCTGCAGAGGCCTCTCGGCGCAAGTTTCGAATTCGCCAGGCCAAACGACCTGCGAAGGCAATCAACGCCAAAAATATCGCGAACAGACTCAGCAGAGAGAGCAGCAGCACCTGTTCTAGCGCCGTTCGCTGAAAACGTAGAATGTCATCAATATTCTGCTCAACGATGACGGTACCGATGACTTGATCCGAGGAAACAATTGGGTGTGCGGCCAAAATAATTTCTTCGCCACTCACCAAAGGGTTTCGTAGTGCGATGGGATCACCCTGCAAGCTCAGCCGTATTGCCCGGTCAGAGGGGCTTTCATCCTTGGCCTCGCCGGCATCACCGCCAACACCGTCTGGTGCGACCGATTCACTCGACATACTAACAAAGAACCTTCGAACAAAGTCGCCCGCCCGGGTGAGTTGGCGAGTCAATGAACCCATCTGGGTTGAATTATCGTCTTCCACGGCAGCCAGACGCGTGGCGCCAACCTCCGCTCGCACCCGGCGCTGGTTATCAATCACCACGATTTTAGCTCCGGAATAGCCCAGTCCCTGTACGATATTTCGAACCTCAGGCGTGCGTAGTACCACCAGGTTAAAGCTCTGGGTTGCCTCCGTAGGCAACGTTTGAGTGACCCGAAGGATGTCTCGCTGCAACTCGTCGTCGACATCAACATAGGTCAATCCGAAGTACTGCCGGGAGCCAAGCAAACTGAGTGGAATACGAAACTCGAGGGCCACAGCGCTTACTCCCTCGACCCTGCGAAGGACTCCTTGAATCCGATTGTCAGCACTGCCCGTGGCTGCGTAGCGCCACTGCTCGTCCATGCTGAACCCTGTAACTACATCAGATGGGTCGAATACCAGGGACATTCGACCATCGCGACCATCCGCGCCAATAAAATTCAGGCGAATATGATCAGCATTGTCCAGCCGCAAATAGTCGGGATCGCGATATACTAGTTGACTGTCCTGAACGCGCATGTGCACATAGAGGTAGTCCGAGCGTTCGCCAAGCAGCAGCGTAAAGTCTGCGTCCTGATTACCGCTGCTGGTGCCAAATTGGAGGTAGTTTCGATCATCCGTCTGACCCCAATCATCAGCGCTTCCGTCTAAACGAATCGTATTTTCGAGGGGCTGGGCATAAAGCGGTTCGAAGTCTTCGAGCGCGACGGGAAGATCGTTGAACAGATCCTCCCGACCGTTGAAAAGGGTCGATATTCCCTCAGCAGTTAGCAGTTGGGCCTGGGACTGGCCCTGAATCAATAGGCGCTCCATCTCCACCAACTGCAAATAGCTGAACCAAGGCACGACAAGCAAGGCAAGGCCCATTAGAGCTAACTTAGTGCCTAACCTTGGGCCGCGAAAGTTCATCTTAAACGCCATTGGTAGCTCAGCCTATTGCTTGGTCCACCGATACCCAAAGCCGTACTCACTTTTGATGCAGGCAAAATCTTTGTCCGCGGCCTCGAACTTTTTGCGAATATTTCGCATATGAGTGTTGATCGTGTTGTTGGTAACCAAACTCTGCATGGTCGCATTCATAAGGATCTCATAGCTCACCGCATGCCCTGGTGCCCGCACGAGTTTGGCAAGCATTCGAAATTCCGTGCCGGACAAGTCGATGCGCTCGCCTTTCCAACTCACTAACAGCGCATCCTGATCCAAGGCCAAATCACCGATGGTTTTTTGCGTCGCCGCGTCCGCCTTTGAAAGCGCGCTTCGAGCCTCATTGATGCGCAGTAGGGAGGATATTCGCTCCGCCAGATAATCCAGCGAAATCGGTTTTGGAAGGTAATCCCAGGCACCTAGGCGCAGTCCGGAAATTTTGTCGATTTCATTAATCCGCTCTGTCAAAAAGATTACTGGCAGGCTGGGCGAGCGGGCTAGCAATTCTCGACATAGTTGAAATCCAGCATCTACTTCATCGCCCAAAATAATGTCGAGAATCGCCAAGTCTGGCAGGGCATGATCAAAGGCAGCAAGGGCTTCCTCGCGATTACCGTACGCGCTCACCTGATAGCCTTTGTTAGTAATGGCATCGGCATAGTTCGACCGTTGATCAGGATCGTCTTCCACGATGACAATATGTTTCGCCACGAATAAATCCATGCAAATAATTGAGGCGCTAGTCTATCCCGTTTGCCGCAGTGATTTACAATGAACAAGGTGGTCTCAAGAATGCCTTCACCACTCTCAATCAATTCTCGTCGAGTTCTAACGCGAATCTAAGCCACACTCTGATTAAGTGTTCATGGTCGGCAACGTGTAAGGTTAACCTCTGGAGTATGCAAACTTGGCACTTAAACGAGATGCTAGATCGCCCGGTCCTATCGCCGCTGATGCCCTGCCAAAGCAAGGCAAAACGAGGAGCAATCACAACGTGGTGTTTTTGCCGTTCTCAGAGACCCTTATGACCACCCTGCAAGATCAAAAAGACCGATATCTACCGTGCTGGCAGCGACCAGCGACCGAGCCGCTGAGAACAAGTAGCAACTATCCAAGCTTTACGAACTGGCAGGAGCCTGCGACACCAATGCTCGTGCCTTTCGATCGCTCTTCCTTATCTCTTCGCGTGCAGCGCGACGGGCGCTGGGAACGCTTTGATCAAGAGTAGAGCCCGTCGCTTGCGTGTACTACGCGGTAGCGGCACTCTGCACTGATTCAACTGCGGCCTGGCATGCGTGCAATTTTTCTTCGAAAACTGGCTTGAACTAACAGGCGTCATTTCTGGTCTGTTGTGTGTTTGGCTGCTCATCAAAGAACATGTTCTAACCTTTCCCATTGGTATGCTCTATGCCAGTGTCACCGTCATCGTGGTGGCCAGAGCACTGCTCTATGCCGACGTTGTGCTGAACCTTTACTACGTCCTGATGAATGCCTACGGCTGGTACTACTGGGTGTACGGCGCCAAACAGTTACGTGCATCCCAGGGTGAATTGCTGCCCCAGCGGCTAGCGCGGAACACACTGATCCGCCTGCTGGGAATCACGCTGATCGGCAGCGTCGTTATGGGATTTTATTTCGCTCGTTATACCCAAGCGGATATGGCCTACATTGATAGCCTGACCACTGTCGCCAGTTTTGTTGCCATGTGGATGACTGCCCGGAAACTCCTTAGCAGTTGGGTGGCCTGGTTTGTTATTGATGCGGTGCAAATTGGGCTTTACATTGTCAAAGGTATGAACGCCAACCCAGGCCTATTTTTATATGCAGGGCTTTATGTCGTGTATTTGCTCATGGCTGTCTGGGGTTGGCTGCAATGGCGAAAGAGGATGGCTGAATGATTTGGGTCCTCACTGGCCCAGAGTGCAGCGGTAAGTCCTCCCTTGCCGAGCAGCTTCACGCACACCTGGATTGGCCAGTATTGCCAGAGCTGGCCCGCGCCTACTTAGAAGGTAGACATGCCCAATCTGGCAGCTATTGCTACCGTCCATCTGATCTGCTGATTTTGGCGTCCATGCAGGCAAAAGCGGAAGCACTGACGTGCAGCAAGGGTGATGCCATCTTAGATACCGATCTGTTAACCCTTGTTGTCTGGTGGCAAGAGAAGTTCGGACCGGTTCCTCGGCAGCTGTCGTCTCAATGGCACTGCCAAGCCACCCGCCGTTATTTGCTGTGCAAGCCAGACATACCCTGGCAGCCCGACCCGCAACGAGAAAACCCATCTGATCGCGACCGTTTGTATGCGCGTTATGAAGCCGAGTTGACTAACCGTGGGTGTCTTTATTCGATTTGCGAGGGCACTGAGCAGGCGCGTCTAGCGCATGCCTTAGCAGCAATTGAGGGTTTCGGCTAAAACTTAGGCAATGCCTCCAGCTGACGTTTAGCATCGCGCTCTTGTTCGACGATTTCAGCTCGTCGATTCCCATGCCGGATTTGATAGTTCGCCCAGCACCATTCTCGCAACCAAAATTGCGCGACTGCTCGATTGAGCCGCTCTGGAGCCGCGCTGGGCAAGAAAACTTTTGCGAGCCTCGGCAGCGAGGCCTCATCTAGCTGCAACCCTTGATGCAGGGCAACCAAGTCGAACAGAGGGTCATTGCGCCCAACGAATTCCCAGTCGAGGGTTTTCCAGCCATGGGAGGTAACAAGTATGTTCCAAGGGTTTAGGTCGTTGTGACAGGTTACTAACGCATTTGATCTCGACAAGGGATTTGCGCCGCTTTCCACGAATATTGAGCGCTCCATATCCACGGGCCAGCCGGTCTCTATAAATTGCGGTACCAGGGAAGGGACATGATATTGCTCCGCGACCCCTGGCAGTAGCCCGTGCAGAGCCTTCAGATAGCTGGTCAGATCATCCTCGCAGTATCTTTGATGAAAGACATCGACCAGCAAATCGCCGCTTAACCAAGGGGTGATCATTTGTCCACTTGGCACGTCCAGCACTATCGGGGAAGGGCCAACCGACTCTGGCATGTGCTCATACCATGTCGCTTCAGCCTGGCGATTAACGTATGGCTGTGGGCGTCGGGGCAGACGAAACACGTAGTACTTGCTCAGCTTATTTTTACGGTCAGACGCGGCGTTATTGCGCCTAAAGGCTACATTTACGTTGCTGTAGCCACCGCTAAGGTATCGAAATTCATCCAGCTCGTCCTCGAGCCATTTCGGCATAAGCGTATAGATTTTCTCGCGCAATTCGTCCGCAGAAATTCCAAGGTTTTCGATAGCGATATACATGAAGAATGAGCCTCTACTGAGCCTTTATAACTGCAGCGGACATAACCTCACCGATCGATTCGTGGATCACTAAGTCGGCTAAGTAATCTTGATCTGTGGCTTCACGATTTACGATGACGAGTGATGCGCCCAACTGTTTCGCGTATCTAGGGAAACCCGCTGCCGGATAGACGGTCAGCGAAGAGCCCAGGACAATCAGCAGGTCACAGGCCTCGACCATTTGTTGTGCCTTTGACATCTCGCTTTCTGGCATGCTTTGACCGAAAGAGATTGTAGCGGTCTTAATCAGACCGCCACAGAGAGAACAGGGACCTACCTCGCCGTGGCTTCGAAATTGTTCGCGAAGCTCGCTCAGCTCATATCGTGCCCCACAGGACAAACAACTCGCGTAGGTGGCGTTACCGTGGAGTTCGACAATTCGATCTTCATCCAATCCAGACAGCTGATGCAGATTGTCCACATTTTGGGTTATGACACCCCCGAGCTTGCCGGCTCCGAACCACTTCTGAATGGCGAGGTGCCCGGCGTTTGGCTCCGCTCTTGCCATCACATCACCATCGAATTTGCGCTGCCATGATTCATTCCGAGCATCTTGCGAATTCACAAAATC
>MDTA01101822.1_pt1 | contig 12234 bp, 11 predicted proteins | sample 811151 | NCBI WGS metagenome assembly MDTA01 (sample SAMN05326648, study PRJNA326480) | marine metagenome | isolation source: seawater | place: Indian Ocean: South | collected 2010
ATAGGGAATATCCCAAAAAATGAAATGTTTAGAGTTTTCAATATGGGCATTGGAATGGTTCTTTTTGCAGATACTAAGTCCACGAACTCTATAAAAAAAAATTTGGCTGAGTCTGATGCCAATGAAATTTTTGAAATTGGAAAGGTTATAAGTGGTTCAAAAGAGGTTTGTTTTTCAACCTAATAGAATTTTAGCTATGAAGGTTTCTATTATTTTTGTAAAGCTTTTTAAATCTCGGATCGCTCAACACGAATCCAATTAAATAATGTACCCTAGGTCGGCTGTCTTTTAGTGCAAGCATTAATTGGTCTAACCTAAACCACTTACATTTTGTGATGCCCTCTTTTTTTTCTGGAATTAACCTTGTCTTGCTAGGTCCAGTAAAGTGAACTAGAAACCAAAATGTTTCTTTTACTGTATGAGTGTTTTTCTGCCTAACATGATGATAAGTAGGTATCAATGAATGTAAGAACTTTAGATCCTTTTTTTTTAGCCCTGTTTCTTCAGATATCTCTCTAAGAGCGGTTCCTTTTTTATTGGCTCCTTTTTTCAACTTCCCTTTTGGCAGATCCCACCGACCACTCTTTTTTATGAACAAAATTTTGTTATTTTGGAAGACAACTCCACCTGCTGCTCGAATTTTCCTAGACAATCTCTATGTACTTCCCTTTAGCTTATAAAGAAGCTCATACTGTTCTTTCGATAAATTCTTAAATCTCACGCCATCTATTTCAATACCGTAATCTGGTATTTCTTTTGACCATTTTTTGTCAACTAAACTTTTTTTTCCTTCATATTCTATTTCGCTAAGCACATATCGCATCGCATTCAAACGAGCAATCATTTTGTTATCTGAATTAATGATTACCCAGGGGCTTTTTCGTGGGGAAGTTTTTGCAAACACTTGATCTTTATACACCGTAAATAGGTCCCACTCTTTTGCTGCTTTTAGATCGTTTGGGGATAATTTCCAATACTTTAGCGGACTATTTTGTCGAAATTTAAATCTTTGCGCCTGGTTTTCTTTTGATACTGATAAATAAAACTTTATCAGAATTAGCCCATTATCAATGTGGCGAGCCTCCCAGCTATTTACTTTTTTCATGAAATATTTGTATTGAGCCTCTGAGCAATATCCCATTGCAGGCTGTATTAATGCTCTTGTATACCAAGAACGATCAAAAAAAACAATTTCGCCTTGCTTTGGTAGTAGATTGTTATATGTTTGGAACCACATTTTATTCTGATGGGGTGTTGGCACCCCCAACTCAACAACGCGCATTGTTTTTGGAATGAGGTTTTCTATAAACCTTTTTATAGTTGCCCCTTTCCCTGCGGCATCACGACCTTCAAGTACGATTGCAAGCTTTCCCCCAGTTTTATTAACCCATTCCTGAAGTTTTAGCAGTTCAATCTGCAAACGCCGTTTCTCTTTTCGATAACCTTTTAATGTTAGCTCTTTATAATTAGTCCTATTATATATTATCATTGTACTCTATTTTACGGATTGTAACATAAGTTTAAATAATATTTTATTTATACATGCTCTTTCATTTTGACTAGATCAATGTGTTTTTAAATTTAATCCAACCAAAAACCTAAATGTCATAAGATTAACTAATAATATGGAAATTGATATTGGAATAATTCAATTCCCCGGCTCAAATACTGAGCGTGAAACAATTCAAGCATGTAAACGAGTCGGGTTAAACCCTATTGAGTTTTTTTGGAATGATAGTCCTGATCAGTTATCTCAATTAAAAGGCTATATCATAATTGGTGGGTTTTCTTATGAGGACCGATCAAGAGCGGGAGTAATTGCCGCCTTAGATCCAATTTTAAATAAAATCAAACTAGAGTCAGAGAAAGGAAAACCTGTTCTTGGTATCTGTAATGGAGCTCAGATTTTAGTAGAAAGTGGACTTGTCCCTGGGTCAAGTAATTATAACATAGGAGCTGCTTTAACAAATAATAAAAGGATTGCAGATGGTAAAATAGTCGGTGTGGGCTACTACAATACTTGGACTAATATTAAAATGCAAACAAAACCGACTCGTTGCGCCTTTACTAGGCAAATCAAACAAAACGATTGGTTAAATATTCCGCTTGCGCATGGAGAAGGTAGATTTGTTATGTCGCCAAACAATCTTTCTAAAATGATTGATAATGGCCAAATTATTTTTCGCTATTGTAATGACTCTGGAGACATTATAAGTGAATTCCCTACAAATCCAAATGGATCAGCTTATAACACAGCTGCGTTGTGCAATGGAGCTGGAAACGTTTTGGCTATGATGCCCCATCCTGAACGTACAAAAAATGGAGACACTATTTTTTCATCGATGAAAGAATTTATAGAAATGGGGAACCCAATTATTAAAACTGATATAAATTATGATCACCCAAAATATGAATTAAATAATTTCACTCCATCGCCTTTATCAACTGAATGGGTAATTAATTTAATTATTACTGATAACGAAGCTATTTCTGTTGAAAATACATTGAAGCAACTAGGTTTTGATGTTAAAATAAGTCGCCAATCTCACTGGGAAATAGAAACTAATGGAGACACAAAAGCTATTTTAAATTCAATAAATGCCACCGGAGAGTTATATAATTCAAATAAAGAATATATTAGTTACAAGAAACCAGAGCCAAAAACTGCCTCATTTTTAATAAGACAGAAAGAAGATCTTTTAGGCAGGTCGAAACTAGAATCTCTTGCTAAAAACTTTGGAATTGAGGGCGTGAAATCATTAAAACACGGCACCATTTGGAATATAGATTTAAATGGAAATGATAAAAGCAGTTTTATAGAACAAATTTTAAACACTAATATTTTATTTAACCCAATATCCTATGAATGCTATAAAATCAACTGAACACTATAAAGAACGTATTAAGGCCGAATTAAACAATACCTTGATTGAAACATCAATGCCAGGAGGGGGGAAAAATATCGGGAAAGTTCGAGATCAATATGACCTTGGGAAGATTATTGCACTCATCACAACTGATCGACAAAGCGCCTTTGACAGAGTGCTGGCTTCCATCCCATTCAAAGGCCAAGTTCTAAACCTAACAAGCGCATGGTGGTTTGAACAAACAAAAAACATTATTCCAAATCATATCATTGACGTTCCCGATCCAAATGTAAGTATAGCAAAGAAATGTGAGGTGTTCCCGATTGAATTTGTGGTCCGTGGTTACATAACAGGAAGCACAAGCACTTCTCTTTGGACAGTTTATAAAAACGGATCCCGAGAATATTGTGGAAATATCATTCCCGAAGGTTTAAAGAAGAATCAAAAACTTGATTCCAACATGTTGACACCAACAACAAAAGAGAAAGATCACGACCGACCTATTGCGCCTTCTGAAATAATTAAGGAAGGCTGGATGAGTCAAGAAGACTGGTCCTACTGTAGTAAAAAAGCACTAGAACTCTTTAATTTTGGTCAGAAAAAAGCTTTAGAACATGGGATGATTTTAGTAGATACTAAATATGAGATGGGCAAGGATGAAGAGGGGAAAATTGTATTGATAGATGAAATACATACCCCGGACTCTAGCCGCTATTGGATTTCAGAATCCTACGAAGAGCGAATAAAATCAGGTCAAGAGCCTCAAAATATAGATAAAGAATTTTTACGTCTCTGGTTTGTAGATAACTGTAAGCCTTATGAAGATGAAATCCTTCCCGACGCTCCTGAGGAATTAGTCGTTGAGTTGTCCTCTCGTTATATTTACTTGTATGAGACGATAACTGGAGGTTTATTTCCATTTCCTGATTCTGCTAATTCAATTCAGGAAAGAATTGTTAAAAATACGAAAAAATATTATAAATAAATTTGACGATTAGCACACGGTTAGCTAATGTTCTTTATATCAATTATTAGAAAGGGTTAACTACTATGAAAGCAGTTATTATTATGGGTTCAAAAGCAGATGAGCACCATGCTGAAAAAATAACAGATAAGTTAGATGAGTATGGTATTAGTTGGGATCAACATGTTGCATCGGCCCATAAAACACCACTAAAGGTGTTAGAAATCTTAGAAAAAAATGAGAAAGAAAATGAACTGGTTTACATAACAATTGCAGGGAGGTCAAATGCTCTTTCTGGCTTTGTTGCTGCTAACTCTAAGTTTCCTACGATAGGATGTCCTCCCTTTTCTGATAAATCAGACATGTTGGTCAATATACACTCCACCTTACAAATGCCAAGCATGACTCCAGTGCTAACAGTGATCGATCCTGGGAATTGTGCCCTAGCAGTAAAAAGAATATTTAGTGTCTAATCATCAGCTTACAGCCGTCTCGCCATTGGATGGGCGGTATGCTAGCACTACTTCCCCTCTAAAAAATTATTTTTCAGAAATGGCGCTTATGCAATACAGACTTAAGGTTGAAATTGAATACCTTATTGCATTGAGTAATGAAAAAAAAATACATGAGCTTCCAATGTTTTCTAATCGACAGCTTATGAATCTTCGGACTATCTATGAAAATTTCGATATTAATGATGCAAAAAAAATTAAATCGATTGAAAAAACCACCAACCACGATGTCAAAGCCATAGAATATTTTATAAACAGTAAATTAAAAAAAAGTATACACCCTTGGGTCCATTTTGCCCTGACATCTGAAGATGTAAACAATCTTGCGTATTCTTTAATGTGGGGTGATGCTATTGCAAATGTCTACCTGCCAGAAGTAATCAAATTGAATAAACAGTTAAGAACAATAAGCAAACGTTTCAAAAAAGTCCCGATGCTTGCATTAACTCATGGACAACCTGCGACACCAACAACCTTTGGTAAAGAGATAGCTGTTTATTATACTAGGCTAAATCGTCAAATAACTCAAATTAAATCTCACCAATTAATGGGAAAGCTTGGTGGAGCGACCGGAACCTGGTCCGCACATTTTATATCTTATCCAAAAATAAATTGGTTGAGATTTTCTGAAAAATTCATCAAACATATAGGATTGAAACCGAATTTAATAACAACTCAGATAGAGCCCCATGATTCGATTGTGGAAAATTATATGCAACTTTCACGGGTTAATAATATCCTAATAGATTTTTGCCAAGATATCTGGATCTATATTAGCAGGGGAATAATTGCACAGAAAAGGATTTCTAAAGAAGTCGGCTCTTCTGCTATGCCTCATAAAATAAACCCTATTCAATTTGAAAATGCCGAAGGCAATATGCAAATAGCTAATGCACTCTTAAATCATCTCTCAATGAAACTTTCAATTTCTCGGATGCAAAGGGATCTAACCGATAGCACAACAATTAGAAATCAAGGGGTTGCCATGGGTCATGCATACTTAGGAGCGGTCAGTATTTTGAAAGGACTAGAAAGAATTGACATAAACAAAACTCAATTATCAGCAGAATTAGATAATCACTGGGAGGTATTAGCGGAAGCAGTCCAAACAATTCTTCGTAAGGCAGGACAGCCAGATGCTTATGAAAAATTAAAGACAATTACTCGAGGTAAAGCCGTAGATGTGGAATCAGTGGCAGAATTTGTTTATAAACTTAATTTGTCTGAGCAAGATACTCAAACTCTGTTAACACTAACACCCGCCAATTATATTGGACTGGCTCCTAAATTAAGTGAACTAATCTAATGTGTGGAATCATCGGGATTTATAATAATAAAGCAGAAGTTATAAATTATATATATGATGGGTTGATCCAGCTACAACACCGAGGTCAGGATGCTGCTGGTATCTGTACGATGGACAATTCAAAAATGCATTTACATAAAAACCTAGGCTTAGTAACAGAAGTTTTTAAAAAAAGTTCCTCGCGCGTGAGCTTAACAGGTAAAACAGGAATTGGTCATGTAAGATATCCTACTGCTGGAAGTAACGACTTAAATGATTCTCAACCGCTTTACACAGCAAACCCAGTAAATATTACCCTAGCTCACAATGGAACATTAACTAATAGTAACAAATTGCGGACTCAATTGCTTAAAACAAATTTTTGCCAATTTAACACTAGCTCAGATTCTGAAGTTTTGCTAAATCTTTTTGCATATGAATTATACAAAACAAATTATAGAAAGTTAGGAGAGAGACATATATTCAAAGCATTGAGCCAAGTTTACGAAAAATGTCATGGCGGTTTTGCGGTTGTAATGCTTATATCTGGGATTGGAATTGTTGCTTTTAGAGACCCTAATGGGATAAGGCCATTGTCAATTGGTAAAAGGGGCAATTCATACATTATTGCTTCTGAAAGCAGTGTTTTATCGGCGCTTGATTACAAATTTATAAAAGATATTGCCCCTGGAGAATCAGTAATCATCAAAGAGAATGGGGATGTAAAATTAAAAACGATCTCAAAAAATGCAAAAAAAATGCCTTGCCTTTTTGAATTTGTTTATTTTTCTAGGCCAGACTCTTCAATTGACTCGATTTCAGTCCATAAAAGCAGATTGCGAATGGGAGATTTCCTTGGAGAAAAAATACTACGTGAATGTAAACATTTAAATGTGGACGTAGTTATTCCAATACCAGATACAAGCAGAACGGCTGCAATGCAGGTAGCATATAAATTGGGCGTTAAATACAGAGAGGGCTTCATGAAGAATAGGTACATAGGAAGAACATTCATTATGCCAGCACAAAGGACCAGAAAACGATCTGTAAAACAAAAGCTCAATCCTATTGAAATAGAATTCAAGAATAAAAGGGTCCTGCTTGTTGACGATTCTATTGTAAGAGGACACACATCGAAGAAAATAATAGAAATGGTAAGAAAATGTGGCGCAAAAAAAGTTTTTTTTGCGTCTGCCTCTCCTCCTATTCGTTTTCAAAATATTTATGGAATAGATATGCCTTCAACAACGGAATTAATTGCTCATAAACGCACAGTCCATCAAATAAAAAACTATATTAAGGCAGATGAATTAATTTATCAAGATCTTAAGGACTTAAAAAGAGCGGCCTCAATCGGAAATCCAAGTATTAAAGACTTTGAGGATTCTGTCTTTACTGGCAAATATAAAGTTGGTGACATAACAAAAGATTTTTTAAAAAATTTAGAAAAAGTCCGATCGAATCTTTCAAAATAACAAAAAATTATTTTAACCCAGTAAATTTTAGTGTAATAATGATGCAAAATAATATATTAATTGTTGGTTCTGGAGCACGAGAGCACATAATAGCAAAAACTATTAAAAAATCATCTGAAGTTGATAAAATTTTTTGCATAGGGTCGAACATAAACCCTGGAATTAAAGGGCTGTGTACAAAATTCTTTTTGGGGGATATTAATGATCCATACTTTGTTTTACAAATAGCTCTAGATCATTTAATTACAATGGCCATTATTGGTCCAGAGAATCCTTTACTATTCGGGGTATCAGATTTTCTATCAGAAGCAAACATAAAAGTTATTGGACCAAAAAAAAATCTAGCACAAATAGAAACATCGAAAACCTTTACAAGAAATTTATTTAAAGAATATAATATTCCGGGTTCACCAAAGTTTAAATCTTTCCAGTCGATGAAAGGGGTGAAGGATTATTTATTTGAAATCGGGAATAATTACGTTGTCAAATATGATGGTCTGGCTGGTGGAAAAGGGGTGAAGGTTTCTGGCGACCATTTAAAATCCTATGATGATGCGATAAAGTTTTGCAAAAGCATTGTAAAGAAAGGAGGAAGTTTTCTTATTGAGGAAAAATTTATCGGAGAAGAGTTCTCACTGATGTGTTTTTGCGATGGAACTACAATAAAACACATGCCCGCTGTCCAAGATCACAAGCGAGCATATGAAGATGATAAAGGACCAAACACAGGAGGAATGGGAACCTATTCTGATGCAGATCATTCCCTGCCATTTTTATCTAAATTTGAGTTGGAAGAGGCAAAATCTATTAACGCTGCAACAGCAAGTGCATTAATGGATAAATTTGGAGAAGGTTACGTTGGTATCCTTTACGGTGGATTTATGTGCACTAGAAATGGAGTCAAACTGATTGAGTATAATGCCCGATTTGGTGACCCTGAGGTGTTGAATGTTTTATCAATTTTAAAAACTGATTTTTTTAATATTTGCCAAGCAATTACCAACAGAACGCTGGATCAAATTGATATAGAATTTGAAAATAAGGCAACAGTTTGTAAGTATGCAGTGCCAGAGGGATATCCAGATGACCCTATAAAAGGCGAACGAATATTTATTTCAAAAGAAAATATAGATAATGGGCTGTTTTTTGCCTCAGTTGATTTAAAAGATGACAGCTTTATCGAATCTGGAAGTAGAACCATTGCCTCTATTGGCGTAGGAAATACAATTACTAAAGCTGAATTGATTTCTGAAAAGAAAATAAAAAATGTAAAAGGCCCACTATTTCACAGAAAAGACATTGGCACTGATCGCCTCATCCAAAAACGAATTAAATTCATGGATTCTCTACGATGATTCGCCTTGGGGTTCTTGGATCAACCAAAGGGACTGATTTAGGAGCCATAATTCAGGCAATTGATACAGAAGAATTAAAAGCTAAAATATCTGTAGTTGTCTCCAATCAAAAAAATGCATATATACTTGAACGCGCAAGGGTGAACAAAATCCCTCATCATTATATATCACATAAAAATGAAAAACGCGAAATGTTTGATCAAAGAATCCACAAAATATTGCTTCAGTACAATGTGGATTTAATTTTACTTATCGGATTTATGCGTATTTTATCCGATTGGTTTTGTAGGGAATGGAATGAAAAAATATTAAATGTACACCCCTCTTTACTACCAAAATATGCAGGCGGAATGGATAAAAATATCTATGAAGAAGTACTAAAAAATCAAGAATCAGAAACGGGATGCACTATACACTTTGTTACAAACAAACTAGATGCAGGACCTATTTTTATTCAAAAACGGTGCTCAATTGACCCAGAAGACACTATTGAAACATTAAAATCTAAAGTACAAGCATTGGAGGCAGCCGCTTTTTTAGAGGCAATTCCTATCTATGAAAAAAAGTATCTTAAACTAAAATCGGAATAACACTTCATTAAATAGATCTGATTTATAAACCCTAATACCAATTAAGAAATACATGATTAATAACCCTGAATTAAACAAAAAACCTCTAACCATAAAACGAGCGTTACTATCAACATTCAACAAGACTGGCATTATCGAAATAGCTAGGGCATTAATTAAAAGTCAAATAGAAATATACTCATCTGGTGGAACAGCTAAGGTATTGCGTGATTCCGGTCTTCAAGTTAAAGATGTCGGCGAGTACACAAATTTTCCGGAAATCATGGATGGCCGGGTAAAAACAATTAACCCTTTAATTGAGGGTGGAATACTTGGCTTTAGAGATCTACATAAAGAAGAAGCAAAAACACACGGTGTTCTCTGGATTGATCTTGTGGTATGTAATCTTTACCCGTTTTCCCAAGTGATTTTGAAGAAAGATTGCTCTAGAGCAGAGGCAATAGAAAACATTGATATTGGTGGGCCAACAATGATTCGCTCAGCTGCAAAAAATGTAGGGTGGGTATCAGTGCTGGTTGACCCTGAGGATTATTCCCCGTTTATTACAGAACTTAAATAAGGACAAATTTCATACGAAACAAGAAATTTTTTATCTGTTAAGGCTTTTGGTTATTCAGCTCGTTATGAATCAGAAATTCACAATTATTTAGATGAAAAAAAATTCCCAAATAATATCTCAATCGCCCTCGAAAAACATTCCGATTTGCGCTATGGTGAAAATCCTCATCAGACTGCGGCAGCATATAGATTCATTGGATATAAGGAAAATAATGTATTAAATGCAAGTATCCTTCAGGGCAAAAAATTATCCTATAATAACATAATGGATGCTGATGGTGCCTTATCTTGTTTACAAGAGTTCGAAGAAAAAGCCTGCGTAATAGTGAAACATGCAAACCCATGTGGAGCTTCCGTTGGTAGTAATATTCTTAAAGTTTACAAACAAGCTTTTAACTCTGATCCCGTTTCCGCTTTTGGGGGGATTGTTGCCCTAAACAGAAACTGCACAGGGGAAGTTGCTAAAGAAATAATAAAAGTATTTACTGAAATAGTTTTAGCTCCTGATTTTGATTCTGAAGCCCTCCAAGTTTTCAAACAGAAAAAAAATTTGAGAGTTTTAAAAATTGGAAACTTTAAAAATCGAAAAAAGAAACTTGAATACCGCAACCTAGATGGTGGACTATTGGTTCAGGATAATGACACAAAAAAAATTACTGAAAAAGACCTAATTACAGTCACAAAAAAGAAACCATCCAATTCTGATATAGAGACCTCTCTTTTTGCTTGGAAAGTTCTTAAACATGCGAAATCAAATGGAATTTTAATTGCAAAAAACAAGACAACAATTGGCCTTGGAGTAGGTCAAGTAAGCAGAGTAGATGCTGTCCATATGGCTTTAAAAAAAGGTGGGGGTGATGTGCGGGGAGGAACATTGGCATCCGATGCATTTTTCCCGTTCCGAGATAGCATAGATACTATTAAAAAATCAGGAATCAGGACAATAATCCAACCTGGTGGTTCAATCAGGGATCAAGAAGTAATAGATGCTTGCGATGAGTACGGTTTTTCTATGCTTTTTACAAACACTAGATGCTTTAAACACTGATTCACAAATTAATTAATCGCTTTCTTAATTATGCAAACTGAAATTGAGCGAAAATTTTTAGTTAAATTTTTACCCTCCGGTATAAAAGGTGTTAACTATACCCAGGGATACTTACAATCTGATAAAAATCGTACAATTAGAATTCGAACGGTTAAGGACAACAAAGCAAATACTGGTTTTTTAACTATTAAAGGATTGAGCAATAAAGATGGAATTCGTCGTTATGAGTTTGAAACAGAAATTCCATACCTAGATGCAAAATATCTTTTAACATTGTGCGATAAACCATATATTGAAAAGACAAGGTATCATTACAAACTGGGAGAATTTGTTTGGGAAATAGATCAATTTCATGGGGAAAATGATGGATTATTAGTTGCTGAGATTGAACTTGTAAAAGAAAACCAGAAATTTGAAAAACCTGATTTCATTGGCACCGAAATAACAGGTGATAAAAAATATTATAACTTAATGCTATCCCAAAATCCATATAAACAATGGATTGAATAAGAACGTGATTTGAGAAACAGAGTGTTATGTTTTCAACAATATTCTTAACAGAGTCAAATTATGCTCTGATACTGATCTATCTATATTCTGTTATAATTATTTAGCACTTTAATTTTTTATCCTAACGCAATTCTAACATTGTTTTTCTAGCTTATGATAAGGTTTTACAGAAAAAAACCCAACTAAAATCGATTTAAAAGGATATTAATAGGTTACATATTTGAAATACTTTAATTATATCATACTGATGATTCCGTTTCTTGTCTTTGGGCAGGATAAGAACTCAGATAAACCAATAGTATCAATTTCTGTTCCATCCGGAGTTGGAATAGAAATCTCTGGTGAGGCTGAAGTAGAATTAATCAATGTAGAGGGAAAAGGTGGGGCGCAGCATGAGGATGATTTTCTTAAAAAAATAGAGACAAGGAGTCCATATACTCAGATCGATAAAACTGTTCTTGATTTTAAACTAATCTACACAGATTATTTAACCTACAACTTTAGTGCGCGTTTCGATGATGATGGAGCATATGCGGATAGACACATTTTACAGTATAAAAAAAACAATATCCGAATTGAGCTGGGGAAAAACCGACCACATATTGCATTAAAAAAAAATACAGAGGCCTATCCACTTATTGGAACGGCTTATTGGAAAGGACGGGAGTATCATCTTGACATTGAAAGAGAATATTCTTCGGCGTTATTTGGTGCATCCATTGCCCTAAAAAGACCGATCGGATATGATGACGCTCTTGAAGACAAGTCTTTCAGGATGCTCGTTTATGATGATACTCAAAAAAATGATGGCCAAACCGTAGAATTAGGGTTTAGAGGTCAATATTCATTAGAACCCTTTAAAGTTCAGGCTTGGTATTACTTTGGAAGCCTTATAGATGATGCCGACTGGAAGAAACGCCTCCATTATGATTTTGACTATTATGGAAATATTGAGGAACACACGGTCCTAAATAAGCACGCCTATGTAGGTCATTTTTGGTTTGGCGGTCGTGCGGAGCTCACTCTTTTTGATGCTTTAATCCGTGGAGAATATATTTTTTCGGAGGACG
>MDTA01197647.1_pt1 | contig 12233 bp, 6 predicted proteins | sample 811151 | NCBI WGS metagenome assembly MDTA01 (sample SAMN05326648, study PRJNA326480) | marine metagenome | isolation source: seawater | place: Indian Ocean: South | collected 2010
AGCGGCGCCGTGCATCGCGGCGTCTTGGCGGCGGTTCGATCGAACCGCCCACCCCATCCCCACGCGTCGTCGTTCGTGGCGGCGGCGGCGGCGCTCGTGGGAGGCGCCGGGACGGATCCCACCGCCGTCTGCGGGGTCCTCCACGTGGTCGCGGGGGTACGGCTCGGGTCCAACGAATTCGTCGAAGGGCCCGTCGCGGGGCCCGCCGAGGGCGTGCGACCCATCGCCCCCGTCTCGACCGCGTCCTCGGTTTGGACGGCGTAGATGTCTGGACGGGGCGCGTCGTCGCTCGAGTTGTGCGTCGGCTCGCGGCGCGGTTCGGGTCCGACGTCGTCGCCGTCCGTCGCGCCGACGACGCGCGACGCCGGATCTCGGTTTTCGTCGTCTCGGGATCTGATGAGATCGTGCGTCGGCGCCGATGACCCGCGGCGGCGCGCGGCGACGGTCTTCTCGACGTCGCGGTCGGCGGTGTCGTCGACGCGCGGCGCGGCGCGATACACGGCCGCGGCGCGCACCCTCAGGTTGTCCCTCCACGCGGCGAAGGCCGGGTCGTGGGAGACGCATTCGTTCCCCGGCCCGTGGTCCAGGGCGTCGACGAGGGGAAGGAAGAGCCCGTCGGCGTCCTTCGGCGGATCCGTGCGCGGTGGATGACTCGCGGCGGACCGCCCCTCGCGAGGCTGGACGACCCAAGATCCGTCGGGCCTCGGCGCCACGGTCACGTCGTGCCCCGCCGAGATCGGGGTGCCGGATCTCTCCCTGAGGGCCGCGCCCCCCGCGCGCGCGCTCCGCGTCGTCGGCGACATATCGACCCCGGACCTCGGCTCTCACGTCCCGCCTTTGTCAGACTCCGGCCATCGACGCGCGGAAGACCCTGACCCGCGCGCTCTCTCCGCGCCCTCCGGCCCTCTCCCGCCCTCCTGGCGCTCTCGAGTTTGAAAATCCGCGCGAGGCGCTCGGGCGACATCTCGACGCCATCGATGGATGGACACGTCACTCGCGTCCATTCTTCCGCGCGCGTCTTCCATGTGCTCGCTCGCCTCGAGGCTCATCGCCCCGACCCTCGCGCTCCGCGCCCGCGCCTCCCACGCCGCCCGCGCCGCCCGATCCACCGCGCGCGCCGGCGGCAGATCCCTCCTCGTCGTCCGCGCGCACGAGGTCAAGGCGGACAGCGCGGTGTCCACGGAGAACCTCGACCCCGAGATCGTCGCCTTCAGGGAGCACCAGTCCACCGCGGCGAAGCTCTCGTTCGCGGACGAGTGCCGCACGCTCGTGGACCTCGGCAGGTACGGCGTCATCTCCACCTTCTCCAGGGAGCACGGCGGCGAGTACCCCGCGGGATCCATCGTCGGCTTCGCCTCGGACGACAAAGGGCGACCCATCTTCGCGCTCTCGTCCATGAGCGGACACACCGGCGACCTCAAGGCGAACGGCAAGTGCTCGCTCACCGTCACCGCGCCCGGGTTCACCGGCGCGGCGGACGCGCGCGTCACCATCACCGGAACTGTCGCCCCGATAACCGACGCAGCCGACCAAAAGGCCGCCAGGGAGGCGTACCTCGCCAAGCATCCCGACGCCTTCTGGGTCGATTTCGGCGATTTCTCGTGGCACCGCATGGACGGGATACTGGGCGCGAGGCTCGTCGGCGGGTTCGCGCGCGCGGGCGGGGTGAGCGGTACCGAGTACGCCGCGGGAGCGACGGACCCGGTCGCGGGGTTCAGCGCGCCCATCGCGTCGCACATGAACGCGGATCACGTCGACTCGCTCATCGCCATGGTGGGCCATTACGTCGGCCTCACCGTCGAGGATGCCGCCATCGCGAGCTTGGACGCGATCGGGATGAACATGAAGGTCACGAGGGGCGGGGAGAGCTTCAAGATCAGGCTGCCGTTCACGGAGCCCGCGCGGGATCGCAAGGCTGTGAAGGAGGTGCTGGTGGGGATGACAAAGGCGGCGGCAAAGGCGGCGGCGGAGGGGAAGAAGGAGGCGGAGGAGAAGTGAGCGAGCGGCTCACGCGGGAGGGAGAGGCGAGCTGGAGACGCGGGGCGCGAGGGTATCGCAGTCTTTCATCTGTTTCAACGGACGCGCGATAGTGCTAAGTGTTATCGTATCGCTCGCGCGCGGTGCCTACTCTACGGTGCCTACTCTTTACGGGGAGCGCCGCGGCTGGCTAGCTATTTTACCTGGGGAGCTCCAACTCGCCGTCAACCATCCTCTTTCGGCGCGGTCCCTGGCTCACCGTCGGGGGCACGTACTCCGGGTCTCCCGGCGGCGCCGGCTTGGCCACGACCTGAACGGTGCCTCTTCCGGGTATGATGACCGTCCTGAGCTTCAGATTCTGCGGAGGGAAGGATCGAGTGGGGCGGTCAGGGGAGCGGGGCGGTGTTGACATCGTATCGTCTCGGGCGCAGATCGTCGAGCGGGGCGACGCGGCTGTGCTCGGGCTCACCTTTGCCCTGGTGGCGCGGCTCAGGCCCTTCCACTCCTTGATCATGAAGTAGATCATCACGCCGAACGCGACGATCCAGAAGAGGGTGATGGCCAGCATCCTCCGCCGTGCATCTCACGTGTCGCGCAGACTATCAATGGGTTTTTCTCAGTGTTGCTCTGAGGTGGTTCACGGGAAAAAGAAGACGCTAGTGCTACGCTACGCCGCCTGTGTCATCCCGGGAGCATGTCCCAGACGCCCTTGAGCCCTATGCCGAGCTTCGCGAGCAACCTGATCAGCACGTTATCGCTCTCGCTCAGCTTCTTCGGCGTCGGTCGCGCCGCCTCCGCTTCGCGCCACTCCACCTCGGGCGCCGATCGCTTCGTGGTTATCTCGAGCTCATCGCCGTACCCGTGGCCGTACCCGTAGCCGTACCCGTAGCCGTACCTGTAGCCGTAGCCGTACCCGTAGCCCTTTTCGGTGTCGACGTCGACGTCCGCGCCGGCCGTGGGCGCGACGTCCCGCGAGGCCTGGACGTTGGACTGGATCAACGCGCCCAGCACCGCGCCCAAGATGAGCACCGACGCCACCTTCATCGCGTTGATCTTACCATCGTCCGTATCCTTCAGCGGTCGGAGGTTGGGCATCGCCCAGTACCTTCCCACGTCCGCGATGCGCTGCGGGCCGCGGTGGTAGTCATGTGGGAGCAGCGAGCTCGCGTCGGGGCGGAGCTGCGCGGGTGCGGGCGCGCGAGAGCAGTAGTAGAGCACAGCTGTGGCGTCCTCGGCCATCGCGGAGCCAGAGCCACAGTAGGCGAGGAAGGCGGCGGGAGCGCCGGGAGGAGGTCGCGCTAATCGCGCGCGGGGGATGATCCGCGGCGGCGACGCGGGCGCGGCCGCGAGGAAGGGCGACGCGGCGAAGCCGAAGGCGGTCGTCGCGGACATCTCCGGGGTGCGTAACGCGGCGCGACGGGGTGTGACCGTCGAGGGGGGGAGCGGTTTCGGGAACTCGGCACGCGGTGTCAAGTCTCGGAGGAGACTGACGGGGACGGACAAATTACCCCGCCAGAACGCCCCGCGCGGGGTCGGGGGGAAAGCATGCCCATGAAGAAACGCAAGGCGGTCGAGGCGGTCGAGGATTTTGTCAACTGCTGGTCGGGTCCCCGGAGCCTGAGTACCTCGCTCATGTACTCGTTTCACAATCGGGGCGACGTCGAGTGCTTCGACGAGCCCTTCTACGCGCACTACCTCACCAACAGGACTCATCCGGCTCCGGGTCGGGATCGTCCGTATCATGATCTGGTAGTCAACGAGGGAATGAGCGCAGTTGACACCTGGTTTCACTTGCTTCGGCCCAAGGGAGAACAGACGAAGATTCGCTTCGTGAAGCACATGGCAAAGCACGCAGTTGTCGAGTGCCATGACCCGTATAAGCTGTATGCGCTGAACGGCGATCCCTACAAGTACTCAAAGGGGTGGGGCGGTCGTCCCCGAAGTTGTACTTCCATGGTGACACATCTGACTGAAACTCGTAACTTCATTCTGGTTAGACATCCGGAGGACCTCGTGCGATCGTTCAACGCCGTGATCCCGCCAACGCTGGAGGAGACGTGCCTGCCGGCGCAGGTGCAAATCTTCATGTTACACGCTCAGTTTAGGAAGCACCGCGCCACCATGCCCGTGGTCCTCTCCGAAGACCTGCGCGAAAACCCCGAGGGTACGTTGAGGGCGCTGTGCAAAGCCATCGAGATCGAATTCAAGCCCGAGATGCTCAGGTGGGAAGCAGGCCCGAGACCCGAAATCGACGGATGCTGGGCGCCCTGGTGGTACAAAACCACCCACGAGAGCACGCGATTCGAGCCGCCCCGCCGGGATAAACCGCCGTCTCCGCCTCTGAGCGCGTATTTACGGGAGCTGGTGGACGAGTGCATGCCGTACTACCAGTTCCTGAGGAGTCACGCGCTGAAACCGCAGGCGGTGGACGAGCGGAGGAGAGACGGGGCGACGATTGGAAAGACTCCGACTCCATCCGTCGAAGTCGAGCGGGGTTCCGCGTCGGGAACGCACGCGTACGCGCCGGACCCTCGCAACGCGTCCGTCCTCGTCGGCATGCGCGACGGCGTGACCGGCACGTTCTCGCTGATCCCGCGCGTCGACGCGAAGGTGTCCGTCTTTGACAGCGGCTTCGTGCTGGGCGACGGCGTCTGGGAGGGCGTTCGACTGCACAAGGGAGTCCTGATGTACGCGGCGGAGCACGTCAAGCGGCTGTTCCAGGGCGCCAAAGCCATCGACATGGACGTGGGCGTGAGCCCCGAGGGCTTGATTAAGATGATGTACGACACGGTGGACGCCAACGAGATGCACGAGGGCGTGCACATACGACTGATGGTCACCCGCGGCCTCAAATCGACGCCGTACCAGAATCCGACGTTTACGGTTGGTAAACCGACCATAGTGATCGCCGCGGAGCACAAGGCCGCGGCGGAGGGCCCGAAGGTGAACGGCATGCGGCTCATGACGACGCACGTGCGACGCGGCGCGCCGGATGTGCAGGACCCGGCTTGGAACTCTCACAGCAAGCTGAACTGCATTGCGGCGTGCATCCAGGCAAACAAGGCTGGCGTGGACGAGTCGCTCATGTTGGACCCGCACGGGTTCGTGGCGACCTGCAACAGCGTCCACTTCTTCATCGTCGTCGACGGGGTGGTCTTGACGAGCAAGCGCAAGTATATACTGCACGGCATCACGCGCGATAACGTCATGAGGATCGCCCGCGGGCTCGGGATGGACACCAGGGAAGAGGACTTTACGCTCACCGCCGTTTACTCGGCGGATGAGTGCTTCGTGACGGGCACGTTCGCGGGCGTGCTGCCCGTGCGCGAGGTGGACGGGCGGAAGATCGGCACCGGCGAGCGGGGGCCCGTCGTGCGGAGGCTGCAGGAGGAGTACGTGAAGGAGGCGGATGCCGTCGCGAGAAGAGGCAGGGGCTGCTGATCTGCTGATTATCATTTAAGACTTTTGGCTTCTGCTCTGGTTCCTCGTCATTGAGCAAAAATATCCACCTCCTCCTCCTCCGCGTCGGCGGCGGCGCCGCCGTTGGCGACGAGATCCGGCGCGACGGCCCTCGCGAAGTATCCCCATCGCATGACGTACGAGACGAACGTCGCAAGCGCGAGCGCGGCGACGCTTCCCGCCATCAGCTTGTTCCGCATGCACCACTGGTACGTCGACCTGAACCGCGTAAACACCCCGTTCAGCGCGGATCCGACCTTCATCATCCGCTGCATCGTCTCCGGGGAGATGTTCTTCATCATCTGCGCCGTCTGCGCCGCCTGCTCGTCGCTCATGTTCATCCCCGCCGCGGCGCCCATCTCCTTGAGCTGCTCCGGCGTCACGTTCTTCATCATGTCGGTGATCATGCTTTGCATCTCCGGATTTTTCATCTGCTCGGCCATCTTCGCCATGGTCGCCGGGTCGTTCGGGTTGGCCGCCATAGAGCTCGGGTCCATCCCCTGCGCCTTCATCTTGGCGGCCATGTCCATCATCCCCTTCATGGCGTCCTTGTCCATGTTCTTCATCATAGCCGCCGCCTGCTTGGCCATCTTGGGATCAACCTTCGGCATGCCGTTCATGCCGCTCATCTGACCCATGGCCTCCAGATCCTCTTCGGACATGTTCTCCATCATCTCCGCGGCTTTTTGCATCGCGTCCGGGTCCTTCATCATCTCCATCGCCCTCGCCATCTGGTCCCCGTCTGGCGCCGAACCAGAGGGCATCGGCATCGAAGGAGTCGCCGAAGGAGTCGCGGAAATCTCAAACTCCGGGCACTCGCCGTTCGTCTCGTCGGCGAGACCCGCCCTTCCCAGGTCGGCGATCGCCTTGTCGAGCTCGCCCTTGACCGTCTCGTCCCCGGGCGCGAGCTTCACCGCGCGCCGGAGGTCCCGCACCGCCGCCTGCCAATCCTCCTTGGCCACGTGCGCCTGCCCGCGGCGGTAATACGCCTTCAACGCCTTACCGTCCTGCTTGAGAACCTCGGTGCACTCGCTGATGGCGCTGTTGTACCGCTTGGTCTTGTTGAAGCAGAGCGACATGTTCAGCTGGCACGATTGGCGCAGGGTTTTCGCACCGGGCGAGGGATCTTCGGCGAGGTTGTTCTTGACCCTCATGTACTTCTCGATCGCCTCGTTGTACTTGCCCTCGCCGACGAGCCTGTTGCCGTCGGTCTTGAGCTGCTCCGCGCCGCGCAGGGCGTAGTCCCGCTGCGCTTGGTTCTGGTTCTTGAAGGCGTTCATCTGAGCCTTCAGCGTGTCCGGGTCCATCTTGCCGAGCTCCTCGGACGCGCGCGCGAAATCCTCGGGCTTCATGTTCTTCATCTGATCCGCGGCTCAGGGGGGCATGTGGGCATGCCGCCGCCGCCCATGTTCGCGGCCATGCGCTGCATCTGGGCCTGCGATCGTATCGTGGTGGGTTAGTCCGGGATCGAGGTCGGTATCGGGTGGGTACACGCGCGGGTCGTGCCGATCGGCAACCCCGGCGACCCTCGCGCGGAAGAAGTCGGCGGGAAGAAAAGGAACACACGGAGAATGCGCCGAGATCCCGCAGTCGGTGAGGGGTGGACGCGCGCGCACCATCTGGTCCGGGGTCATGTTGGCCATCATCTTTTGCGCCTGGGCCATCATCTCGGGGGTGATCATGCTGGGATCCATGGTGTTCACAGGGGCCGGGGCCTGCGACGCGCGTGCCGCGGATCAGCAACTCTGTGCCCGGAGGGAAGGCACCGAGGGAATTCGGGATTCGATGGCGGAGAGCGCTCGATTTCCCTCGGTGATTTCGATGGTTCACAGACCGTCACAGGATGCCACTGAATTCGGAGTCCCAAGACCAGGTTAAAAACCCATCGTTTCGACGAGTCAACACGGGACGATGATGAGGTGAACGACGCTGAACTTTGCAACTTGCTTTTCAAGGCAGGAAGTACGGCTAATAATAGTGTGCATTGTGATGATACCCTCCTCCACGGCTCGCGTCTCGCAACCTCTCACTTCGTCGGCAACTTGCGGACGATCTTCAGCGGCGAGAGCTTCGGCAGCACCCCCGCGGCGGCGGCCATGTCCGGCGACTTGACCCCGCCCGAGGTCGACGATCCCGGAGCGCTCCTCGACGGCGACGCGGGCGGCGTCTGCACGCCGTCGCTCGCGGATGCCGACCCGGCGCTCCTCGCGGTTCCCGGCACCTTGACGCGTCCCATCCCGGGGAACCCCTTGAACGCGTCGTCGTCGTCGTCGTCGTCGTCGTCGTCCTCAGCCGCGGCGGCGCCGTTCTCGCTCATGTGATTCGGGCCCAACGCGCTCGAACCCTTCTTCTTCGCCGGCTTTGGCGTCTTGATGGGCTTCAAGCCGGTGAGGGTGACAAAGTTACCCTCGATGGACGGCGACGCGCTTCGCAGGGAGCCGCCGAGGGATCCGTTGACGGACGACGCGAGCGAGTTGACGCTGTTGACGCTGCCGCTGGGGCTCGGCGCCCGATCGCGGCGGCCGGGTCGCTGCGGCGAGATTGGCCCGGAGAAGGGCTGCTCCTTGCGCGCCAGCTCGGCAAACGCCGCCGCCTTGGGCGATTCCGTCGGTTGATCCACCCACGCCTCGGGCATCTCCGCCTTTAAGGCGCCGAGGATGGTGGAAAACGCGGGGCGCTCGTCGGGATCCTTGTGCCAGCACTGCTGCAGCAACGCGACAGCCTCCGCGGGGAGCCACGTGGGCAGCTTGGGCCTTCGGTGCAAAAACGCAACCTGCACGACAATCTGCACCGGCGACGAGAGCTCTTCCCAGGGGTACTTGAGCGTGATCAGCTCCCAGAGGATGACCGCGAACGAGTACACGTCGGATCGCTCGTCCGTCGGGTCGTTTCGAAGCACCTCTGGGGCCATCCACTCCGGGGTTCCTCCCGGGGACTTCGAGCTCAGGTACGTGTTGTGCTTCAGACGGGACATGCCAAAGTCGGAAACCTTGAGGGTCCAGTGCGAGTCCACGAGCAAATTCGCGGGCTTCAGGTCGTGGTGCACCACCGGCGGGGACCTGCTGTGAAGGTAGCTCATCCCCCGCGCGCAGTCCTGCGCCATCTGCCGGCGAAGCCGACTGTTGGTCGCCAGCTCGACGCCGTTCTGCGTCTTGCCGTGGAGCAGCGCGTGAAGCGACCCGAGGGGCATGAGCTCGCACACGATGCTCAGCCTCGGAGCCTGGATCACGGCGCCGAGGAAGAGCACGATGTTCGGGTGCCGCATGCCCTGCATCATTCGAATCTCGCCGCTGAACTCCTGCACGTGGGACGCGCTCAGGCTCTTATCGTGCATCTGTTTCAGCGCAACCTCGGTCCCGTTCCAGTCCGCGGTGTACACGACGCCAAACGAACCGCTGCCGATGCGCCGCCCGAGCTTGAGCTCCTGCGGCGGGATCACCCACCGCCCGGCCGCCTGTCGCAGCGCCCGCTGCTGCGAGAAGGACCCAAACTGCCCCGCGGGGGCTTCGTCGAAATCAGGATCGTTCAACTCGTTGATCGTCCCGGGGACGCCGCCGCCGTCGCCCCGCGCGGCAAATGGCGCGTACTTGGCCGACGTCTGGCCCACGCCCTGCGGGTTACGCTTCGTGGGCGTGGGCGCGTACAGCTTGGTGCTCTCGATCTCGCCCTCCTCCCTGAAGCTCACCTTGCGACGAAGCGAACTAGGTCCGTCGGCTTCGGGGTTCAACCCGGATCCGCCGCCGAGCAGGCCGACGGCGTCGGCGATCTGCAGCGACCCGCCCTTCGCGATCTGGCTCTTCTGCTCGATCGAACTCGTCTTTCGCAGCACGGAGACGGGAGGGACTTGGGACTTGACGCGGTTCCTGTGGACGCCGCCGGTGTTCGCCGCGAGCCACTCGGCCGGGACGGAATCGCCGCGCCGCCCCGTCGAGGCGCCTCCTCCGCTCGTCTTGTCGTCCGCGAACGCCGTCCTGACGCTGCCGGCGTCGCTGAGAGCCTCGTCCGCGGTGTCGTAGTCGGGTTCGGGGGAGTCGAGCTCGTCGGCTCGGGAGTTTGAATCCTCCGGCGAACCCCTGGCGGAGTCCTTGACGTCCTCATCGCTTCCCGAGCTGGACGACGATCGATTGATGCTCTGAGCCGAATCGTGCTTCTTGGGGGGAAAGCCCTTGACCGGTCGAGGGGGCTTACCGCCGTCGCCGATCACCGCCGCCTTGGGCGTCTTCGACTCCGCGCGCGCCTCGTCCTCGAGCACGCTGTCCAAAGCCTCGGCGAACGAGACGGATCCTCCGCCCCGCGAGTCCATCTGATTGACCGCTCCGTTCGCCGCGTCCGCCCTGGCCTTGGCCTTGAGCTCCTCTTCAGCCTCCCTGGCGGCCTCCTCCTCCGCCGCCGCCGCCTCGGACATCATAGCCGCGTGCGCCGCAGCCTCCCACGCCGCCGCGGCTTCAGCCTCCGCGCCGGACGCGTCGCGAGGGGTCCACAGCCCGCTCTGCTCGCGCGCCTCTTCCAGCGTGACGGGGGGCTTGGCGCGCGGGGCCTTCTTGATCCCCACTCGCGGCGAGAACCCGCCGGATTCCTCAACCTTCTCCGCGATGTTTTCCGAGCTCCCGGGCGATCGCGCCAGCCCAACGGGCGGTTCGGGCGAAGACCTCGGCGACATCTTAGGCGTCGAGAGTCCAAACACGGATTGCTCCTGGGAGTCGATCGCGTCTATGGGCGACGTCGGGGTGTTCGTACCGTTCGGTCGCGTCTGGTCCGGCGGGGGCAGTCCCCGCTGGAGCGACGAGATCCAACGGTCCCGGTCCAGCACGGTCCCCGCGCGCATCACCCGAACGCTGTACCCGTGCGTGCTGCAGCACAGCCCGTACAGCCGCTGCATGTAATCGAGCGAATCGTACCCTCCACGCCGCAACGAAAACTTCGGGTGCGTCACCAGCTCGAGCGAAAACGCCGTCTCGCCATCCTCCGGCGCGGGCTTGGCGCTGAGCACCGTGCCGTAGCCGTACATGCGGCTGAACCCGCGGCCCCAGAACAGGTGGTTATCGTACAGCACGAAGTGTCGCATCTTCCACCCGCGTTTCGTCATCCCGAACATCCGGGAGATGGAGCCGAAATACCCCTCGCTCTTCTGCTTCTCCAGCGTGCCCTCCAGCGTGGGCTCGCGAGGGAGCCACGACAGGAACCGGCCCGGCGCGCCCGGCAGGTTGGTATCCGCGGGCTTTGCGCGGGAACCCCCGCCGCCGGCGCTCACCGTGCTCGCGAACGACATGACGGAAGACGCGCCCGACGCGCGTCCCAGGCTCCGTCGCCTGGCTCCGTCCATCCCCGACGACGACGCACCCCCGACGCTCGCCGCGTCATCCCCGGCCGCGGCGTCGACGTCGTCCCTGGTCCATCCTCCGTTGGGAGACCCGCCGCCTCCATCGGCGGCGGACACATCGCCGATGGACTCGCGGCGGGACGGCGGCGCGGAGCCGTACGGGCTGGTGCCGGCGGTGGCGTCGCCGAGGAGCACGAGCGATCCCGCGCTTCCCCGGCTGCTCTCCCGCCTCAGCGTCTTCTTGCCCACGATGGAGGCTATCCGATCCTCTGTGAATGGCGATTTTCGCCCGGTGGGGGAGTGGGTCATGCTGCCCACCGGCGAGGGTTCGTTCTGCGGGTCGCGAGGGAGCGGGGGCGGGAGTGGGTGGAACGGTCAGTTCAACGCGGGCGAGATCGGTCGATTCGAGCGCGCCGCGGGGTTCCCCTCGCGACGGTCGTCGGGTTGTCGAACACTTCTCGGGGCGGCGGGAGCTCAATTTTTACGATCGACACGGAGATATTCCTGACTGCGTCGCCGTGTGAACATTGATCGGGGCTTTTTTGGGAATGGGTCCGGGGCATCGCGCACTCACCGAGCTGGTCACGCCGTTTTGCGCGGTCCTCTCGACGTTAATGGCCAGGGTAGACATGGTACCGGAGTTTGGATGCGTAAAACCCGGATCCGAATCCCCCCGCGCGCCTATCGTCCCCCGAACGATCCCCTTCCCCGTCCCGGAACAATTTCTGGGACCCCTGACAAATACTCGGAGTCTTTCGAGTGTCGGTCCGGTCCCGCCTCGACGCCGATCGCGTGCCCCGCGCTGATCCGAGAAGGGGCGCGCCGGGTGTGCCGTACGCCGATACCCCTCGGTGTCGCGACCGCGTCGTGTCCACCGACCAAGCGACGCCCGCGTGTGTCGCGCGCCCGCCACGCCACGCCGGAATGGTCGCCCCGACCTCTCGAGCCTGCGGGAGGGCCGTGGCGGGGTATCTCCAAAGGATCAAGCTGCCTCGGACCTCACAAACCGAACCGAGTTTCTCGAGTCCCGAGACCCACTTCGACAAGGGGCCACGATTCGATTAGATTTGCAGCAGACAACCAGTCTCGGAAAAACGAAAACAAAGTGCTATGGGCGTTTAGTCAGAACAAATTCACCGACACCGCGTGTCGGTTCGTTGAAGATTCCCGCGGATTTTGCCGACCCTTCCTGATGAGCAGGTGAGACTGAAACGCATACCGAATAAAGGGCAATAAATAGATTTCGTCAGAAATATCTGCCTGTGAAAGTTCGGGGCGCGTAAAAGTGCGAGAAAATCCTCCCCACGAAGGGTCGCACGGCTACGGTTCCCGCGAGTAGAACCATTCTTTCGAGGCTCGGGTAGAACCGAGTCCACACACGGCGTCGCTCGCACCGACGCGGGTCACCCCGACGCGGGGGCGAATCCTTCGCTTCGCATTTTCTTCGGGTGCGCGCCCGATACCACCGCTCCGCCCC
>MDTA01118448.1_pt1 | contig 12229 bp, 9 predicted proteins | sample 811151 | NCBI WGS metagenome assembly MDTA01 (sample SAMN05326648, study PRJNA326480) | marine metagenome | isolation source: seawater | place: Indian Ocean: South | collected 2010
CTCTAATCATTTTAAGTATTGCTCTCTGCAAAGGACAAAACTATAGTGATGAGCAAATTATTGTCATGCTTAAACAGTATTTTGAGAATTCTTCAACTGATAAACTGTTGGGCAACCATTTTTTTATTAATGAAAATAAAAATATTTTTCAGATTGAGATTCAAATAGTCGCAACTAACTTCAACAACTCATTAATAAAAAGCTTTTCAGCGATTACAAGATTATCAGAGATGGCAAAATCTGATTTTTCGGAGGCTATTATCATATTTCATTTTAAAAATAATAATGTACCCATAATAGCAAAATCAGACTTAAAATGTTCCAAAAAATTTTTTATAGAAAAAACTAATAATGAAATACAGTGGAGAAAAAACTGTTTGTCCATCCAAAACCTGTAGGTTTATTTGGAAATTTTTACTTTAGAAATAATTTCAAATTATACAATGTATCATATTTTTAATATATGTTTAAGTTTTATATTGTCATGAGAGTCACAATCTTTTACTTAATTCTTTTGAAATTTTCAATCCTATTTGCTCAAGTTGAAAAACAAGTTAGAGATAAAAACCCTGGACTTTTTAAAAACCAACGCCTTTTCCACTCTCCACCTAAGCCGCTTTTCAAAGGCAGAAAACACAATTTAGATTTTGTAACAAGTGTACCCACGGATTCTATTATTTCTGGTTCTTTATTTTTCAAAACTAATTTTATGGCTTACTTCAGAGAGTTTAAAATAAAGGATGCTCATGGACTATTTCGTTTTATCTATGACCCTGAAATCTTCCCAGGTACACATTTAGAGTACTATTTTGTTATGAAAACATTTACAGGAATCCATGCATCTCCTATTGACGATAATGGTGAATTAGCACCTATCAATAAACTTTTAATTGATCCAATCCAATATTATAAACAGCAAGCTCGTTTGAATAAATGAACGAAAAAAAAAGAATAGTCGAGCTCATTGACATCATTAACGAACATAATCACAGATACTATGTTCTTGATGACCCGATTATTTCAGATGGAGAATATGACAGTCTTTTTAAGGAATTAGAAACTTTAGAAACTAAATTACCCCAATTTAAGGAAGAGCATTCTCCAACCCAAAGAGTAGGCTCCTCTCCGATCAAAAAGTTTAAAACTATTAAACATAGAGCTCCTATGCTTTCACTTGCTAACGCAATGAATGATATTGACTTACTTGATTTTAATAAACGAACAAAAAAATCTCTCAATAGAAAATCAATTACTTACATTGCTGAACCAAAACTAGATGGATTAGGAGTTAATCTTACTTATGCAAATGGCATATTTATTCATGGATCTACAAGAGGAGATGGGTTCCAAGGTGAAGATATTACTCACAACTTAAAAACAATAAGAACAATTCCTCTAACATTACGAAACAAGGACGAAGAGGTTCCGGCTTATATAGAAATCCGCGGTGAAGTGTTTATTGAAAAAAAAGATTTTCTTAAACTAAACAAGTTGCAAAATAAAAAAGGTGAACAAGTTTTTGCTAATCCAAGGAATGCAGCTGCGGGAAGTCTTCGTCAACTAGACCCCCAAATAACAAAAACCCGTCCTTTGTCTATTTTTTGCTATGAAGCAGGGTTTATTGAAGGAAGAGGGTTTTTAAATCATAACTCATTATTATGTGCTTTGAAATCATGGGGCCTTCCAGTATCTTCACTTATAAAGACAGTAGAAGGCTATGAAGGAATAAACAAATACCAAAAACATCTCGAAAAAATTAGAAAAACACTTCCTTACGAAATAGATGGTACTGTTTTCAAAGTGAATAATTATTCAGAACGAAATTATTTAGGCTTTAGAAGCCGATCTCCAAGGTGGGCAATTGCAGGAAAATTTAAAGCTCAACAAGCTACAACTATTGTTCAAGATATAGAAATCCAGGTAGGCCGAACCGGAGCTCTTACCCCAGTTGCAAAATTAAAACCAGTGTTTGTATCTGGTGTTACTGTAAGCAATGCCACTTTACACAATCAGGATGAGATTGATCGGAAGGATATAAGAATAGGAGATATGGTATTAGTTGAAAGAGCGGGGGACGTCATTCCTAAAATTGTAAAGGTAGTTTCTGAAAAGCGCTCAGATAGATCCACACCCTTTAAGATTCCTAAAAACTGTCCGGCATGTAAACAGTTGGCTTATAAGGCCGAAGGTGAAGCAGTTTTAAGATGCTCTAATATTTCGTGCCCTGAACAAGTAAAAGGTAGGATAGAGCACTTTTCCTCAAAATTAGCATTAGATATTGATGGATTAGGGGAAAAAATTATAAATCTTTTAGTAAAACGTAATTATTTAAGTTCAATTTCTGATATTTTTTTACTTGATAAATCAACATTAAAAACCCTAGAGGGGTTTGGAGATAAATCAGCAGAAAACTTGATTGAAGCAATTGAAAATTCGAAGACAATTTCCTTTTCAAAGTTTGTTTATGGTCTTGGAATTAGGAACGTTGGGGAACACATATCAAAATTGTTTGAGTTATATTTTCTTAGCAACCTCGATGCGTTTATGAGCTCATCCATCGAAGAATTAGAATCTATTGATGGAGTAGGGCCTTTAGTTGCAAAAGAAGTTGTAGACTTTTGGTCCCAAGAAGTGAATATAAAAACTGTAAAAGACTGCCTTAAAAGAGGTGTCATCATTGAAAAAAAAGAGGTGTTTGGGGATCAATTTTTGGCAAATAAAACCTTTGTGTTTACAGGCACATTAGATACGATAAGTCGAAAGAATGCTAAGGATATTGTACATCAATATGGTGGATCCAGTACTAACTCAATTAGCAAAAAAACGGACTTCCTAGTCGCAGGATATGGGGCAGGGTCAAAATTGGACAAAGCAAAAAACCTTAATATTAAAATTTTAAGCGAAGAAGAATTTTTAGAAACTGTAAGAATAAATTTTAAAAAATAACTAAATTGAAAATAATTATTTTCATTGCCTTGTTTTTTATAAAAACCTTAATTGGTGAGCAGCTAGGGTTAAAAAAGGTAGCTTATGTAAAGGAAAAAGCAGTTTATCTAACTCAACCAGCATCGGATTCAAGCCGTCTTTTTATTGTTAATGAAAACGGGTTTATTCAGATTATAAAAAATGGGAATACTTTAAAAAAACCTTTTCTTGATATTTCTGATCAAGTCCAAGTTTCCATGAAGTCCCGAGAAAAGAATGGATTGTTAGGACTTGCGTTCCATCCAAGATACATTAAAAACGGATTTTTTTATTTAAGTTATATTAACAAACAAAATACTTTAGTTGTCTCTAGATTTAATGTTTCTAAAGATATCGAGATTGCTGATGAACATTCAGAGAAAATCGTAATGAAGATTGAAAAAAATAACAACTCCAATTTTAGTGGACATCTGAATTTTGGCCCAAACGATGGATTTTTATACATCTCGGTAGGCGACGAAAATCATCATCAAGCAATTAGTAGCAATTCTCTAGACCTAACCAACTTTTATGGAAAAGTACTTAGAATAGATGTCAACAAGGACTATCCTTACTCAATTCCAAATGATAACCCTTTTTTAGATGATTTTTATAAAAGAGCGGAAATATTTTGTTACGGCTTGCAAAACCCTAGAAGATTTTCATTTGATAAAATTACAAATGATTTACTTATTGCAGACATTGGTAAAAATTCATGGCAAGAAATTAATTGGAACACTTGGGAAAATTCAAAAAAAGCAAACTTTGGATGGAACATTACGGAAGGAAATCATTGTGCTGATCAAGAAGCTTTCTGTGATACCTCTGGGTTAATTATGCCTATATACAAATACCCTAGTCGAGTATCGTATATACAAAAATTTATGAATATGGGAAAAAACGGAACATATGGATGCGAGATAATTGGGGGGTATATATATAGGGGGTATAAACATGATTCATTATATGGTTCTTATATATTCGGAGACTTTTGTTCAAATCAAATCTGGGTTCTAAGTAAGAAAAAGGGCAAGATATCAATAAAAAATATTAAAAATATATTAAAGATAAATAGCCAAGATTTTCCCCTAACTATTTCCTCTTTTGGTGAAGATAACCTAAAAGAACTCTATGTAGTAGATTACATGGGCACTATTTATAAGTTTATATCCGATTAAGAGAAGATTACCATACTGACAATGGAATATGCATTCATCATCCAGAATTATAAATCCTTAGATATGGAACAGAAGGTAACCAAAGAAATAATTGAAGGTTCAATTTTGATGCGCTGGTTTTTGATTATATATATTCTCACTTTCTTCGAGAGGAAGGTTTTGACTTCACATCAGCATTTGAACAATCTATGGGTTTTAGTTAATTAGAATGAATAATATAGCAATAGATATTAAAGGCCTTACAAAATCCTATGGAAATATAAAAGCGCTTAAGGGCGTAGATATTTCAATTAAAAAGGGAGAGTTTTTTGGCTTGCTTGGCCCAAATGGAGCTGGGAAAACAACTACCATCAATATTCTAACTGGGCTGGTTTTCAAAGAAAGTGGATCGGCAAAAGTATTTGGCAGAGATACCATAAAAGATTTTCGCTTCACTAGATCACAAATTGGCATTGCTGCGCAAGAATTTTCTGTTGATTGGTTTTTCCCAATTGAAAAGTTGCTTTTTTTCCAAGCTGGTTACTATGGTATAAAAGCAAAAGATGCAAAACCTACCATTGATTCTCTTCTTGATCGACTAGGGTTAAGCAGCAAACGAAATTCTAGGCTTCGTCAACTATCAGGAGGTATGAAAAGACGATTCCAAATTGCTAAAGCACTTGTACATGATCCTGAAATTTTAATCTTAGATGAACCTACTGCAGGAGTCGATGTTGAACTTCGTAGAGATTTATGGAAATATTTGAAAGACCTCCATTTGCAGGGGAAGACAATTCTTCTAACCACTCACTACATTGAAGAAGCTGAATTATTATGCGAAAATGTCGCAATTATCGATAATGGGAAAATTTTAAAAATGGGTGCTCCAAAAGAGCTGACGAAAGAATTAGGGAAAGCTGGTATCACGGTCGTTTTAGAAAAACTTGAAGGTTTGGATAAAAAGAAATTAAAAAGTTATAAATATACGAGTGATGAAAACCGGCTACACTTTTCTGTAAAAGATCCTGATGAAGAGCTCCCTAAAATCATTCAAGTTTTATCAAAATCAGGACTCCATATTCAAAAAATTGAATCAAGCAAATCTTCTCTAGAAGACGTCTTTTTAGAGCTCACAGGAAAGGGAATCAATGGATGAACTGGATAGGCCTTAATACTTTAATAAAAAGAGAGGTTGGCAGATTTTTTGCAGTTTATCGCCAAACTGTGCTACCTGGATTAATTACTACAGCACTTTATATCGCAATTTTTGGGTTTACTCTAGAACAACGTATTTCAGAGATTCAAGGTATTCCTTACACTATGTTCATTCTCCCTGGATTAATAATGATGAATACACTTACGAACGCAACTTCAAACACAGCCTCTTCAATGCTCCAAATGAAATTATTGCAACAACTACCTGATTTATTGACAGCACCATTATCAGGGTTGGAAATAGCTTTGGCATATATCATTGGCGGAGCTGTTAGAGGAATGGTTAATGGTGTGTTAGTGTTACTGTTGGGGGTATTACTTATAGATATGCCAGTAAATAATTTATTTGGAACACTTATGTTTATATTTCTTGTTTCCTGGGCGTTTTCAAGTATGGGTCTTTTACTAGGGCAACTTGCTGAAAGTTGGGACCAGCTTGCTATGATGCAAAATTTTTTCCTTACACCTCTTAGTTTTCTAGGAGGAATCTTTTACTCCATTAAAATGTTACCAGATTGGGCACAAACCTTAAGTTTTATAAACCCTATTTACTATATGATAAATGGTATAAGATATACCGTTCTTGGGGTCAGTGATTCTCAAGTCGAAATTAGTATTGTTATGGCATTCATTCTCACGATTAGTTTTACATTAGCGTCAATCTTGCTAATGCAAAGCGGGAAAAAAATTAAAAATTGAATACCTTTTTACGCTATTCATTTTGAATTCTGCATGGGAGCATCTCAACTAGAAGGGCTAAACATTGGATTATTTAAGATTCCTTTTTAAAATAATTACTTTTTCTTTTTCTGTTTTTGCAACTTCGCAAGGATTGGATGCAGATATCACAATGGAAAAAAAATCACTTCTTATCTTACAATCTGACTTGAACAACAACATAGAAATATCCGATAAAATACTATCTATCATCTCATCTCAAGCAACAACATTAGGAAGGTTTGAAATAATAGATCGTAATCTTGTATCCAAAATACTCGAGGAACAAAAATTCCAATTATCTGGAGTGGTTAATGATGAAAATATTATTGAGATTGGGAACATGGCATCAGCAGATGAGGCTCTTATTCTCGAAATAATTGACTTTAATCAAAATGGGGTACCAAAAGAAGAAGGTGAAGATGAAGATGAAGACGATGATGAAAACAGCACTTTATTTTCTTGGTTAGTAAAAACAGTTGTAACAGAAGCGCTAGATCAGATAAAGGCACCTGACAGCTTAACACTAGAAAATAACATACACACTGAATTTAGAGGGAGTGTAAAAATTATTGATCTTGAATCAGGCATATCGAGAAAATCATTTAGTATAAATGCAAGCCACACTGGAGGTAACAGAGCTCAATCACTGAGCAAAGTCCTTAATGAAGTTTCAAGACAAACACGTGTTAGATTAAAAAGATTGTATATGATTACTAGTGAAGTTGTGGAAGTAAAAGGAGCATATGTGAGTATCCTTTCTGGAGAAAATTTAGGTCTCAAGAAGGGAGCTATGTTTGAGGTTAGTTCAAAGAATAGGACAAAAACATATAAAGGCAAAACCATTAGTTTGCCAGGAAAAACAAGAGGCTTGTTGCGGATAACTCGAGTGGGTCCCGATGCCAGTCAAGCTAGAATTGTTAGGAAATGGCGACCTATACGAACAGGGCATCGCGCTTACGAGCTAAAGTTTCCAGCAAAAATTACAGATATTCAATTTACCTATTTAGAAAATAAAAAATTGCAGCTAGGCGGTAAGTTTTGGATATCACCTCATAGCCGTTTTTCTGGAAGTTTTAATTTATTACTTGGCTCAATTCAAGATTCTCGTCAAAAAATGAACAATTTCATAGGATTTGGATCTGATCTGAGATATGTAATTTTTTCCAGGTTTGGAATTACAGGATCCACATCTTTGACACTTCCGGCACTTCTCCCATTTCGACGCGATGATGAAGACCATTTTGTTTCTTCAATTTTTTCTGATCCATCTATTAATGGAAATCTTACAATTCAGATAAATTCTAAAATGGATTTCGTTTTTTCAATAAACCACATATACACAACTCTCCATGGTCCTTGGCAATGGAGAAAAGATACTGGAGAGGAAGATGGTGAAGGAAAAACAATTACTGAAACAGCACCAGCCGTATGGACAGGTGCAGAGCCGGTCTTTTATAAGGAAGGAACATACTTTTCATTTTCTATTAGATTATTGAGCTTTTAGAACAATATTAAAAAGGGTTAACTAAAGAAAATTGTAAATATGGTTCTGGTTTATTAGGCTTATCTTTAAGCCATATCTCCGTTTCTTGCGCCCAACCATAACTAAAAATAAAAAGCGGTTCTGATAATAAATTAAATGAAAGTCGAATTTCAGCTCCTGAGGATGCAATTGTTTCATGACCCCTAAAAACATTAGTCCACGCATTTGCTATATCTGTAAACACAACTACAGAAGGCATTCCTACTTTAAAGATTCTCAGAGACTCAAAAATACTAATAGGTAAGGCTGGAGTCCTTAACTCTAAAGTAGCCATCATTGCCTTCGTACCAGTTTTATATTCACCCATGGGTTTCTTTATGTAACCTCGTGGAGACATATACTCTCTTCCGGGCGTAGAAGTACCCATGATATAGAAATTAGGAACATCAAATACACCTAATGACTCTTGACTAGGATAATTCCCTTCAATCAACTCTAGTCTTAATCGGGAAAACAAAGAAAAAGGCCCTATCTTACTATTTTTATAGGAATCTAATTTTACTTTTGAATAATCAAAATTTCCCTTTATTACTGGAGATGCTTTTTTTAAAGAAAGATCTAATCCATATCCTTGATTTGGGGAATATGTATTTCTATTATGAATTCTCTTTTTTAAGAATGAATATTGAAAAGATACACTCCCTTCTGCACCTTTAGAAATAGTTGAAAAAATTGAAGACGGCGGAAGATCTTTTTCAAGGTAAAACTCTCGGTTTACTAATTGAAAGTCAAAACCAAAATTATGGTTAGCATCTAAAGATTTTCCAAAATTTAAAGGTAATTTTGCCCATAATGTAAATCCGTTAAATACTTCAATGAATGCTTGGTCTTTATTTAAAAACTGAATTTGAAATTGACTGTCTTTATATACATTTAGCCCCCAAACACCATTAAAAGGAAATCCCGAATAATTTTGGTAAGCAATATATACACTCTGAATTGTATCGTAATCCGTAGCGTATAAGATTCCCGCATTATGCCTTCCTAATGCATCTGTAAACACACCATTATATAGGAAACTTTGGTAGTCTGGCAAAACTAAACTACCCAGATGAGATAGGTTTTGCCGAAAACTGTAAGGCCTCTCATTATTTATAACTACATTTTTATTTGGATCAATTTCTTCAAGAAAATAATCAGGGGTTTTAGTACGCCACGAAGAGTATGCAGGATTTATATTTACTTTTGTTTTTTTAGCTATTCTTTTAGGATCAATCAATATTACTCTAGCTGAGTCAACCGTAGGCAGTGTCATTGCAGTAATAGTTGATGTTCTTTTATGCCATTGTATACCCGTTACTGCGTCTCCAACATCAGTATTTTGGATTGTCTCCCCAGATCGAATGTCATAAGTGTAGAGGTTTGGAGTATAATCATATAAACCAGTATATGATATTTTGTCCCCACTGGGATGCCAAATGGGCAAATAGTCACCTTCACTAGAGTTGGTTATTTGGGTTTTATTGCCATTTTCAATTAGCATGATATATAGGTCAAGATTTCCATCAGGTCCCGATTCGGCGAAAGCAATTTCTTTCCCATTAGGACTCCAACATGGAGTAATAATTTGTGTATCAGACGTGTTAGATGTTAATTTTTTTAAATTTTGTCCGTCTTTATCTATTACATATAAATCCGTTATAGAGCTTCTATGAGCGACAAATAAGATTCTCTCTCCAGAGGGTGAAAACTTTGGGTAATTTGCACGCATGGAAGAAGTAAGGATAGTTTTTCTCTTTTTTTCGATATCTATCTTGACAATATCAAAGATCATGCTTTGGTTTTTGCCGAAACGGAATTTTGGATAAACAATTGAACTTCCATCAGGAGAAATATTAAGATTTTGGACTATTTCACCAAATATACCATGGTCAAGCTCAGTCAGTTTCCATTGTTTCTTTACTTTCTTAGGCTTTACACTATTTTTATGCGCATTCTTTAATTCTTTTTCACGAAGTTTTTTTTCTTTAACAGTATCTCTTTTTGCATATACTAATGACATATCTTTTTGACCTTTAGATAGAATTCCGATCATTGCGATACCCATGCTATCTGGAGAATAGTCAAAAGAAAGTACTCTTTTCATGGGTAGTTTTTGGACAATCCCAACATCTTTTAGTCTCTCTTTTTGGGCTCTTTGCCCAAAATAAAAAGTGTTCATTTGCCGTCTCCAATCTTCATTAAATTGCTTTAATTTTATTCCAGTATGTTTTTTAAAAGAATTTCCAAAAAATAAAAGACCCGCTTTATTTCGATAGTTTAATATTTTTGTTATCGTAGAATCTCCAAAACGATCTGCAAGGTATAAACTTTTAGAAAAACCATCATTGTGGGGATCCGGAATTTTATGCAATGTATTATTAATTACATGAAACTTATGCGAAATGTCATATCTAAACGGTCTCCATTTTTCAGTATAGTACTCTGCTAGACCTTCAACAAACCATGCTGGAACACCTGAAAATAAGCTATGCATAGTATTCGGTAACCATTTTGGACCTTTAACTGTATTAAAAAAAACTAAATGTTGAAGTTCATGTGCCAACACAGTTCTTAACCATTTTTCATCGCTATTCCACAGTGCAGCATCATTTTGATCTACCCAAATAATAGTGTAGTTTGCAGGAACAGCAAACCCATTTAGCACTTCATCTTCAGCAGTAAATGCAATATCTAATCTAGGCAAGTTTTTAATCCCCATTTGCTTCATCAAAACCGGTCGAATTTGTTCAGCTATTGATGCACCTCTAATAGCAATTTCACGGATTCCGTTATGATAATGAACATCAAAATTTTCAGTTTTAATGGTGTACCACTTCAATTCTCCATGCGACCTGTTATTAAAAATCCAAGTACCCATTCCATTCAATATAGGAAAAGAAAAAAATAAGAAAATAACTATCAAAATTTTCGTTTTCATAAAACAGGGACCCCTAAATCTCTTAACTGTTTAGACAATAAATTATAATTTCTATAATGAATTGCACGAATACCAAGCAAACGTGCTGCTTCTACGTTTTCAATTAAATCATCTATGAAGATACATTCTCCAGGATCGGCTTGTGAACTTTCTAATAAGCAATCATAAATCTTATGATCTGGTTTTCTACACTTAGCATCAAAAGAATAAATTGCTCCATCAACTAACCTTGGGAAAAGGTACTTTTTTTCTATTTCATCTTGAATGTGTTTAGGATTGGTGTTCGATAGTAACCAAGTTGAATATATTTTTGACAACATCCTTAAAAGATCAACCGTTTTCTTTTCTTTCCCAAGCAGTAAAGACCACCCTTTCCAAAAATCTATTTCCTTTAAGCAGCATGGCTGAGGCAAGGACTCTCGAAAAGCAAAGAACCACTCTTTGTTGGTGAGATTGCCTTTTTCATACTCATCGTGAGCATCCCAAGGAAATCTTTTTTTTACAATATCAATATTTATATCAGTTGAATCACTGATATATTGATATGTCTTCTCAGGGTGAATATCTAAGAGGACTCCACCTATATCAAAAACTATGGTTGTTACCTTTTTACCATTCAAAAGGCCCCTCCAAATATCTCCAAAAATAGAGACTCATTGTAGTTCTATGTGGAATCCATTTTTTTGAATGATCTAACATTATTTTTGGATCTGATAATTTTTTTTTCTTGTAATAAGCAGAATATCCCTTTTGCAAAGCTAAATCAGTAACAGGAAACACATCTGGTCTATTCAATGTAAAAATTAAAAACATTTGCACTGTCCACACCCCAACACCTCTTATGGATGAAACAAGATCAATAATTTCTTGGTCACTTTTATAATCAAGAGATGTAATGATTTTTGGATTTTCCATAAAATAGGTAGCGACATTCTTTATGTAATCTACTTTCATATAAGATAAGCCTACTGATTTAAGCTTCTCGTTTGATATGTTTAAAACATCTTTTGGATCAGGGTATTTATCTAATTTGAAGATATTAATAAATCTCTGATAAATTTTTCTTGCAGCTTTTCCACTCAATTGCTGATACACAATCGATCTTATTATCGATTGAAAAAAATTGCTTTCTGGATAAAGGTTTTCAATTGGCGGGTTATAAAAAAGCTCTTTGAGTGAAGGATCTCTTTTTAAAAGGTACTTAACTGATAAAGCAACATCCAACATTATTGTTTTCTACATAAATAGATTTGCATGCCACTCTCTTGATCTAATGGAGATAGATCATAGTCTCCAAATTTATCCTCTATTGTGAAACCTCCCCGCTGAAATAATATATCCATTTCATGAGGATAAAACATTCTCATGCTATAATTGTATTTTTTTGAGTCTATTTCTCCGTTTTTCTCAACATACCAAGTCAACTTATTGATCTGTGTCCTAGAATCATATCTACTTGTTTCTAAGATACGGCATTTAGTATTTTCGAATTGGAAGAAATCTGTCGCAGGATATAGTTTGTTTTCATCTCTATCTAAAAATTCTGGGTCAGGAATAAAAATAGACAATAAAAACTTCCCTTTAGGGCTTAAATGATTTAGAACACATTTTAAACAACTTTTTGCATCTTTTATAGTAAGATTGTGCAAGAAAGAATTAAAACCAATAAAAATAAAATCAAAGGTTGATCCCAAATTAAACTTTCGCATA
>MDTA01126414.1_pt1 | contig 12228 bp, 13 predicted proteins | sample 811151 | NCBI WGS metagenome assembly MDTA01 (sample SAMN05326648, study PRJNA326480) | marine metagenome | isolation source: seawater | place: Indian Ocean: South | collected 2010
CAATGTAGCACTATATGATATTTAAAAATTAATTCTAAACATCATAGCAGCTGTTAAGCCACCGTCGACTCGATTGCGCCGGTTTGAAGCATGAAGCGGTGTAGCTCCACTCTTCCTCCCCTTTGGTTGCGAGTCAAACTGTTTGGTCTCTCTCTCCAACAATCAGCGTAGTATGTTGCGGGCTCCGACAGAATCACGGTTCTTGAAAGACGCCTGAGAACAAACGGTGGAACGCACCGCCTCAAACCTCACGACCCATTCTGTCATCATCGTCTCCACTACTCGCGTCTTGCGGCGTCAGTCCTCAGTGGTGGTGGACAGGATGTTTATTTCTCCTTCCTCCGCGTCGATGCGGACCTCTACGCGGTCGCAACACATTCGCGAGAGGTATCTTCTTGTAGATTAGAGGAGTATCGTCATATTCACAGTCATAATCACAGTCTGAATTATGGTCATCAGTAGTGTCGCCTTGCAGTAGAGTTTCGGCGGTTTCGTATTTAGCATCCGAGAAATGAAAAAAGTTCTCGTGGCTAAATAATGATTGCCCTAAGTGAATGATATTATTGCTGTACGCAGGGTAAAAGTTGCCATATTCGCGAGCATTCTCTTTGTTTTCAGTTGGAATCGCTTGCATGCTGTGCCAGCCATATAAGAGTGAGATGCGTGCGTTTGGAAGTGAAAAGCAGCGTGAAAAGTTTTTTCTTCAAAAGTTTTTTCTTCAAAAGTTTTTTCAAAAATTTTCAAATTTCAAAAAAGTTGAAATATAAAATATCTTTAAAATATCTTTTTTTTTGCAAGGTCATGTTAATGGCACTTTGTACTCGCGCGGAGATGCAACATGGTAGACAATGCTAACTCGTGTGGTTTGGAGTATCTTTCATATGTTTGTGAGCTCGCTTTGCGTGTGAGCAACGATGAAAACAGGCCTGCATCTGCAAACGTTAACGCGGCAAATAAAAGCCGCATCTTGGGCCTGCACGTACCCGACTTCCCCATCGGCTCTTTAAAAAATGCGGTGTATACCATCATGACCACATCCAAGACGCCAATGTACGTCATGGAAGTTTACAAAGAAATTGAAAGAAGGAGGTAAAATGCAGTGCCCCGTCTAGCGACCCACCACATCATCATCTACCTCCCGCATATTTTTCTAACGACTTTGCATCTTGACAGTCTGTATGACTTTACAAAGTGCAAAACTCCGGTCAACTCCATCACCGCAATTCTCTCCACTGGGATGAAAGATCTACATTTCACGAGGACTGGAACATGTCAATATGAAATTTACGTTCCCGGGGCTCCAAGAAAACCGCGTAGAAGTCTGAAGATTGCAGAGAAAACAAAAGCAAGTGGATCGCTAAAAGATGGGATAAGTATCGTCTTATCGAGGTCTGAATGTCCCATGTGCAGTGATGATATTTACAAGGAAATACTCAAAAGATCCTTGTATAACTTTGCAAAATGTAAGACTCCACGGAGCTCGATATCTGCAGCTTTGTCGACTGGAATTAAGCAAAAATTATATGTTCGAAAAAACAACAAATATATGTTAACCGAAGAACATAATACTATTACAAGGGAATCCAGACAATCAAAGGGTTTAGGGAGTCAAGACAAACAGAGGAAAATAGGCTCGAAACCACCTTCTCCCCCTCCCCCTCCTACCCAAGTCAATCAAATGGTGCAACAACACCAAATGGGCTCATTTCCACCTGGCATGTACCCCCAATACTTTCCCAATCCTGTCACGATGAATCCATTGGAATATTATTTCTGGCAGCGACAGAATTGTCTGGCGTATTGGTAAAGTATGTTTCTAGACACTTACAAAATGTTTCATCTTTATTGATATTCTTGTGTATTCTTGATAGGTTTAAGTGAAGCAAGACTGTCAAACATCCTCTTTCAATGTCCCCTTCCTCTGTTTCAAACGGTAATCCCTTACCGGGTAAACTGATTGACATACCGTGTATATGCGGGATATGGTCAAGTAATTCCGGTAGTTTAACGATAAAATCCTTACGATATAACCCTGTGAAATACTCGTGTAGATTAATATTCAAAGCTAAAGTCACATTGTAATTATCTATGATTGTGTCGATTCTGCAATTCGCAAACTCCTCATAATCTATCGTGAAATTAACATGAAGATCCCCACAAGTTTTCCCTATCGGGTTCTCATCACCGAAGTTTTTGAAAATATATTGATTTTCAAAATTATGTAGATTTACAAACACAAAATCCTTTATTTTTCTGCCACCTTTGAACCGCATATATGTAATTTTTTTCGTGATTCCGTTATACACATCTCTAAATGTTGTTTGGAGGTTCAGAACTATGTTTCTCGGTTTCATCAACATTAAAAATCGTAGCACCATTTGCCTCGCATTTTGCCGTAAATCAATAACAATTGATCGTTGCTTGACCAAGTTTTTATATGCCTCATTTATTTCATAGAATTTGCTTGTGTGTACGCCTCCATTTTTATCTGGATGATGTTTAAGTACTAGTTTTCTATACTTTGCCTTAATTGATTCAATAGAATCTGTTCTGTCACATTCCAAAATGGTATAGTGATCTTTCACCATCACGTCGCATTTCGAATATATGTTTGAAACAAGTTTTAAATGAATTTCTGATTTCAATAATGAATTATTTGTAATGAGTAAAGCAAAGATTTAGTAATGGCAATAACAATCAACCCCTTGCAAATGTTTTCATAATCCATGTTTAGTAGTCTTCCAGCTATGGTCATCGGTAAAATCCAAGAGACTACTTGAAACTGCGCATAAGGTAAAATATTCGAACTCGTGACAATAATATCAGGGTCTATAGCTCTAAGCTTGTGCGAAGATCTATTTGAAGGGAAGGTATTTATAGAGCGAATATTGTTGGTTTGATTATAATGGGGGATTCGAATAGACCGCGCAGCTTTGTGTTTAAGGTTTATATGATGATAAAACAGGCTAGTTCGTGGTTTGTATGGGACGGATAGTGTGGACATGAAATTAGATACAAGTGTATCCATTTCAAGTACTTAAATCAATTTACCAATCATAACTCCAATCACACTACCTGCCATGACTTGAAATAATGTGTGACAATTTGTCGCCATACGATCATAGGCCACGCCAAACCATAACGCGGTATTAAGGAAAATTTGAAGATAAGTTTCCTTTGGTGAACACATTATGAAATATGATATGAACGCCATGTGCCCTGATGGAAAACCAGCTTGTTTACTTTGATCACTTGAATCAAAGCTTACTAGATCACAACATTTGGCACCTTTTGGTCGACGAGACATTTGGAATATAATTGATTTTTCGGGAAACTGATTTGTGACAAATTTGAGAACGCTTACAATAATCGTGGTAATGACAAGGCCACAAATTATCGATATTTTATCATGTAACAACAGTGCAATAATCAAAAAAATCGGGAATGCGCCCATTTAATTATCAGGATTTTTTTTTTATTTGCTCCAGAGTGTAATGTCGAACAATGAAAATAATGACGGGTCTGATGTGAATTCAGAGGAAGACGACTATTCATCAAAGTTGCAACTGGATCTCGAAAACTTTGAAAACTCACTTTACTCTGCATGCAGGCAAATAGATGAACTTTCAAGAGAGCTTTGTGACGAAAACAAGATATCCGAGAATGACTACATGAACATTTCAAATAAAACGAAGGATGTTTACACCGCATATAACTCTGTGGTGGATACGATGTGCGTCATGAATCAACATGTATCTCTGGTTTATGAGGCAATGGCTAGCAATATTAAAAGTCTGGTAGAAGAGAATACACGACTAAAAGTCGCATGTCAAATAAATGACGAATGAAAAAAATATCACATATTTTAAAATGAAAATCACTTTTGTCCATGTACTTTGCGTCGCAATAGTATTATTCTTTGTCCACATGCTCTATAAGAGTAAGTTCGTAGAGAAGTTCGAAGAAAATGACAAACAATTAATATTCATTTTCGCTGATTGGTGTGGTTACTGCACGCGTTTCAAACCAACTTGGGCTGAAATTGAAAACTATTCAAAAGAACATAACACATTTCGAGTAGTTGCGTTAAATGCCGATCACCCTCCTAATAAGGAACTGATTGAACATTATAACGTGTCGTCATTTCCAACATTGATAGTTAGAAAGGGGAATGCGCACAAAGTTTATGAGGGAGAAAGAACTAAGGAACTGATTCAAGATTTTGCTGAAAAGTTCTAATTCTAGTTTCGACAAAATCCTTTAATGTCTCATAACCATAAATGATTTGTTGATCAACAGTATCATCATCAATTATAAATTTCATCTTTCTGAGGTCAAACCCACTACCCTGTCCCACGAGCAAACATTCATTTTTATGTTTCTTGACTGAATTAAAGTAAATAATCGAGTTAAAGATGTTTGTGAAGAAATTCATGAAATTGCTGTTGACATTCGCACGCGTCGTAAGGTTCAGGCCAATAGTGTGTTCGGAGTTTTCGAAGAAGTGAAATGGAAAATTATCATACACGAATGGGTCGACGTGATACTCCCCATCCAGAACATATGGTGTGAAAATTAGCGGTATTGAGGTACTAGCTTTTATTGCATCAATTACATGCAATTCAGGTGTAGTGTCGACTGAGAAATAAAATAGATTCTTTTTGGAAATATTCGCCGAGCAAATAATCAGATTTTTGCCATAGATTTGCGATATTTGTTTAAAGGTTATATCATGATTTACTTTCTTACGGTCTAGCAGCTTTTTAACGGCGTTTTTCACTCCCTCTCCGTCATCAAGACCAAAGTCAGTTTTAAATGTTACCAAACTTTTCAAATTGATTTTATTCAAATTCATTTCTTTTACATCAGAAAGCCATTCTTTACAGTCCTCTAAGGTACAACCTAATATCAACAACAGAGAAAATATTGACCCAGATGATACGCCCAACACATTTTTTATTTGTCCTCTCATATCTTGATGTTCGTTTATATACTTTAAACAACCGAAATATGTGATTGCAGCCAATCCTCCTCCCGATAATACAAGATTTGACCACATAGTTGATTTACATGACATTTTTTTCACACTCACTGAACTCGCCAAATTCACGTTCTTATTGTCGCTCGAAAATCGAATGTCGCATATTCATCATCGGTTTCCCAACCTTTTGAATAGTTGTCTTCAATCGACTCCATCGGCAAAATGGTGTCAATGGTGTTAGGCAGATATCCCACCAATGTATGAAAGGCGAATTTTCCCGCATTCGGTTGCAATTGACGTTTATAGATTATATCAGTATGAGAAACCGTACACATTATTTCATGTGCTCTTTGAAATAAGTCTTCGCATGATATCCATAACATTTCTGAGACGTCAAAGCATCTTCGCAAATACTTTTCTGACCATAAAAATATCTGAGTTCCTTCCACTTCGTAAGTGTTCCTCATTAACACATCGAAAGGAACCAAAAGCTGCCTTCGCATAGTTTCTGCTATGTCACATATATCTTGCAGCAGTTCCCTATGGGCAACTTTATTCCAGCGCATAGTCAGTTCAAGACTTTTGTAGTCGAATAACGCCGTAATTGTAGCATCCGTAAACTTAGCGCGAACTTCTTTCCCAGAGTTTTGTAACATCATGTGTACAATCCAAGAATGACAAATGCCGTTGATGTCTTTCACCGCGTTCAAGTAACTACCCGTTGTATCATCTTCACTCATGGCGCGCACTAGCATAGCCAACTTTTTTTGACACGCATCTGATAACTTATTCGGCGGAGCATCCTGGGGATTCGGTTCGTTGGATGCATCACAATGTAAGCATGCGTCTTCAATGCGAGGCCACCATTCACCGCCTTGAGGACTTTCTAACATGTTTAAATGAAAGGCGTGAGCGACACCTAGGTGCACGCGTGCGCGCGTCCGTCCTTCTGCCGAGAAAATATCTTCGGAAAAGATTTTTTGTGAAGAGATAAGTTTTTGAGAAAAGTTTTTTAGGGTTTCAAAATGGCGTGTCAATTCTGTGATTTAAAACGGAGTAGATATCTCAAGATTGACGGTCTAATTTAAATTTTTTTCAATATTTTCTAGATATTTTTCAGGGATGCGGTTTCACTTTGCGTCGCGCCGCCACACCTTGCGCCGCCGCACCTTGCGCCGCACCTTGTTGCGCCGCACATTATAGAAAGATTATCGCCGCAGTCCATGTATGGCCGCCGTGCGTCATCATATAACATAGGACCCCAATGCGCGTGCTGCATGGAACAACTTAGCTCCGGTCTTGAGGCAAGGCGAAGGTCGTGCGATGATTGTCAGGCGCAGATTTTACTTTGCAAGCAAAGAACGGCGGAGTTCGCACGAACGACGTGTGATCCCATAATTGGTCCTCTCGACACGCTAAGAACTGTGCTCTCTCGAATTATGGAGCAGCAGATCTATGAAGGTTTCACGGACTCTTTCATAATATGCATGTTGCTACAGGAAGATGGTAAACTAGGATGCGAACAAAATCACATCTTCAACTTGGAGAGTATAAAGAGTTTGGCCACAAATGGCCAGCAGCGTATCATTGATCAGTTTATTACATCAGTGAAAGATGGCGGTAGGTATTCACGAGAAGGTATAAATGACAAATCATTGGGCCTTCCAGGAACCAGATACAACAAACTGTTGTGGACCACAAACTTTGTTAGAAAGAACTGGGTGGAAGAAAATTACAAAGTGTTTGAACAGTTCAAGGTATTCATGCAGAATATTGTCTCTCCACCTGAGATAGAAGAAGGAGAGATAACAGAAGAACAAAAAGACATCAGCGAAGAAGAACGTGAAAGCGTTGAACCCACCGAACTAGAAGGTTGCGAGAGCGTTCAACCTACCGAACTAGAAGAAGGGCACGAGCCCACCGATTTGGAAGAACACAACAGTGGGCCCAGTGAAACAAAGTCTCATGACGATAATGATTTATCATTATATGAAAGAATGACAGCTAAAAAGGCCGCCGAAATCTTGGCTCAAAAGACTGGACAACGATTGATCAACACAGAAAATGTTTGGACATTTGCTGATCTAAAAAAGGCGCTTTTAACAAAAAAAACACACAGATTCAAGAAGAATTGTCATCAAAATACATTGGCGAAAATGTTCTTTGATCCAGAATGCAAAGACGTCTACAAAGTTTTTAAGACCTTTCTAGAGCAATTGGTGCCGAATGAGGTAAAAAATAAAGCCAATAATTCAAACTCGAAAGTCATGTGGATCTACGTCGGTTCTTTGTTGACAACTATAGAAAAATAACTTAAAGCAATAATTAATATTAAAATCATCGATGAATACACAGTTGATCAGCAAAATCCCTTGCAAGATTAAATATGATATACCTATTTCGGCTTTCACTCAAAACAATGAAGCCATAGTTTTTAGGAGACAATTTTTAGATAAATTTACGTATTTCGATTCAACCAAAAATTCAAACAAAGTTGAGACAATCTGTCTACCTGGATTCATTGACATGCTCATGTACACCACAAACGATTTCATGTTTTCTAAAGACGACTTCAGGGTGCATTTTGAGCAGCAGTTAGAGACATGCACGCCTGTCTTGAAGGAGATTACTCACAAACATCGTCAACTCAAAAATCAAATCATGGAAATACTTGAAGACAAGAGTTACATATGCGATTTCCCCAACTGCATGAAATTCTTTTCAGAATTGTTGAAAGTAAGCCTTATCGTCATTGTAGATGATAAGTATTTGTCACAACACAAGAATGAACTGTACTCAAAGACCCTGGTTATTGAGATTTCAGACAAGAATTCCTACGATTTTCATTACAACAAAGCAGCCGTTGAACAGTCAAAATACGGTCCATATATTTCGCATAAGCTTATGGAGAACCTATGCGTGAACGAATTGCAAATGATATACAGTAAACTTTATAAGACTTCTGCTAAGACTAAGAAGAAGAACGACATGATCGCTGACTTAACTCAACACCTATCACAATGTGAATAATTTATATGGGAAGATTTTGTTTGCGACAGTTATCAGAATCACGATAGTAAAAGGGATGAGTACATGCTCAGATACGTCTTTCCCGTCTTTGAACTGAACACCGATCATGACAAACATCAATAGCAGCAAAATGCCGCAGAATATCTTCAGAACCTGAATCATGATATGGTCTTTAGAATCATCCGTGTTGAAAATCTGCTTTTGCAAAGTCACCGGTTCCATTATATTATTAACATTGATAAAAATATAAATACGAGATACGTTTGAAAAAAATCTTCATTCATAACAATTAGGTCAGGCATGATCACTATTGTTGTCATCGTAATCGCTTTAATCATTGCCTATGGGATATATTCAAACTCAAAAAGTTCTTTGGATTTGGAGACATCATTGGAGACATCATTGAAGAAACCTGTAGATAAACCCGCCGATAAAGATAAACCCGATAAAGATAAACAAACCACTTCCCCTCCCCAAGTACCTGTAGAAAATCCTGTAGATATACCCGCCGATAAAGATAAACCCGATAAAGATAAACAAACCACTTTCCCTCCCCAAGTACCTGTAGAAAATCCTGTAGATATACCACCCGCTGGTCAAACTAAGCCTCCTAGCGAAGAATCTGGACCCGGAACAAGAATAGAAATACAAGAACAAGCTGACGGAAATCCTGCTGACGATGATGCTGATTCTAGTATTAAAGCTGATGATTCTGCTGACAAAGAAAATGGAGAAGAAGATAACCCCGGTAATGACGAAAGTGGTGATGGGACCTCTGAAGCTCCTGCTGGTCAAACTAAGTCATTAAAGAGAAAAAGAAAAAGAATAGATGCCAAAGATGCAGATGATCATGACGATGTTGGGACCTCTGAAGCTCCTGCTGAAGAGGCTGCAGTTGAACCTGCTACTGCAGCCAATGACGTAACTGCTGCTGACGAGAAACCTCAAGAACAAGCTGGCGAAGCAACTTCAAATCAAAATAATAGCGGAGAACCTGCTGCCACGGCTGTTGAGGACAAGCCTCCTCAATGGCAATCCATCCTAATTTTACCAAAAGAAAAAATGGATGAAAGGGAAAAAGATGGTCTAACATCATCTACTGATTATGGTTATGAATATGCAGGCTATGAATATAAAGGACCTTTTAAGTTCGGACGTGACGTCGAACATGAAGTAAAAAAGGTCATACAAAATGCAAATGCAAACAAAAAATCGGTAAACATTTATGTGACGACCTCAAATGATGTAATGAAAGACGTAATTGAAAGTTATCCAAATACGGATATGGATATGGTAAAAATCATTGACTTGAAATCATATGTAAATAAGGAAAGTGGAGGAGAAACCAATGACTCGCAATCCGGTGGCCAAAGATTTTCGCAAAGTAATTTTAATCCATCTCAACAATCGAAAGCAATGGGTTTGAGACAGGGTACCACCAATGCCATACAAAAAGATCTCAATACAGATAAGAGCCCCGTCAAAGAGAGGCCACGGAAGCGAGTTTTGTTCGAAACAGCAATCAAGAACTTACCCAGGAAATATGAGATCGAGGCTGCGACAAAAGATTTTGATTTCAAAAAAGTTCACTCGATTCTGGATGATCTCAGTAGGAAAGGAATCCAAGTTGATGATGTGAAGAAACTGTTGCCTAACGTTGATAAAGCGAACCAAATCAAGTACAATATTGAGTCAATACGGAAAGAATTTGACAAAGGTGTCGCAGATACAAATAAAGACGCGTTTGATAAAACATTGAATAAACTCCGCAACAATCTCTACTGGGGTGCAAATTCGAGAGCAAGTTCACTCATCGATGAATTCAATGTGAATTATACGCCAACAAAGGATTATTCCAAGATTAGGTTGAACGATTATCTAATCGAGGTCGTCAGACATTCGGATATAAAAGAAATGGTCAAGGCATTGTCGCAGAAGCTTGATTATGAAAACTTCGATTATGACGAAGCTACGAAAAAGAAATTCACTAGTTTGACAAAGATGACAAAAGCCGATTTCATGAAGTATGACTCCGACAGTGATAGTCTGAAGAAACAAGTCGTCCAATATGATTTGAATCACATTGTGAAAAATTTTGATGCTTCGAATTTGAGAGTTATCGAAAAGCAATTTGACACAGTATTTACAAAGACTAAGCTCATTGTGGATTGTAGAGAGAAAGACGCGGCACTGCTTGAGTATATCAATAAGCTGAAGCTATTCGATAATTATCTGACAAGCATCGTGTCAGGTATTTCATCAGGGGGGGCTCCAGCCGAAGAATGCCGGAATGATGTTCAACAGCGAGTCACGCGCGCAATGGCAGCCACGAGCCAGTTGACTGACGAAGCAGTACAGAAGATAAATGTGGATTTTGAAAATAAGTTAAATGGAGTCGAACAAAAAGTTAAGCGTATAAAAGGGGAAAAAAACGAGGAGGAACAAACATTTCACACGAGAATAAAAGCTTTACGACTTGCAGTTGCTGGGGCCAAAAGTAACGGACGACCAGTCCCTGATGACGCAGTGAAACACTTGGAAAAATTAAAAAATCTAGTTGACGCAGCTGAGGCAAAGAGGGTTAAGGATGCTGAACGAAAGGCAGCTGATGAATCAGAAAATGATACCAATTCAGAATCCTCATTCAGATCAGTGGATGAGCCGGAAGCTGAGGCAGATGAGGCTGCGGCTCAGCAGGCTGAAGAGGAGGCTAAACGAGCTGAAGAGGAGGCTAAAAATGCTGCTGCAAAGGCAAAGGCTGACGAGGAGGCTAAAAAAGCTGCTGCAAAGGCAAAGGCTGACGAGGAGGCTGAAAAAGCTGCTGCAAAGGCAAAGGCTGACGAGGAGGAGGCTCGACAGGCTGCCGCGGAGGAGGAGATCTTTTCTGAGCAAGGTAAATTAAAAGTAAAAATAAAAGAGTTGTTACCAAAAGTGCAACAGGATGAATTCCAGGAAAAATTAAGAAACGAATCAAAGAAGTTTGAAATTCGCCCAGAATCACTCCCAGAATTGCGTAATGTATTTAAAGAAATTTTAAGTGAAGTAGAACTCAAAGCTGCTGAACTGGATGTCAAGAATCTTTTCGAATCAAAGCGCGTTGAACCACATGCACAAATGAATGTGTTGATAACAGACACAACACATTTAAAGAGCGAGGAAGCAATAAAAAAACTGCTGAGACTGGCAGAATGCGCGGCGAAGGAGCCTGACTTTCATATTAAAGAATTCAACAATTGCCCGATCATTCACCCGATCAGTGGTGGGTCAAAAGTAAGAAATATGAATGTCAATGTTCAGCTGTCTCCAAAAACGATAGGTCTCATAGAGAATATGGGCTTCTACAACATGGTTAAACTGTTCCGCTGGAAGCATTATACCACCTCCCTCGATGAAAACCTCGAGATTGTAGTATTCAAGGATTATTTAGCGACATTAATTCTGTGCACCTTCTTGTACGCAGCGAAACAAGATAAGCTTGCGCTTGGGACTTTATCTGATCAAATTATCTCGATGCTGCTGTATTCAAAGTACGGTAACGATAAACTGCTGTTGCTGCCGTATTATCTGCCGTGTTTGTGAGTGAATCTTTTTTTCTACTAAATCATATTTCGCAAAAGATAATTTACATATTCGTATGGAGGGGGCAAGAACAAAATACGATAGAAATGCATTGAAAAAGATCTGACCATATAGTAATCATGCAAATAAAAGTCTATAACAACATATGCGCTGGCCAGTTTCTCTCTGTCCCCACGAAACTGATTTTAAGTGCTACGCAAAACGACAAGGATCATTTTCTTGACGCTTTATATTTCGCGAGATACTTCCGTAAATTGAAACACGGTGATGTAGAGCAGCTGAGGAGTTTACCGCACTATAAGCAGTTAGTGAATCAATACAAGAATTTACTGACTGATGTTGATATCAGCGATATATGTGCAGTTGAAAAAGCGCTGAAATACAATATCGAGGTTTTCAACCCTTTCAAAAAGGCAGCACAGATCGGTGGAGAAGCAGTTCAGAAACGAAAAAGTTATCCTGACATTCATTTGCTGAAAATAAGTAAGCATAGATACAAGCCGATCATTCATTTAGGAGGATCTTCGTCATCGCCTGCGCCTGCGCCATCGCCTGCGCCTGCGCCATCGCCTGCGCCCCGAACTACATCAAACAGATCATCAAAGCGCACTACCGTGAGAGCTATGAGAAGTGGACCA
>MDTA01014130.1_pt1 | contig 12226 bp, 9 predicted proteins | sample 811151 | NCBI WGS metagenome assembly MDTA01 (sample SAMN05326648, study PRJNA326480) | marine metagenome | isolation source: seawater | place: Indian Ocean: South | collected 2010
AAAATATTTAGATTTTGTTCAAGGAATAGCTGTAAATTCTTTAGGTCATGCTCATCCTAAATTAGTTAAAACAATTTCTGATCAATCTAAATTACTTTGGCATGTTTCTAATGCATTTATTATCCCAGAGGGAGAAAAATTAGCAAAAAAATTAGCAAAAAAAACTTTTGCTGATTACGTTTTATTTCAAAATTCTGGTGCAGAAGCCACAGAAGCAGCTATTAAAGTAGCTAGAAGATATTTTTATTCATTGGGTAAACCTAAAAAAAACAAAATTCTCTGCATAAGAAATTCATTTCATGGTAGAACAATTGCAGCTATTCACGCAAGTGGAAGCAAAAAAATGACTGAAGGCTTTGGACCAAAAGTACCTGGATTTGTCCATTTCAATTTTGGAGATCATAAAGGTCTTAAAAAAGCGATTACAAATAAAACTGCTGCAATAATGGTTGAACCGATTATGGGAGAGGGCGGTATTAAAGTCATACCAGATTGGTGTTTAAAAGGATTGAGAAAACTTTGTGATAAAAAGAAAATTCTTTTGATTTTGGATGAGGTTCAATGTGGAATTGGTAGAACAGGTGATTTTTTTGCTTTTGAGAAATCAAAAGTGAAGCCAGATATTGTTCCTATAGCAAAAGGAATTGGAGGTGGTTTTCCGATAGGTGCTGTTTTAATGAATAAAAAAGTTGCATCTGCAATGATACCCGGAACACACGGATCAACTTTTGGGGGAAATCCTTTAGCTATGAAAATTGGTAATGCAGTATTAGATATAATTTCAAAAAAAAGTTTTTTGAATAATGTGAAAAAAAATTCAGAATATTTTCGTAAAGAGTTGATTAAAATAAAAAAAAGATATCCTAAAGTGATTAAAGAAATAAGAGGAAGAGGTTTATTAATTGGCTTACAGCTTTATGGTGATCAAACCAAATTTATAAGTGATTTGATGAATAAAAAGTTATTAACAATTAGAGCTGCTGAAAATGTTGTAAGAATTTTACCACCACTCAATGTTAAAAAAAGTGAAATAGATCAAGCTTTGAGTATTATTATAAAAGTTTGTATAAAGCACAATTAAATGAAGCATTTTATAAATCTTAAAGATATTCCTGCAATAGATTTACGAAAAATATTGATTGACTCGAAAGCAAGAAAAAATCAAAGAAAAAAATTAAATACATTAGAGGTAGATAAAGGAGCACCGCTTAAAGGAAAATTATTGATTCAAATGTTTGAGAAATCTAGCTTAAGGACAAGACTAAGTTTTTTTTTAGCGATCAAACAGCTTGGCGGTGGTACATTAACTTTAAGATCAAATGAACTTCATATAGGTGAGGGCGGAGAAACATTAGAGGATACAGCTAAAATTTTATCTAGTTATGGGGATGGTTTTATGTTTAGAACTGACAGTGATGATAAAATTGAAAATTTTAGAAAGTATTTATCAATACCAATTATTAATGGTTTAAGTCCGTCATCTCATCCAACACAAGTTTTATCGGATATTTTTACCATTGAGGAAATTAAAAAAAAACCTATTTCTGAACTTAATATTACTTGGATAGGAGATTGTAATAATGTTTTAAATAGTCTTATTGCAGCTTCTGTTAAATTTAAGTTTAGATTAAATATAGGATGTCCTAAAAATTACTCTCCAAGTAAAGAAGTTATGAATTGGGTTAAAAATAATAAAAAAGAACTGAAAATTGTCAATAATGCCTCAGATGCAGCTCATCAAGCTGATGTAATCTTTACTGACAAAGTTATTTCATTAAATGATAAAGTTAATAAGAAAAAAAAATTAATTCATTTTAAAAATTTTAAAGTTACGAAAAAGCTTATGAAATTAGCAAAAAAAGACTGTATATTTTTGCATTGTCTACCTAGAGGACCTGAAGTAGATGAAAATGTTTTTTACAGTAAACAATCAAAAGTATGGCAGCAAGCCCACAATAGAATTCATGTGCAAAAAAGTATTTTATTATATTGTTTTGGAAAATTAAGGTAAAGGAAGTGGATTGTCAGAATTTTTATTTAGATATTTGATTACTGAAGCTCTATCTTTTTCTTTTTTTAAACCAGCAAAAGCCATCTTTGTTCCCTTGATCCATTTGGCTGGTCTAATTAAATAACCATTTAACTCCTCAAAGGTCCATACTTTCCCATATTCTGAGAGTGCTTTTGAATATTTATAGTCGTTTACAATTCCAACTTTTCTACCAACAACGTTGTAAAGTGCAGGTCCAATATTGTTCTTACCTCCTTTAACAATAGAATGACAAGCCGCACATTTTTTAAAAACTTTCTCACCATGAGAAATATCTCCCATTGTCATCAATGCAGCTATGTCGACCTTCTCTTTAGTCACCTCAGTTGATGTATTCGAAACAGTTTTTACTTCTTCCACTTCAACTGCATATCCTGGTGTTTTTGGTTTTTCCACATAGAAAATTATATCTGCGAGTTTTCCTATTCCAATTACTAATAAAGCAACCATTAAGACTGCAGCAACTATCTTATTAATTTCAAAAGAATCCATTTTATTAAAATTTAATTTGAACGTATAACATTATAAATTAAAAATTGCTTATAATTTAATGTATAATATTGCCTCTGTTTATAATGTAATTCTAATGAAAAAAAAGAATGAAAACATTAATAATAATTCCTTCTAGGATGTCAGCGGCTAGATTGCCGGGAAAACCATTGTTAAAAATTAATGGATTATCAATGATTTCACATGTTTTTAAAAAAGCTGAAAATACAAATATTGGTGATGTTTATATTGCAACAGAAGATCAAGAAATAGTTGATGATATCAAGCAGAACGGTGGTAAAGCAATTCTCACAAGCAGAAACCATAAAACTGGTACTGATAGAATTTATGAGGCATTAAATATATTGGGAGTATCTGACATTGATTTTATAATGAATCTTCAAGGTGATGAACCTTTGATGAGTATAGATGATATTAAGAATCTTCATAATCAAATGATTAAAACTAAGTCAGAAATAGGTACTTTGGCATCTGAAATTTCAGATAAAAAAAATACTTTTGTGAATCAAAATATTGTTAAAGTTATAACAAAAGAGAATTTTGACAATTCTGAATTTCCAGAGGCTTTAAATTTTAAAAGAAAAATTTCAAATGAAACTAAAAATACATATCATCATTTAGGTATTTATTGTTACAAATTTGAAACTCTTAAAAAATTTGCTTCTCTTGATCAAACTGAAAATGAAATCTACAATAAGCTTGAACAGTTGAGAGCCCTAGATAATAAGATTAAAATTAACGTAGCTTTTGCAAAATCTTCTTCAATAGGAGTAGATACCATGGAGGATTTTGTAGCTATAAAAAAAATAATGGAATATAAATCTTAATGAGCAAAATTTATTTTCAAGGAACATTTGGTGCTTACTCGCATTTAGCAGCTATATCAATTAGTCCTGAAGCTGAAATTTTACCATGTAAAACTTTTGATGAATGCTTTTTAAAAGCATCAAAAGATGAGAGTTCTAGAATAATTATTCCTGAGTCCAATAGAATAACAGGAAATATAGGGATTGAGTATCTTATATTCAAATATAGATTAAATATTTACTCAGAATATTTTCAAAAAATTGAACACAATCTTCTAGCTTTACCGGGCACGAATATTTCTAATATTAAAGATGTCTATTCTCATGGTCAAGCACTCTCACAATGTTCAAAATTTATAAAAGCTCATGGCTTAATAGAACACGTGAGAGCAGACACAGCTGGATCTGCTGAAATGATTTCAAAGGTTAAAGATAAAACTAAAGCTGCAATCGCATCATCATTAAGTGCAAAAACTTATAATTTAGAAATAATAAAAAAAAATATTGAAAATGAAGATGGGAATTTGACAAGATTTTTGATTATGGGCAAAAATATTTTACAACCAGTATTTGGTAAAAAAAAATATATAACTTCATTTTTATTTAAATTAAAAAGTAAACCAGCCGCCTTGTATCAATCTTTAGGCGGTTTTGCCATCAATGGTGTTAACTTAACAAAATTACAAAGTTACCCAGAAAAAAATACGTTCGATTCCTTCTTTTTTTTGTGTGATCTTGATGGACATATAGAGGATCCAAAAGTTCAAAAATCTTTGGAGGAATTAGGATTGCATTGTCAAGATTTTCACGTCCTAGGTGTTTTTGAAGCAGACAAACATAGAGAAAAATAGATTTTATTCTTTTGTTGTGGATTAGAAATCATTACTGCTATAATAGTTGTGGAGGCTAGAGGTGGGTGCTGCTTGAACCCGACCAGATCTTAACGGAAGCAGTCGTAAAGACAGTTATTCAGGTTCTAGTCTCCTAAAAATATTTTATGAATAATAATGATAAAGTACTAGCATTAAAATATAGACCTAAAACTTTTAAAGACTTGATAGGTCAAAATTTTGTTTCTGAAACAATTTTTAATTCTATTAAATCAGGAAAAGTTCCAAATGCTTATCTTTTTACAGGAATTAGAGGTGTTGGAAAAACTACAATTGCAAGAATAGTAGCAAAATCTTTAAATTGCAATCATGGTATAGAAAAAATTTGTACAAGTAGTTTTTGTGATAATTGTGAGGCAATTTCTAACTCAAATCACATCGACGTTCTTGAAATGGATGCTGCAAGTAAAACTGGCGTTGATGATGTAAGAGATTTAATTGAATTTTCAAGATATGGACCTACGTCATCTAAATATAAAATATTCATTATTGATGAAGTACATATGCTCAGTAAGCAAGCATTCAATGCTTTATTAAAGACTCTTGAAGAACCACCTGAGTATTTAAAATTTATATTCGCAACAACAGAAATTAAAAAAATTCCGATTACTGTTGTCTCAAGATGTCAAAGGTTTGATCTTTCAAGAATTAAATCATCTGAATTATTAACTTACCTTAAGGTTATAAAAGCTAAAGAGAAAGGTAAAATATCTGACGATGTATTAAAATTAATTGTGAAAATTTCTGAGGGATCAGTTAGAGATGCATTATCTCTACTTGATAGAGCCATGCTTAGTGTTGTAGATAATAAAGAGCTTGATTTGGAACTAGCCCAAAAAATATTTGGTTATTTTGATAAGTCTCAATTGATAAATCTTTTTGAATTAATACTACATGGTAATGAGAATAAAGTTTTGGGAATTTATAGAGATATTTATAATCAAGGCATAGATCCAAAAGTGTTTATAAATGACTTTATTGAGATCCTATATTATTTCAAAAATATTGAGTCTCTTGACTTAGAGAGCATAAATTTTTCCTTAAATGATGAGGAATTTTCAAGGATCAAAAAAATTTCAGAGATGATTGATAACAAATCTTTAATATTATTTTGGCAATTTACAATTAAAACTCTTGAAGAGTTAGATGTGGTTTCAAATCAACACTTATCAATAGAGATGTTTCTTGTAAGATTAATGCATATCTACAAACCTTCTTTAGAGGAAAATAGTAAACAAGATAAAGATAATATTATTGATAATTTGAATAGTAATGAAATTACAATTAAACCAAAAACAATAAATCAGATTAAAAATATTTCTCAAGAAAAAGATATTAAACCAAAAGCAAAGAGTGATTTAAAAGATTATGATAAAATAATGATCAAATCCTTTGATGAATTAATAAAAATTTGTTCTCAAAAAAAAGAAATAAGACTTAAATATGAACTAGAAAATAATATTAATCTTGTAAATTTTGAAAATAAAAGAATTGAAATTTCTTTTAATGAAAACTTAGATAAAAACTTTTTAAAAGATTTGTCTAACAAACTATTTGAGTGGACAAATGAAAGATGGATTATTACTTTAAGCAAATCACAAGGACAATTATCAATAAATGATCAAAAAAAAAGTAAAAAGAGTGAAAATATTAATTCAATAAAAGAATCTAATATTTATAAATCTATAATTGAAAAATTTTCAGATGCTGAACTAATTGATATTAACAAGATTAACAAAAAAGATTGATGACAGATTTTTCTAAGATTATTGATAAAGCTAAAGAACTTGAAGCTAAAATGAAAGAAAGCCAAGAAAAAATTAAGAATATTAGAGTGGAAGGTGTCGCAGGAAACAATTCAGTTAAAGTGACTCTTGACGGAGAAGGTGAAATGCAAAAAATTGAAATTTCGGATGAAATTTTAAAAGAAAAAAAATTTATAATTGAAGATTTAATTCTTGCTGCTCACAATAATGCAAAATCAAAAGTAAAATCTAAAACAAAAGATGAAATTGCGAAAACAACTGGTGGATTTGGAATACCAGGATTTAAATGGCCATTATAATAAATGCAGAATATAAATGAGATTGAGGATTTAATTAAACTAATTTCTAAACTTCCTGGTCTTGGACCTAAATCTGCTAAACGAATTGTTTTAAAATTAATAAATAATAGGGAAGAGTTGATAAAACCAATGGCAAATACTCTCGCGGGTGTTTACAAAAATGTAAGTCGGTGTGGGTCATGTGGTTCTTTAAAATCAAAATCATCTGGATGCTTGAATTGTGAAAATGTTAAAGAAAAATTTAATACAATATGTGTTGTTGAAGACTTGGCAGATAAATGGTCTATTGAAAATTCAAACATTTACAAAGGTTATTTTCATATTCTTGGAGGAACTATTTCATCCGTAGGACAGAGAAAAGAGGAGTTATTAGTTAATTCATTAGTAGAAAGAGTAATAAAAGAAAAAATTGAAGAGGTAATAATAGCAACTAGTGCTACAGTTGAGGGCCAAACAACCGCTTATTATATTCAAGACAGTTTAAAAGAAACTAATGTTAAAATAACCAAGTTAGCACAAGGTCTCCCTGTCGGTGGGGAAATCGAAAGTTTAGACGATGGAACTTTATATTCTGCTTTTAAAAATAGATCTAATCTATGATTTAAGTATTTTTTTTCAAAATTCGGTTTTCATGAAGAAGAGGTTCAGTATAACCCGACGGTTGTTCCAAACCTTTAAAAACTAAATCACAAGCTGCTTTAAATGCTATAGATTTTTCAAAGTTTTCACTCATTTTAATATAATTTCTGTCATTTTTATTTTGTTCATCGACAATTTTTGCCATTTGTTTCATTATTTCGACTACTTGCAGTTTAGTAGTAATTCCGTGATGTATCCAATTTGCAATATGTTGTGATGAAATTCTAAGCGTCGCTCTATCTTCCATGAGACCAATATTGTTTATGTCAGGGACTTTTGAGCAGCCAATCCCTTGATCAATCCATCTTACGACATAACCCAATAGAGTTTGGGCAGAATTTGAAATTTCTGAATTTATTTCATCAACAGACCAATTTGGTCTATCAGCTATTGGAATTGTTAAAAGATCATCTAATTTTGCAGGAGATCTAGAAGTTAGTTTTTTTTGAACATCAAAAACATCAATTTGATGGTAATGTAGAGCGTGCAATGATGCAGCTGTTGGAGATGGAACCCAGGCACAGTTCGCTCCAGCTTTAAGATGTACAATCTTTTCTTCTAACATTTTTTTCATTTCGTCAGGTGCTGCCCACATCCCTTTTCCTATCTGTGCTTTGCCAGAAAAACCACATCTTAAACCTAAATCTACATTATTATTTTCATAGGCTTGTATCCATTTGGAGGATTTCATATCTCCTTTTTTAATCATAGGCCCAGCTTGCATAGATGTATGCATTTCATCACCTGTACGATCTAGAAATCCTGTATTTTGAAACACAATACGTTTAGAAAGCACTCTTATACATTCTTTTAAATTTGCAGAGGTCCTCCTTTCCTCATCCATTAATCCAACTTTAATTGTATTTGGTTTTAAATTTAAAACTTTCTCAACTTTAGAAAAAATTAGATCAGTAAAAGCACACTCTTCTGGTCCATGCATTTTAGGTTTGACAATATAAATAGATCCAGTCCTTGAATTTTTTTTTCTTTTTAAGTCATGAAGCGCTGCAGCGGAAGTAATAAATGCGTCCATTATTCCTTCAGGTACTTCGCTACCATCTTTTAACAGAATTGAGGCGTTAGTCATTAAATGCCCAACATTTCTTATTAATAGTAAACTTCTTCCATGTAGCTTTAAACTCTTACCCTCTTTAGATATATAACTTCTATCAGGATTTAATTTTCTTTCTAAATTTTTTCCGTTTTTTTCAAATTGAATTTTTAGATCTCCTTTCATAAGGCCTAACCAATTTTTATAACAAATTACTTTGTCATCAGCATCAACTGCAGCCACACTATCTTCATTGTCACAAATAGTTGAGATTGCTGACTCTGCTATAACATCACTTATACCTGCAATATCATGTGCTGCACTAAAGGCTTTAGGATTAATTATTATTTCAAAGTGAAGGTTGTTGTTTTTAATTATTACGGCTGAAGGTTTATTTGCATCTCCTCTGTAACCAACAAATTTATTTTTGTCTTTAAGTTTATATTCATAATCATCTTTAGAGATAATTAATTCCTTATCGACTATTTTTAAACTGGCTATATTTTTCCAACTAGTTCCATCAATTTGTATGTATTTATCAAAAAACTCTCTAACGTATCTTATAACTTCTTGACCCCTTGCAGGATCATATCTTTCACTTCCTCCTTCGTCAGATTCGATTACATTCGTTCCATATAAACTATCATATAAACTTACCCATCTCGCATTAGCAGCATTTAGTGCGTATCTTGCATTCATTATCGGAACTACTAGTTGAGGTCCAGCAATTTTGGCAATTTCCTCATCAACATGATCTGTTTCTATCTTAAAATCTGGACCTTCATCTTTTAAATAACCAATTTTTTTTAAAAATGATTTGTACTCATTAATATCTATTTCTTTACCTTTACTTTTTATGTGCCAACCATCAATTTTTTTTTGTAAATCTTCTCTTATTTTTATTAATTCTTTATTTTTTGGTGCTAACTCATGAACTGTTTCGTCAAATCCTGACCAGAATTTTTTAGGTTCTATATTAGTATCTTTTAATAAATCATTATTTACAAAGTTTAATAATAAACTTGATACTTTTAAGTTATTTATATCTTCATATTTATGTTTCATGGTTTCTTTTGTAAAACCCCAATAAAATGAAGTCAATTGATTTATAGAAGCATTGACATTTTCTTGTCATTTTTCATAATTAATAACCAATAAATTTTAAATGAAAAATTATCTTAATTTTGAAACAGAAATAAAAGATTTAGAAAATGAGTTAGATCGACTCAAGGATCCATTTAATGACGAAGGTATATCTGAAGTGGACACTCAAAAAATATCTACAACCCAAACAGAATTAGATCAGAAATTAAAAGAAATTTATTCTAATCTAGATCCATGGCAAACAACATTAGTTGCTCGTCATGAAGATAGACCGAAATCAAAATTTTTTATTGAAAATATATTTGAAGATTTTATTCCTTTATCAGGTGATAGATTTTATGGTGAAGATGAGTCTGTTATTGCTGGTTTTGCAAAATTTAATAATGAGTCAGTTTTAATAATCGGACAAGAAAAAGGGGACAATTTAGAAAATCGAATAAAAAGAAATTTTGGAATGATGAGACCTGAGGGATATAGAAAGACTATCAGGTTAATGAACTTGGCCAATAAATTTAATATTCCCATAATTTCTTTTATAGACACACCAGGTGCTTATCCTGGAGTAGGTGCAGAGGAAAGAGGTCAAGCTGAGGCTATAGCCAAGTCAATTGAATGTTGTATGAGTCTATCAGTCCCAACAATATCAATAATAATAGGAGAAGGTGGTTCAGGCGGAGCAATAGCTCTTGCTTCATCAAGTAAAGTGTTAATGTTAGAGAACGCTATATATTCAGTAATTTCACCAGAGGGATGTGCAACAATCCTTTGGAGAGATCCAAAAAAAATGCTTGATGCTGCTGAGGCAATGAAATTGACTGCTAATGACCTCTATGAACTAAAAATTATTGACGGAATTATCAAAGAACCTTTGGGTGGTGCTCATAGAGATAAAGATTTAATAACCGAAAATATTAAAAAAGAGCTAACTATAATCTTGGACTCTTTTAAGCAAATGAACAAAGATGAAATTTTTAATCACAGAAAAAGTAAATTTCTAAGCATTGGTAGAGGCAAAGGTTTTGTAAAAAATCCTGAAGAATTAAGTACTTTATCACATCCTCAAAACAACTTTGCAATTTATTTTGATAAATTTAAAGATAATAAAAAATCTATTTTTATTGTTTCAGTAGTTATTCTTTTAGTTTTAACAATTTCTTATTATTTTTTATAAAGCACCACAGCACTTTTTATATTTTTTACCAGAACCACAAAAACAAGGTTCATTTCTACTCATTTTTTTTCCAATATATTTAGGATCAATATTGGCTGGTTTTTTAGCCTCTTCTTTTGTAATAGAATTATTTTGTTTGACCACTTTGAGATTCATCAATATTAATAAATAATCTAACTTTAATTTTTTTAATAAATTTTCAAATAATCCAAAAGCTTCTTTCTTATACTCCACTAAAGGATCTCGTTGACCATATGACCTCAGGCCGATTACCTGCCTTAATTGTTCTAGATATTGAATATGAGATTTCCAATTTAAGTCAATTGATTGTAGAAAAATTCTCTTCTCAATATCTCTGGCTTGATTTTCACCAAGCATTTCAATTCTTTCATTTCTTGAGAATAGAAATTTTTCTTTTATTGCATTTTTAAATTTTTTATCATCTAAATTTAGCATTTCTTTAAATTCATCCTCACTTAAATTTTTTCCAATTAGTGCTCTAAGCTGAACATCAAATTCACTACTTTTAGGGTTTGATAATTTTTGTGATTTTAATCTTATTAAATTTTCGTTTACTTCATCTAAAAAATTATTTGAATAGTCGAAAATTTCTTTACTATTCATCGCATTTTTCCTTTGTGCAAATACAACATGTCTTTGATCATTTAAAACATTATCAAATTTGATTAATGTTTTTCTTATATCAAAATTTCTAGCCTCAACTTTTTGCTGTGCTCTTTCTAGAGCTTTATTAATCCAGGGGTGATCAATGCTTTCACCGTCTTTTAACCCAAGTTTTTCAAGTATATTATTCATCGACTCTGAGCCAAAAATTCTCATTAGGTCATCTTCAAGACTTACGTAAAATATAGAATTACCCTCATCTCCTTGACGACCAGATCTTCCTCTTGCTTGATTGTCGACTCTTCGAGACTCCATTCTTTCAGTTCCAATGACAAACAAACCTCCTAAAGATTTAATTTCTTTTTTGTTTTTATTTAATTCTTCTTCAGAGATAGATCCTTTTTTGCCTCCCAATTGAATATCTACTCCTCTACCAGAAATGCTAGTTGTTATAATTACAGAATTTTTCTTCCCTGCATTTGCTATAATTTCTGCTTCATTTTCATGGTTTTTAGCATTTAAAACTACATGCTTAATATTTTCTTTTTGTAAAAGTTTCGAATAGATCTCAGATTTGTTTACACTTGAAGTAAAAATTAATAGAGGTTGCCCTGTTTTATAGCAATCTTTAATTTTTTTTATTATTGCATTATTTTTTTCATTTTCAGTTCTAAAAATTTGATCATTATGATCATTCCGTATCATTTTTTTATTTGTGGGTATAACAACTACTGGAAGATTGTAAATTTCAAAGAATTCCTGAGATTCAGTTACAGCTGTTCCTGTGCATCCAGAAATTTTAGAGTAAAGTTTGAAATAGTTTTGATATGTAATTGATGCTAAAGTTTGATTTTCTGGTTGAATTCTAATTTTTTCTTTTGCCTCAAGAGCTTGATGTAAACCATCACCAAATCTTCTTCCTTCCAAAATTCTACCTGTCAACTCGTCAATAATTTTTAAAGTTCCATCTTGAATTATGTAATCTTTACCTTTCTCAAATAAATGATTTGCTCTAAGGGCTTGATTTACATGATGAACTAAACTCAAGTTCTCTGGATCATAAAAATTATTATTTTTTAATATTCCGGCGTTAGAAAAACTTTTTTCAACATTATTAATTCCTTCATTAGTTAATAGAATATTTCTGTCTTTTTCATCTATTTCAAAATCCTGTTCTTTTAATAATTTTACTAATTTATCAATAGCTAAATATTGACCTGTTTTATCCTCAGCTGCACCAGAAATTACCAGAGGGGTTCTTGCCTCATCAATTAAACAAGAGTCTATTTCATCAACAATTGTGAATGAATGCTCTC
>MDTA01014288.1_pt1 | contig 12226 bp, 7 predicted proteins | sample 811151 | NCBI WGS metagenome assembly MDTA01 (sample SAMN05326648, study PRJNA326480) | marine metagenome | isolation source: seawater | place: Indian Ocean: South | collected 2010
ACGGTACAGATTCTGGATGCAATGCATTTCTTGGGGGAATATCTGCAGCAAACAATTCCAACCTTTACTTAAGCCCCAATGCTGAGTGGACAGTTGTTGAAGCTGATGAGTTCGATAGAAGCTTCCACCACCTTCACCCCACTTTAGGCCTTGTAACATCAATCGACCCCGACCACCTAGACGTCTACGGTTCAGTAGAATCCTTTGAAGAAGGATTTAAAATTTTTACTAGCCAAATCTCAGAAAAAGTCCTCATCGCCAGTTCAGTTGACAAGGAGAAAATCGATGGTGAAACCTATGGCACTACCGAGGAATGCGATCACTTCGCTTACAATATAGAGCATCTTGCTGATGGGGTTAAGTGCTCTATTAGTATAAATAAAGGTGAGGAGGTAATTGAAGATGTAAGGCTTCTATTGTTTGGGCTACATAATTTAGAAAATTCTGTAGGAGCTTCAGTATTAGCGTATTACGCAGGTGTAAAATCAGACACAATCAAAACTCAACTTGAGAGTTTTCCTGGAATTTATCGCAGGTTTCAGATTCATGTAAACACTTCTAAGAGAGTATACATTGACGATTATGCTCACCATCCGACTGAGATAAGTAAGACGATAGAGGCGACAAGAGAGCATTTTCCTGGGAGGCACTTAACCGTAATCTTTCAGCCTCATTTGTATTCAAGAACTCAGGATCAGTTAAGCGGATTTGCCCAGGAATTAAATAAAGCTGATAGAGTGATTTTGCTTCCAATTTATCCAGCAAGAGAGCTACCGATACCTGGAGTAAATACACAATTGATACTTAATAACATGTCGAACCCCCACGCTGAAATGTCAACAAAAAATTCCATCTTCGAGAACTTAAAGGCATACTCCATGGATGTTGTTCTCAGTTTAGGTGCAGGTGATATAGACACATTAGTACCAGCAATTAAAGAATTTACAGCCCTGGACGCTTGAAGCGACCATGATTAGAAAAATACTCTCAACACTATTTTGCTTAATCTTCATAGGAGGAATAACTACAGTTGTAGTGCTTTCTTATGACGAGGATGATCAAACAAAAATCACTACGATTAATATTAAAATCGCTGACGAGGAAAACAGCCTGTTCATAAATGAAGCTAGGATTAGATATCACCTCGATGAAAATGGTCCTCTTATTGGGCAGTATGTTAAAGACCTAAATATTTCAGAGTTACACGATTACATAAGTGAAATTCCATTTGTGAGAAAAGCTAATGTTTATGTGTCTCTAAGAGGAGCAATAAACATTGAATTAACCCAAAAGCAACCTCAAGCAAGAGTTCACCCCCCAAATGGTAAGGATTACTACATAGATGAGTTTGGCGAAACCATGCCTCTTGACAATGTTCATTCAGAAAGAGTCCCCGTGATTCATGCAAGAAAATTGGACGAAGCAAAGCTGGGTGTGGAATTTTTAAATGAAGTGGAGGGCGATAGGTTTTGGACTTCTCTCATAGACCAAATCATCATCGAGCCTTCTGGAGACATAACAATCCTACCTAGACTTGGCGCACCAGTTTTCATAGGTTTGAACCAAGATGTTGAAGAACAAAAAAAGAATTTAATCACTTTTTACCGCGAACAGGTGAAGAGTGGAAATTTAAAAAAGTACAGAAAAATTGATTTGAGCTATCAAGATCAAGTCATCGCAACACGTTACGCTCACCTTAATTAATCCCTCCCTCTGCTATGGAACAAGAATTAAAATCAATAGATCCAGAAATCCTCGTAGGCCTCGACATAGGTACTACAAAGATTGCCTGCTTTGTTGGGCAAAGAAACGAACACGGAAAAATCGAAATTCTAGGCTATGGTAAAAGTGAGTCGGTAGGTGTTTCGCGTGGTGTTGTGTCAAATATTGACAGAACAGTACAAAGTATTCAAGCAGCTATTAAAGCAGCTGAAGAAGATTCTGGTGTTGAGATTAAGCTTGTGAATGTGGGGATAGCAGGTCAGCATATCAAGAGCTTACAGCACAGGGGCATGATTACTCGTGAGGATACCGAAGATGAGATTTGTCAGGCGGACATCAAGACTCTTATTGATGATATGAGTAAGCTTGTAATGCCTCCGGGAGCCCAAATCCTGCATGTTCTTCCACAAGAGTTTACTGTGGACAGCGAACCTGGTATTAAAGATCCAGTGGGAATGGCCGGAGTAAGGCTGGAGGCGAACTTCCACATTATAACTGGTGATATTGCAGCAGCAAAAAACATTATCAAATGCATTTCTAAAGCAGGGCTTGAATTAGACCAGCTGGTTCTTGAGCCTCTTGCGTCATCTTCTTCAGTACTTACGGAAGAGGAGAAAGAAGCAGGTGTGGCTCTTGTAGACATTGGCGGTGGAACTACTGATATCGCTATTTTCCAAGACGGAATTATCAGACATACAGCTGTAATTCCATTTGGCGGGAAAGCGATATCGCAAGACATAAGCACAGGGTGTACTATCATGGCTAAGCATGCGGAGAAGTTAAAATGCAAGTTTGGATCAGCTCTTTCTCAAGAGATGAAGGAAAACGAGCTCGTATGCATTCCAGGGCTACAAGGAAGAACTCCTAAGGAAATCAGTTTAAAGAATCTTGCTAGCATCATCGAAGCAAGAATGACTGAAATAATTGAGCACGTTCACTACGAAATCAAAGCATCTGGCATGGGTGATCAGCTTATAGGCGGAATCGTGGTTACAGGCGGTGGATCTCAACTTCGTCATATCACTCAGCTATTCCAATACGTAACTGGCCTCGACTGTAGAGTTGGATACCCTAACGAGCATCTACACGAGCCGCCAACAGACACTAATATCCCATCTTTCTCTACTGGTGTGGGTCTTGTTATACGCGGGTACGAAGACAACCCTGTTAACAGCGACACAAACGATCACATGAAAAAGAAGAAAAAAGAAAGAAATGGATTCATGGACACCTTTGTTTCAAACATTAAAACATGGTTTGAACAAGAAGAACAAGACTACTAGCCCACCTCAAATTAAATCACTATGCAATTTGCTCTACCAAAATCCTCAAACTCTCCTATCAAAGTTATAGGTGTAGGCGGAGGCGGCTCTAACGCCGTAAACACAATGTTTGAACAAGGTATTAAAGGAGTTGATTTCGTTGTTTGCAACACGGATTCTCAAGCCCTTGACGTAAGCCAAGTTCCATTGAAAGTTCAACTAGGTTCAACTCTTACTGCTGGTATGGGTGCAGGGTCTATTCCTGAAGTTGGGAAAAATGCTGCTATAGAAAATCTAGACGATTTAATTGAAATTCTAGGCTCAGATACTAGAATGGTTTTTGTTACTGCCGGTATGGGTGGTGGTACTGGTACAGGTGCTGGACCAGTCATTGCTAAAGCTTGCAAAGAGAAAGGCATTCTTACAGTGGGAATTGTAACAGTTCCTTTCCGCTTTGAGGGTCGTAAAAGAAGTGATCAAGCAAAGGAGGGTTTAGAGAACATGCGCAATGCAGTTGACACTCTTCTTGTTATTAGAAACGATAAGCTTAGAGAGCTTTATGGAAATCAGAGCATATCTAAAGCATTCATCAATGCAGACCAAGTTCTTTGTACTGCAGCTAAGGGCATAGCTGAGGTTATAACTAGAACAGGCCAAATCAATGTCGACATGAACGATGTTCAAACTGTAATGAAAGATGCGGGTAACGCAATCATGGGAGCAGGTTCAGCTTCAGGAGATGGTAGAGCTCAGAAGGCTGTAACACTTGCTCTTGAAAGCCCGCTATTAAACGACAATGACATAACAGGCGCTCGCCAAGTTCTTTTGAATATCACAGTTGGTTCTGATGAAATCCTTATGGATGAAATTATGGAAATCACTGATTACATACAAGAGGCAGCTGGACAAAGCGCTGAGGTTATCTGGGGTTATGCAATTGATGAAGAGCTTACTGAAGATGTATGTGTAACTGTTATTGCTACAGGCTTTGAAGCACACGAAATTTCTACAACTGCTGAGCCTGCTATTCCTAAGAAAATAGTACACAAGCTTGGTGACGAAGCTAAGGAAATCGTTAAGGTTGTAAAGAAGCCTATTTCTTTAGACACTTTAGAAGAAGCTTCTCAAGCTGATCTATTCTCTGAAACAACGTCAGCTACAGAACTAGCACCACAAGCGCCTGCACCAGAGGAAGCTCCTAAAGAAGTCGCAGGGGCAGAGTTTGAAACAGAGGAAAGAATCGTTCATAATCTTGACGATGCTCCAAAAGCAACTATTGAACCTGAGGCTGTATCTGCAGAGGAAAAGCAAAATTCCAGAGATGCTTTCCTTGAGAGACAAAGCCAAGTTAAGAGAACTCTTAACGATGTAAAGATGAAACTTAGACTTCCGGGTAGAATCTCTGATTTAGAAAATGAACCAGCCTACAAGAGAAGAAATGTGAGTCTTGATGAAATCACTCATTCATCTGAATCATCAGTAAGCCACTTTTCTATCAATGAAGAAATTGATGAGAATGGTGAAAGAAAAATTGAACTACGAGACGACAATCCATTTCTACACGATAACGTAGATTAAAAACTAGAAATGTCAACTTTACATTCAAGAATTGTTGGTGGCATCAAGGATGCAATGCGCAATAAGGATAAGATACGCCTGGCTACTCTTAGAGATGCTAAGAGCAAATTCATGTTGGAACAAACTAAAACTGGTTCTACTGATGAGTTAAGTGATGCTGAGGTTATAAAGATTCTAAGCAAACTTAATCGCCAACGACTAGAAACATCTGAAGTTTATAAATCTCAGGGAAGAGAAGACCTGGCTGAAGATGAAATTGCTCAAGCTAAAGTGCTTAGTGAATTTTTACCAAAGGCTCTTACAGAAGATGAAATCAAGGCAAAGGTTGAAGAAATCATTGTCCAACTTGGAGTTTCTAGCATGAGGGATATGGGTAAAGTGATGGGTGTAGCTTCTGCGGAAATGGAAGGGCGTGCTGATGGCAAGGTTATCGCTCAATTTGTAAGAGAGACCTTACTTAGCTAACTACTTTAGGAGCAAACGCAATTCAACACCTGCAAGTGTTGAAGCTATTTCTGTAGTACCTCTTACTCTAGCTCCTCCTCCATCCCAAACATTATCGACCCAATAAGCACTGCCAACTGATCTAGAAAAGAATACGCCCAAGTAATAACCTGGCTTATCCACCTTGGGTGCTTTTTCAATTCCTACTTCAGCCATAATGGGTAGTGACCCCCATCTAGTTCTACCAAGGTAAGCTTCGTAATCACGTGAAGGTTGTTCTGAACCAAGTGGTTCATTGGTATATCCATTTACAAAGGCGTCAGAAGGACTAAATTCTAATCCAATTCCTCCTCCTGCTGTAACAAAAAATCCATTTCCTATCTCAACTCGAGTTTCAGCCATAATGGGAATTCTATAGCATGCTGCTCTGAGTAGTGGAATTGTATCAAGAGTATTGATACCCAAAGTATCATTCCAATAAGCAATTTCAATCTGGTAATTCCTTCGAATCCATTCTATGCCTGTACCGAGTGTCCAACTTTCCTGTAGTCGATGATTGATGCGTACCCCAAAGCTTTGGCCTATAAGTGGAGTCCAAGTACAGGAAAGACCGCTCTCTGTAAAACTATCACCATCGACACCTGCTTCAGCAAATGGAGCATTTACCCTGCCCTGAATAGCGAGCTCCCAACCATAATTAGATGCAATCTGCTGCGCATGAGCCTTTGATGTCAAAGCTCCCACGACAGCTAGAAGCACCATGGCTGCAGTCACAATCAGCATGGTATACCTAAGCCCTTTATTTTCTATAAAAGGCTTCCTATTTTCCGCGTGCAATAAATGATTATGTCTCAAAGCTTCATTAAAGTGTGTACGAGGCACACCAAACTCCTTGTCACTCCTCTCATAAGGGACTCCATCTTTCTTTAGAGATAGCTCAAACCTATCAGCGTGTTCTTCTTCTCTAAAAGTAAACACGTAATACCGGTTATCTGCAGGATGTAAGAAGTAATTAGTCCAACGCATTACCCCTCGATCCACTCAGTTACATATTCTAAAGGCTTCCTGTGACTCTTAGGCCATTCACCCTCAGGATATCCCATATAGAAAAGTCCCAAGCATCTATCATCTCCCTCCAAACCTAAAAATTGTTTCACCTCGTCAGTGTATAAATATCCTGGCGTAGAGTAAAGCGCACCAATTCCGTGGGCGGTGCATGTGAGGTACATGTTTTGGACTGCACAAGCGATTGCCTCCACTTCTTCAATCTCAGGAATTCTGCCATTTGGATCTCTTTCCATAGTAATAGCTATTACAACTGAGCACTTCTCTCCTCTAGCTACAAGTTTGTCGTATTTCTTTTGGCTGAATTTCTTCTCACTCACATAGTTCTTATACCAAAGAGGCATTTGACCCATTATGCTTTTTAATCCACCACCCATGTATACCTTAAAGCGCCATGGCTGAGTCATTCCATGAGTTGGAGCCCATGTGCCATTACGTAAAACTTCCTCAACCACCTCACGATGAACCTTCCTAGAGCTATACTTCTCAGGCGCGATAGTTCTCCTATCTCTGATAAGTTCGTTAGTATCACTTAAATTATGCCTCATATTATTTGCAAAGTTAACCCGACCTTTGTCGTATGCATACAATTCTTATCACAGGTGCTGGATCTGGCATAGGAAAAGCCACAGCAATTAGACTTTCTCCAAAGGAAAACACTAGAATTATCCTAGCTGGAAGACGCTTAGAAAAACTGGAAGAAGTTAAATCTGAGCTTGTCAACCCATCAAATCACATCGCTATTTCTGTAGATGTTAGCAAAAAGGACTCATTAACAGACCTACTTGCTAGCGATAAAGCAAATCTGGCAGAACACCCTCTTGTTGCCGTTTTTGCAAATGCAGGAGTAGGCGGACCAAACTTTTTTGGGCCAGGTGACAGGTGGAAGGAAATTATTGACATCAATCTCACTGGAGCCTACAACACATGCATGGCGTCACACCCATGGCTTGTTAAAGCAGGAGAAGCCGGCATAGAATGTAGACATATAGCTATTACTTCAAGTTGCCTTGCAAGGTTTGGCGTACCAGGGCTACCAGCATATATCAGCTCTAAAACTGCAATAATGGGACTTGTACGAGGACTAGCAGTTGAGTGGTCTCAAAGTGGAATCTATGTTAACGCTATCGCTCCTGGATGGGTTGACACAGAAATGGCTAAAGAAAGCATACAAAGCCAGGCAGATATTTTAGACATGAGCTACGAGGATATGCTAAAAGAAGTATGCTCTGTTCTTCCTACTGGACGTATGAGTAAGCCAAATGAAATCGCTGCTCTCGTTGAATTCCTTTTCTCTAACGCACAAAGATCTATTGTTGGCACAACCATCGACATCAACAACGGAAGTTGGATGGGCTAAGTCTTGATGTTTTTCGAGTTTTTTTTAAACACTGTTGCAATAAAAAAGGCCCCGCAAATGCGAGGCCTTTCTTTATATCAGTCGTTATACGATTACTCGCAAATTGTACCGAACGCTCCTAAGAAGATAAGAAGGTCACCAGTAGTGATCGATCCGTCTCCATTAAGATCCGCAGGACATGGGTTTGCGATTTCGAATTCACAAGTGCCGTTATCAGCAACTGCAGTCTCATCGTAGTTAGATGCATCTGGGTAAGTACAACCGTCACAGCCTTCAAACACACACTGATCAACAGCAGAGATGTTAGCAGCTGGGTCGTAGTTACAAGCACATGAGATGTCACATCCAACAACACACTGGTCACCAGAACCAACGTTGAATGTAATCTCAGTAGCAGCGCCTCCAGTTACAAGACCTCCAAACGCACCAACTACGTTCCATGAGATCTCAGCTGGCCATGAACCTTCGTCAACAGAGATTGTGTAACAACCGTCTGCAAGACAGTAAGAGTCAGTAGCGTTAGTACCTACGTCGATAGTACCTGTTCCAACTTCTGTACCGTCAACTGTAGTAAGTACGTAAGACGCACCGTTCCATCCGTCACCGAAGCTATCGAACATTTGAATATCAACACAGTTAGAGTAACAACAAGAACCATCATCTATAGTTGCGGCTGCATCGTAGCTACAAGAAGCAGAGTCTGTACATCCAGCACAAGTCTCGTACTCACAAGATCCGTCCTCGTCTGTAGCAGCTGGGTCATAGTTGCAAGCACCAGAGTCTGTACATCCACAAACTGCACCACCAACCGAGATAGTCTGAGAATCTGGAGCACCGCCAGCAAGAAGTACTGTACCGTCCTCTAGCATTAGATCCCAAGATACCTCAGCAGCCCAGCTACCTTCAGTTACAGAGATAATGTAACATCCAGGATCAAGACACAACATGTCGAATCCAGATTCTGGACCAGCGAAGTTATCATCGTCAACGAAGAACTGTGCATCATCAAGTGATCCCTCAGCAACTGGGTTGCCCATAAGGTCAGTGATAGTGTAACCAGCTCCGTTCCATCCGTCACCGAATGCGTCAACCATGTTAAGCATTACTGCTGTACCGTCATCAGAGTCACATACACATGACCAGAAGTCACATGTGTCATTAGATACGTTAGCATTCTCGTCGTAGTTACAAGCTGCAGGATTCATACAACCTTCAACAACTGTAGCACAATCAAACACAAGATCGAATGCTCCGTCATCGTTAGTCATAGGGTTACCGTCAGCATCATCAGCTCCAACGTATACGTAGTATAGAACGCCCGGAGTTGATACAAACTCGAAGTTTACATCATCACTGTCGAATAAAGTACAAGCACCTGTTCCGTCAGAAGAAGAAGCAGAAGCGAAACAATCGAAGTCTCCAGCAATGAAGATTGGCTCCATTGAGTATGCTGACACAGTAAATGTAGCTGAACCAGCTGAACCGTCATCATTCATTCCATCAAGAGCTCCATAACCAATAGTATCACCTAGTCCATTAGAGAAGCTAGCTGCGTTACCGTTCCATCCGTCACCGTATGCGTCAGTCATGTTAAGAGTGTAATCACCCTCTGGTAGACAAATTGATCCGTTAGCAGGAGCTCCACCACTCTCAACAACAGTTCCAGCTGCGTCAACTAGTGACCAACCCACTTCAGACTGCCATGAACCGCCACCTACAATGTAGTTTACAGTTACTAGACCCTCACCACAAGCATCAGCAGGTGGAGTATCAATTGATCCACCACCACATTCTTCAGATGCAGTGTAAATATTAATCTTAGAATCAATAGCTGATCCACAAGTGCTTATGTTATGTAGCTGTCCATCACCCACGAATGTGTACCAAACACCAGTACCTGGGCTAACTTCACAACCTTCCACTCCTAAAGGAGCTCCAGTGCTTGTTGAGCCACCCGTAGAACCAGTAGTTACAGTATTACACTCAAGTGTAATAGCATCCGCACATACATCGTTTACAGGAACAACACCATCGAAGTCACAAGAACCGTCGTCTTGGTTAGCATCTGGGTTGAAGTTGTTCGCAGTAGCATCTGTACATCCCAAGATGATACCAGTAGTAGTGAATTCAAATTCACCACAAGCAGCTGGGTTGGTGGTGTAAATAATGAAGTAGTAATCCGTATTTGGTGTCAGCTGTGGAAGGAAACCTTCAACAGAACCAGCACAAGTACCAGTCACTTGACAACCAACAAAAGGAACAACATCATCACAAGTAGCACCTCCTTCCATCATAACAAAACCAATTTCTTCATTTGAGATATTAGTAGCGTCAAAGTAGAACGTGTTGTAGTCTGCAGAGTTAAATGTAAACCATACACCATAAGCAGATCCGAATCCAGCCCATCCAAGTGACATTTCTTCAGCAGAAGCACAACAAGTAGAACCTGTGAATGTTACACCTGAAACTTGAGCAATTGCGTTTTCACAATCATCATTAGATGGAGCTACACCACAATCATTACAAGTTACAGAAAGAACAAAGTCGTTTCCTGGTGTTGCAAGAGAGAACTCACTAACTAAGATGTAGTAATCAGCACCTGTTACAGCGTTGAATGCAGCTGTAGACATAAATCCAGTCTCGCAACCGTCATCGTTTCCAGCAATAGCGTTTAATCCGCCATCAGCATCCATTGTGTAAACATGTAATCTAGTATCATTAGTGTAGTCTGTATCTCCTTCGTTAGTTGGAGTATCACAAGTGCTAACAATAACCTGCTGGTCAGAGTCAGAGTTGAATACATACCAAACACCAGGAGAAGCTACAGGTGCGTTACCAAACTCAGTACCAATTAAACCTTGGTCGTCAGTCGCGTAAAGCATAGTTCCTGAAGCGTAAGCACCACAGAATAGTGGCTCTGCGTTATCTAACTGATCGTTAGCTGGCGGCTCTTGACAAGAACCGTCATCGATAGTAGCTGATATGTTGTAGTTGATAGCCGATGGACTAGTACAACCCTCAAAGCCACATGTTCCAGTAAGTAGGAAGTCAACTGGATAAGTTGCTCCTGCACCAAATGAACCGTAGTTGTTACCAAATTGGTCAGAAAGAGAAACTCCTACCTCTGTTGGGAAAGATCCCTCCGTAACCTGAACGTTGTAACATCCTGGAGCAAGACAAATCATGTCTGTTCCTACAGTAACAGCATCACCATTAAATGCGTTGTCAAGAGAACCTTGAGCAGCAAGATCTCCAGAAGCTAGATCGTAGATAAAGTACTCAGCGCCGTTCCATCCGTCACCGAAAGAATCAGTCATATCAACTGTCAGAACAAATGAACCAGCATCACAGTATACGCACATTCCGCTATCAATTGTAGCGTTGGGGTCGTAGTTAGCAGCAGTACTATCAGTACAACCAACACAAGAGTAGTCACAAGAACCGTCATTGAAAGACGCAGACGAGTCATAGTTACACGCACCAGCGTCAGTACATCCAGAAGTACATGCCCCTCCGTTAAAGTCTAGGTTATCAGAACCTACAGATTCACCGTCCCCAGAAGCTGCAGTGTTAATGTCACCTGAGAACACAGTAACACCATCATATCCGTCGAAAGAATATTGAGCACCGTTCCATCCGTCACCAAAAGAGTCAGTCATATCTATAACGTAACATCCAGCCTCAAGACATAGTGGATAAGCTCCAGCTCCACCTTCAGCAACAACAACGTCACCGTTAGTTAGAGTCCAACCAATCTCACCATCCCAAGAACCACCACCTACGTTAAGTGTTCCTGCGAATGCACCTTCACAGTAAGAACAACAGTCCTCACAAGCAATAGTAGCATCAGCATCATAGTTAGTAGCAGTTGAATCCATACAACCAACACAAGAGTAGTCACAAGAACCGTCCTCTAAAGTTGCATCCATGTCGTAGTTACAAGCACCAGCATCAGTACAACCTGCACATGAAGCGTAGTCACAAGAACCATCGTTTACGTTAGCAGTTGGGTCGTAGTTACAAGCCATCTCATCATTACATCCAGCAACAATACATGATGGATCTGTTGAGAAGAATAAATCTGCACCAGATCCATTAGCAATTACTGAACCTCCAACTACAACATCCCAAGATGCTTCACCAGGGTAATTGTCTAAAAGAAGATCAGCTTCATAACATCCTGCATCAAGGCAGAAATCAAATGACGCACTAGATCCTTCAACGAATGCGTAGTATACTCCGTCGAAGTTCATCCCACCATCAAAAGATCCGTTTCCTTCATCTCCCCATCCCCATCCGTCACCAAATGAGTCGTAAAGGTTAATAGTAACAAAATCTCCAGAACAACAAGAACCATCATCGATAGTCGCATCTGGATTGTAGTTAGTAGCAGATTCGTCAGTACACCCTTCGATGTCATTACTCACACAGAACTCAGCAGATCCAGACTCTCCAGACGCAAGGCCAAAGTTTAGAATCTCGTTTCCATTATTTGTAATTGATGCAGTAGCACCATTCCATCCATCTCCCCAAGAATCAGATCCAATGAATGTGTAACATGCGATATCAAGACATTCAACACCACTTACAGGTGCAACACCTTCCAAAACAACGTTTCCGTCAGCATCAAGGATAGCCCAAGAGATCTCCGAATCATAAGAACCACCACCTACTGTGTAGCTAACATCAATACAATCAGCCGGTGGCTCTGGATCACCACCACAAGTACCAACTTGACCTGAAGCGTCAGCTCCAGATGCTAATACAGTACCAGCAGCGTCAGAAATTGACCAGC
>MDTA01039278.1_pt1 | contig 12226 bp, 10 predicted proteins | sample 811151 | NCBI WGS metagenome assembly MDTA01 (sample SAMN05326648, study PRJNA326480) | marine metagenome | isolation source: seawater | place: Indian Ocean: South | collected 2010
AATATCAAATATTTCAATTCAAAATTTTAAATCAAACACTCATATAAAATACAATTCAGAAAAATTAACAATAGATGTTGAAAAAATTTCTAAAAATACCTATTCGTTAATATTAGATGGTAAATCATATATCATATCAGTTAGTTCAAATGAACAAAATTATGAGGTAACAGTTAACCAAAATTCAAATACTGTACGCGTTATGGATGAACAGCAATTATTATTAAAAAAATATGGCTTTTCTAACAGAAAAAAAAATGATTCTGGCAAAGTATATGCTCAAATACCAGGAATGATTTCAGAAATATATGTTAAGAAAGGAGATAATGTTAACATTAATGACAAATTATTTATTTTAGAAGCGATGAAAATGGAAAATGAAATTGCATCATCAGTTAAAGGAACAATAAAAGAAATTTTGGTAAAGCCTGGAATATCAGTAGAAAAAGGTTCACTAATAATGGAGATTCAAAATTAATGTCAGGGTGGCAAAAATGGCTTTGGGGTGGGATTGGATGGAGCTTAGGTGGTCCAATTGGTGCAATACTTGCCTACTCGTTAGCATCTTTTAGCACTAAAAGCAATACAATTAATAAAGAAGAAAATTTCAAAAATGAAACTAAGCCAGGTGACTTCGGTATAGCATTATTAATATTATTTGCAGCAGTTATGAAAGCTGATGGCTTTCAAAATAAATCAGAATTAGAATACATTAAAAAATTTTTTATAAAACAATTTGGTAGAAAATATACTCAAGAACGCATGCAACTGTTTAAGGGAATATTAAAGCAAAATATTTCTATATCGCAGGTATGCAATCAAATTAAATCTAATATGGATCATGCAACAAGATTGCAACTGCTTCATGTTTTGTTTGAATTATCAAAAGTTGATGGACTTATACATCAATCAGAGATAGCAATCATTAAAAGAATTGCTATTTATTTAAATATCAGTGATAAAGACTATGAATCTATAAAAGCGATGTTCTTCAAAAGTGCTAATAATGCCTATAAAATTCTTGAAATTGATTCCTCTGCAACTAATAATGAGATTAAAAAAGCCTATCGTAAAATGGCAATAAAATATCATCCAGATAAGGTTCAACATTTAGGAGACGACTTTCAAAAAATGGCAGAAGAAAAATTTAAAATATTAAATGAAGCTTATCACCAAATTAAAAATGAGCGAGGGCTTTAAATGAAAAATAAAACCAAAAAAAAATTTTGGGGCTTGAAAAATAAAGAGCAACCTGGAGAATTTCCGTTTACACATGGAATATACCCAAACATGTACACAGATCGTTTATGGACAATGCGCCAATATGCTGGCTTTGCTTCTGCTGAGGATAGTAATGAAAGATATCACTATCTATTAAAGCAAGGTGTTATGGGACTGTCAATAGCTTTTGATCTTCCAACACAAACTGGTTATGACTCTGACCATTCTATTGCATTTGGTGAAGTTGGAAAGGTTGGTGTACCAATTTCCTCATTGGCTGATATGGAGGTTCTTTTAGATGGGATACCTTTAGAAAAAGTGTCAATTTCAATGACAATTAACTCAACTGCATCTATATTACTAGCATGCTTAATTGCTGTTGCTAAAAAGCAAGGTGTTTCTAAAAATAAATTGCGTGGGACTATTCAAAATGATATTTTAAAAGAATATATAGCTAGAGGTACATACATATATCCACCAAAACCAAGTATGAGAATTATAACTGATATTTTTGAATATTGTGGAAAATATTTACCTAATTGGAATACAATTTCAATTTCAGGATACCACATAAGAGAAGCAGGAGCCACAGCAACTCAAGAGTTAGCTTTTACTTTAGCAAATGGAATAGCTTATGTTAAAGCTGCTCTAGAATGTGGTATGGATGTAAACCAATTTGGTAAAAGACTGAGTTTTTTTTTTAATAGTCATAATAATTTTTTTGAAGAAATTGCAAAGTTTAGAGCAGCTAGAAGAATGTGGGCTCATATAATGAAAAATCGGTTTGGTGCGACAGAACCTAAAGCATTAATGTGTAGATTCCATACTCAAACGGCTGGGTCTACTCTGACAGCTCAACAAATTGATAATAATGTGGTAAGGACTACACTTCAAGCAACTGCAGCTATTTTAGGAGGTACTCAATCATTACATACTAACAGTAAAGATGAGGCATTATCATTGCCAACTGAAGCATCAGCAAGGTTAGCATTACGTACTCAACAAATAATTGCTCATGAATCAGGTATTCCTGATAGCATAGATCCATTAGCAGGGTCTTTTTATCTAGAGTCACTCACAAATGATTTGGAATATTCAGCAACACAACTTATAAAAAAAATTGATATTCTTGGAGGAGCGGTTTCAGCCATTGAACAAGAATTCCAACAGAATGAAATCGCTAATAGTGCCTACGAGTTTCAAAAGGGTTTAGAAAATAAAACTAATATTGTAGTTGGTGTAAATAAATTTGCTGAAGACTTTGAGAATAGAGAACAAATACAAACTATCAGCTCAAAAGCCGTTGAAAATCAATTAAAACGGCTTAAAAATATAAAATTAAATCGTGATAATGATAATGTTAAAGCTGCTCTTCATTCTTTAAGAGGTGCTGCACAGGGAAAAGAAAATTTAATGCCTCATATTCTTAATGCCGTCGAAAATTATGCAACTATTGGTGAAATTTCAGATATTCTAAGAAATGAATTTGGCGAAAAGCAATAATTCTTGATTTCAACTAATCTTATAAAAAACCATTTGACTACCAAAGTATTTGGTCACAAAATCAATTATTTGGAAGTGACTAAATCAACTAATGATGATATATGGAAATTGCTAGAGAATAACTCTGATGAAGGATTACTTATTATAACAGATCATCAAGAAAATGGACGTGGCAGACGCGGTAATAAATGGCTTTCACGCAAAGGCAACAATCTATTATATTCTTACTTAATAAAACCAAATTTACCGATTGATAAAATTGGTCTTTTATCGCTTTTAACAGGTGTATCAGTAGTTGAAGGTATCATTGAATTTACTAATCTTCAACCGAAACTAAAATGGCCCAATGATATATTTTTTGAAGATAAAAAATTAGGAGGTATTCTTGCTGAATCTAAATTTTTTAATGGTGAACTTTATGTAGTGATGGGTGTAGGTTTAAATGTTAATGAAATTAATTTTCCAATTAAAATTGCAAAATCTGCTACATCTTTAAGAATTATAAAAAATCACTTAATCAAACGTGAACCTTTAATTGCATCTATACTAAACAAATTTGAAGTTTTGTATAATAAGCACTACACAGAATGGTTAAAAATGTGGAACCTACATTGTAATCATATTGATTCAGAAGTAAAATTCCATCATCAAAATGAAATCATTAATGGACAATTCATACGAATAAATGAGTTAGGACAAGCTATTTTAAATGTCAATGGTGAAATTAAAACAATATCAACTGGTACTATAAAAGAAATATGATCCTCTGTATTGATATTGGTAATACGAATGTAGTAACGGCAGTTTGGGATGGAAATAAATACGTTATCGAGAAAAGAGTTAATTCTATACCGGGTACAAAAAATACTTTAAGACATATTGACTTTGAAAAAATTTCAAAAATCATCATAAGCTCTGTGGTACCAATACTTTTGAATGAGTATATTGTTAATATTAAAAAAGTTTATAAAGATTCAATATTTATAGTTGACTCGAAAAATTGCAATTTAGATTTAAAAGTTGACTTCCCTGATGAGGTTGGTGCTGATCGAATATGTAATTCTTTTGCAGGAAAACATTTTTTTGGTACTCCAATAGTGATTGTTGATTTTGGTTCGGCTACTACATATGATGTAATAGATAAGAATGGATCTTTTATAGGAGGAGCTATTTCACCTGGAATTGATGTATCAGCTAATCATTTGATCAAAAGAACAGCTTTGTTAAAAAAAACAGCATTAAGATTCCCAAGAGAAGTAATCGGTAAAAATACCGCAACAAATCTTCAATCTGGAATTATGTATGGAGGCCTTGAGTCAGTAAATGGGATGTTGACGCGAATTAAAAACCAAATGGATTTTGAAAATATGAATGTTATTCTTACGGGTGGTTTAAGCTCTTTAATCTCACCTAAACTAGATAGAAAACATCACCTTGCTCCTCAATTAACATTAGATGGAATGAGATTAATTGAAAGTTTAAACTAATTTGCTACCGAACTTATAAGACCATCTCTTTTTAATAAAGCTTCAACTTTAGGCTCACGCCCCTTGAACTTTTTGTACAAATCCATAGGATGTTTCATATTTCCCTGAGATAAAATATTGTCCCTGAATAGCTTTGCAGTGTCTCTGTTGAAAATGCCATCTTCTTTAAACTTCTCAAAAGCGTCAGCTTCTAATACTTCAGCCCATTTATAAGAATAATAACCTGCAGAATAACCTCCAGCAAAAATATGACCTAAAGTACAAGATATAGATGATCCAGGGATTCTTTCTAATAGTGATGTTTTTTCTAAAACATTGGATTCAAAATCTTCGACGTTTTCAATATTTCTATCTTTCCCAAACCAAGCCATATCCAAATAACCAAGTGAAAGTTGACGAAGACACATTGATGCTGACATGAAATTCTTTGATGATCTAATTTTATTAACTAATTCCTGAGGAATAATTTCATCAGTTTCATAATGTTTTGCAAAAAGTTCTAATGTTTCAGTTTCACCAACCCAATTTTCCATGATTTGACTTGGTAATTCAACAAAGTCCCAAAATACAGATGTTCCACCAATTGATTTATATTTTCTTTTTGATAGTAAACCATGTAAACAATGTCCAAACTCATGAAAAATTGTTGTTACTTCATTAAAATTCAAAAGGGAGGGTGAACTATCTGTTGGTTTAGTTAGATTACAAGTTAAACAAACATGGGGGCTTAATATAGTTTTACCTTCAAGACCTTGTGATCTTAATTCATTCATCCATGCTCCGCCTCTTTTACTTTCCCGAGGGAACAAATCTTCATATAACAAGCCAACATGTTCACCATTCTCTTCTTTTACATCGTATACATTGACATCTTTATGCCATGTTTGAATATTGTCTAGTTTTACAAAATTTAAACCGTACATCTTCTTTGCAACTTCAAAAACACCTTTCATTACATTAGTAGATTTAAAGTAAGGTCTGAGAGAATCTTCATTAAAATTATACATTTTTTGTTTCAACTTTTCGGAATAATAGACGGTATCCCATGGCTTTAAATCCCTGATGCCATCTAATTCAAAAGCTATCTTTTTAAGCTCCTCCATTTCTTCTTCAGCCCCAGAATAACTGGCATCATATAAGTTATCTAACAATTTGAAAATATTAGACTGTTTTTCAGCCATTCTTTTTTCTAGTACATAGTCTGCAAAATTATCATATCCAAGGAGCTGTGCTCTTTGATGTTTTAGTTTAGCAATTTTTTTGCAAATTTCTGTATTATCAAACTTACCTCCATTACATTTGGTCGAATAAGCCACCATTAATTTTTCTCTTAAATCTCTTCTACTAGAAAATTTCAAAAAAGGATAATAACTTGGAAACTGTAAAGTTACTAACCACTTATGATCCTCTCCTTTTGACTTCGCTTCCATCTTTGCAGAATTAATTACCATCTCTGGTAAACCATCCAGATCTGATTCTTCAAGCCATAGTTCAAAATCGTTGGTTGCATTTAAACTATTGTTAGAGAATTGCGGAGATAAAGTTGACATCTGCTCATCTATAGATCTAATCTTAATCTTATCTTCTTCACTTAAATTTGCACCATTCCTCACAAAATCTAAATATGTGATTTCAGTAAGGCGAGCATCTTCATCTGATAATATAGACAATTGAGTCTCATAAACATGTTTAACCTTATCAAAGATAGCTGCATTTAGTGAAATATCATTGTTAAACTTAGCTAATTTTGGATTTATCTTATCAGAAAGCGATTTAAGTTCAGAATCTGACTCACTCCCAAACAAATGGTAATAAACTGTAGCTACTTTATTGAGTTTTTCTCCAACCAGTTCCATTGCTAAAACAGTATTTTCAAAAGTTGGCTCACTTGAATTTTTAATTATCGTATCAACTTCTTTATTAGCCTCTTTAATAGCTTGATCAAGTGCTGGTATAAAATGTTCTGTTTTTACTTCATTGAAAGGTATTGAGCCATATGGAGTGTCAAATTTTTTTAATAGTGGGTTTTCATTCATTATTTTATCTCTATTTTGCCATTAAAATTAGTAATTATTACAAATATCCCAAGTCTTTTATCTTAGATAAGATTCTTTCAACTAAAATTTCAGGATCATCTTTACTTGAATCAATTATAAGATCTGGGTTTTTTGGTGTTTCGTAGGGATCACTGATACCTGTAAATTCTTTGATGACACCCTTTCGAGCTAACTTATATAAACCCTTTGCATCACGTTTTTCGCAAATTTCAAGAGGAGTTGAAACATGAATTTCAATATATCCGCCATAATTAGTTATTAAATTTCTATTAAACTCTCTATCAAAACTATAAGGTGCAATTGGTGCACAAATAGCTATACCTCTATTCTTTGTAATTTCACTTGCAACATAACCAATTCTTTGAACATTGATTGATCTATGTTCCTTTGAAAAACCAAGCTCACTTGATAGGTGAGTGCGAACAATATCTCCATCCAATAGAGTCACAGAACGATTACCTACTTGGAGAAGCTTTATTTTAAGACCATTAGCCAATGTTGATTTTCCAGAACCAGATAATCCAGTGAAAAATATAGTTAAACCTCTTTCCTTTTTTTCAGGATATGACATTCTTAGTTCTTTTACTATATCTGGATATGAGAACCAATCAGGTAAATCAATACCATTCTCCAATCTTTTCCTAAGTTCTGAGCCGGAAATATTTAATGATTTCATTCCAACAGGAACTTTATCAATTGGTAAATACTTCTTTTTTTCTTGAATATATACCATCATTCTAAAAGGAACCATTTTTATACCTATTTGATCTGCATAACTAATCAATAATTTTTGAGCATCATAGGGACCATAAAATGGTTTACCTCTAGAGTCATTACCTGGACCAGCATGATCCCTTCCTACAATAAAATGAGTACAACCATAATTTTTTCTTATTATTGCATGCCACAACGCCTCTCTTGGTCCTGCCATACGCATAGCTAATGGTAATAAGCTCAGTGTTGTAGTATCATTAGGATATTTACTAATTAGCTTTTTATAGCAACGAACACGAGTAAAATGGTCTATGTCACCCGGCTTAGTCATACCAACAGTGGGATGAATTAATAAATTTCCCCCAATCTCTTTTGCTGCAAGCTTAGTAATTTCAACGTGTGCACGATGCATAGGATTTCGAGTTTGAAATGCAACAATAGTTTCCCAACCTTTTTGGGAAAATTCTATTTTTAACTCATCAGGAGTTTTTCTTAATTCTTGAAAATCATAGTGTTTGGGTAATTGAATACCTTTTAAAGTACCACCTAAATAATAATTTTCTGTATGATTTAATAAAAAATTTACTCCAGGATGTTTTTTATCTTGTGTACCAAAAACAATTTCAGCTTCTTCAAATTTATCAGGCTTCCACTTTGATTCTACCTTTAAAATTGCAATTAAAAAACCTTCTTTATCTTTAAGTGATAAGCAATCTCCAATAGATATAGAATGTGCAAGTTTATCATTAACATCTAAGTTGACTGGAATTGGCCAAATAGACCCATTACTTAATTCCAGATTATCTAAAACAGATTCATAATCTGATTTATTTAAAAAGCCTTTTAAGGGATTGAATGCACCATTTAATAAAAGTTCAATATCACATAATTGTCTATCAGTCAAAGTATGTGACAAATAGTTATATGATTTAATTCTTAATTTATGAATTTCATTTTTGGGAATTAATAAATTCATGCTCATCAGTTTTTATAGTCAAATTTTCAATTAAATTATAACATTAAATAAAATTAAACACCGATTATTTTTATGTATTATGTATTTAGGATTATAGGTATTTATGCAATATGGGTTTAAAATAATTTTAAAGTTCCTAAACTAATTAATAAGTTTAAGAACCAATAATAAATAAATTATGAATAAAATATTAGAAATCGTAATTGAAGCTGCAAAAGATGCTGGTGAATTAATTACTTCATTTTATAATAGTGAGTTTGAAGTTAAAATGAAAGGAATTGGAAATCCCGTAACAGAGGCTGATATTGCAGCAGATAAAAAGATAAAATCTATCCTAACAACAAATTTTCCTGATTATGGATGGCTATCTGAAGAAACGCAAGATACTCCTGAAAGATTAAAAAAGAAGCGCGTATGGGTTGTTGATCCTATTGATGGAACAAAAGAATTTGTTGATGGTATACCTAATTTTGTGGTTAGTATTGGACTTGTAGAAAATGGAATTCCTATCCTTGGAGTCATTCATAACCCAATCAATAAAGATACATATTCAGCTATTTTAAACCATGGATTTCGATACAATGGAAAATTACTTACCATAAGTAAAAAAAACACACTATCTGAATGTTCAATTCTTAACAGTCGCTCTGAAACTAATGATGGTTTATGGGATTCTTATAATTCTTCATTTAAAGAATTGATTCCTATCGGAAGTATTGCACTCAAACTTGCTATGGTTGCTTCAAATCAAGCTGATATGGTAGCATCACTAAAACCTAAAAATGAATGGGATATTTGTGCAGGGCACTGTCTTATAAATGAAGCAAATGGAAATTTGTTAACAACAAATAGCAAAAAAATTACATACAACAATACTAAAACTTTGATAAAACCAGGGTTAATAGCGGGAAACGAATCTCTAATTAAATCTTTCCTCAGTTTGAAACTAAAATAAATATTAAATGATTAATTGGTTAAATAGTCACAGGCTCTCTTTTAAATACCTTAAAGGAATTATCAAAAATAATAATGATGAATCTATTAATTATGTGGATGAAACATATCAAGGTTTGGATAATGAAAAAACTCCTTTAAGAATATTTAAATCAAAAAAAAATCAATCCATAACTTTTATCCTTTTTCCAGGTGCATCTCCTTTTGCGGAGAAACACCCTGGAATGACAACTCTAGCCACTGCAATAATGAATTTAGGATTCAATGTATTTATTCCACGAATACCACCCCTCAAAAAGTTAAATATAAAATCTAACAATGTTGAATGGTTTGCTAGAGCATATGAGCAAATTTCATTTAGAAATGATGTGATTAAAAATCAAATTGTAGCTGTAGGAATTAGTTTTGGGGGTTCAATTTTATTAAAAGCCACTCTTGATAAAAGAATGCAAAGTAATCCACCAAAATCTATTCTAATGTATGGATCATGCTATGATATAGAGTCTGGTTTAAGCTTTTTGGTTTCTGGTAAAATTACAAATGGTGATAAAATTAGTTACATAAAACCTCATGATTGGGGCCTCATAGTATTATTTCACAATTTTATTAAAAAAATTGATGTGGACTTTGAAACTACACAAATAGAAAAAATATTAGAAGCTAGAGTCGCAGACAACTTACCTAAAGTGGAAAAACTTAAACATCAACTAAGTAATCGTGATTTAGATTATGTTGAAAATATTTTGTCAGGTGAATGTACCCCTCAAATAGAAAAACACATAAAAAAAATTCTTATATCACAAAAAGAATCTTTGCAATCAATTTCCCCAAGCTCGTTTTGCGATAAAATTCTTATGAAAGTATTTATTATGCATGGTGCTAATGATTCAATGGTTCCTTACACTGAATCAATAAAACTTTCACAGCATTTACCCAATAATCAACTGTTAATATCTCACCTCTATGAACATAAAGAAATTTCAACAAATAGTAACATCTTTACTAAAATAAAAGAAATCATCAAATTAGAAAGATTTTTTGCTGAGTTTTTTAAATACAATGCAAATTAAATATTTTTTAGGTGGTTTTGATAAAAATTTTTGCTATTTGATTTGGTGTAGTGATACCAATGAAGCTGCAATTATTGATCCAAGTGTCGAGATATTACCTGTAATTGAATTCATAGAATCAAATAATCTCAAATTACGAAAAATTATCATTACACATACTCACAATGACCATATTGCGTTTTTAGATGATTTTTTATTTTACTATCCTTTTATAACAATTTTAGGTCATCCAGATATACTTAAACAGTTAGGAAATAATTTTATAGGTATTGATCATTATCAAAATATAACTCTAGGAAAAATGATGTTGACTGCTATTCATACTCCTGGACATTATGCTGATAGTATATGTATTTGGAATATTGAGTCAAATTCGCTTTTTACTGGTGATACAATATTTGTTGGTCGTACTGGGAGAGTCATTTCAAAACATAGCTCTGTAAAAGATCTTTATAATAGTATATATGAAGTTATATTAAAATTACCTGAGCATACTATAATTTATCCTGGACATCATTACGGCTACACAAAAAAAATTACTATTAAAGAAAATATTATTTTATCAAACTTTTTTCGATGTAAAGATATTAATGAATTTATCAAGGTAATAGATGAATTTGAAAAAAACAGACGAAAAAAATAGTAAATCAATGCATACATTAGTTTTTTAAAAATTGATTATTGAGTAAAAACTCAACACTAAATCCAAACAAAATCAAACCAATAATGGATAAAAATTACGTCAAAAATCAACAAAATAAATCTTTTCTTATACTAAATTGAATTTTTAACTCATTTTTATTTTAAAAATCAGTTAAAAATCCTATAAAATTGACAAAAAATAATGATTTTACTTGACTTAATAGAGGAGAAATAGCTAGAATTAGTCATTAATTGTATTACAAACAATATGACAAAACAACAAGGAGAGGTATTATGGCAGAAAAAGTAAAAACAACTGGAGTAAAAAAAGAAAGTGGATTTTTGTATTATTTAGATAAAAATGGAAATGTCTCACGTTCTAAAATGGCACGTGGTGCTAACAAAGGTGGTAGCGCTGAAGTAGTAGCAAATGCAGGTGTATCTCGTGAATCTGGCTGGCTATATTTCATTGATAAAGATGGTGATGTTTCTAGAGCTAAGATGGCACGTGGCCGTAAATAAATTCAACATAAATATGTTTTTAAGAACCCTGTTTCGGCAGGGTTCTTTTTTTATATTAATCTTTTCATACTCTGTATTGCTAAATTCATCAGAGCTTATTGATGAAATAGAAATAATCGGTAATAAGAAAACAAAAATTGATGTAATTCTCCGTGAAATAATGCATCCAATACCCAGTAAATTTGATTCACTAACTGCTGCAGAGGATCGCAATAGAATATATAATTTGAAATTATTTTCTACTGTAAGAGTTTTTGAAAGAGATAATAAATATATTATAAAAGTCAATGAATCACCGCAATACTATCCAATACCATTAATAGATCATGAAGAATCAAAAGGCTGGTCATACGGGCTTGGTCTGGTTACTAACAATTTTCGTGGAAGGAATGAATCAATAATAGCTGGTGCTATGGTTGGACAAAATCCTACATATTTTTTATACTATAAAAATCCTTGGATTGGAGAAAAAAGGATAGAGTTAACCATTGACTTACTAGATATAAATTCCAAACATCATGTTTATGACTCTCTGCTATACACGAAAGCTATATATGTAGGTTCAGGCATTCAATTTAATGATTATAATTATTTAAATGGTCAATTAGGAATTAATCAGTATATAGTAAAATCTAATTCACAGGATATCAAGTCAAGTAATTTGAAATATATTTTTACAAATATTAATTATTTTTATGATTCCAGAAATATAAAAATTGATCCTACAATAGGGTTATTTTCAAGCATTGATATTTCATCAGATTGGCACATTGATAAAAAATTAACAAATCATTCTATAAAGCTTTTAAATCAATTTTATTTTTTAACATTAAGTAATTATAAAATTGAACCCGTATTTTCGTACACAGTTAAAGGTTTAATACAAATCATAGAAAAAGATTTGCCGTATTATAAAAAAGAATATTTAGGTGGTGAAAATTATGTGAGGGGATATTCACCCATACCACAAGAAAATGATACAAGTTTTCAAAAGTATATTGAGGTTGTAAATCTTATTTATCAATCTATTGAATCACAATTTACAATTTTTAAACGTAAAGATATAGGTGGGATAGAAAT
>MDTA01176522.1_pt1 | contig 12221 bp, 11 predicted proteins | sample 811151 | NCBI WGS metagenome assembly MDTA01 (sample SAMN05326648, study PRJNA326480) | marine metagenome | isolation source: seawater | place: Indian Ocean: South | collected 2010
GTAAAATTTAAAATTTTCATCTCCATTTCCATTAACTTCAATAGTAAATGTAGATGATGTGTTTGAGGATATTTGGGTTGTTACCCCAGAAGCTAGAGATGGTGGAGATAAATATAAATTGTAAGGATTTGGAAAGCCTAAATCACTTCTCTGGTTATTCTCACTATAAGTTGGAGCTATACCAGAGCAAAATGAATTACTTTCATTTAAAGTAGTTATAACATCAATGAAATTTCCATCTTCCGGTGAAACCATCCCTTGAAATCCGTATTCATTTGTTGCAGATATAACTGTTGTTGTGGTTGTAACTGGGACAGTTGTTGTAGTTGTAGTAGTTTCTGTAGTTGTTTCTACAGTTGCAATAGTTGTAGTAGTGGTTGTATCAGCAGGAACATATTCATTTATTCTTGATTCGCAACCTGTGTAGGATCTCATTTTGCCATATGTGGTTGGTCCTAAATCACCGTCAACAGCAATGCCAACATATGCTTGAAATCTTTTAATTGCTTCTCGGGTTTGACTACCCTGTAAACCATCTTCTATTCCTGCATCAAATCCATATCGATTTAGAAAATTTTGGACATTCTGTAATTCATCAAAATCTATATTTTGATTATCTTCAGGTATACAGCCGTCGTAGACAACTTCTGTTGTTGTGGTCGTTTCAGGAACGGAAGTTGAAGTTGTAGAGGTTAAAGCTTCGGAGGTTGTAGTAGTATCAATTGGAACATCTACCGACTGGTCTTCTTGGGAAGTACATGATACAAATATTGATAGTACAAATACAAGAAAGAGTAAATTAATTTTTTTCATTAATTAGATGATAAAACAATGAATCATATATTCAATAAACTATTTATTTATCTATTGATGAGATACGATTTATTATTAAAAACAAGATATATAAAACTTATTATTATCAAAAATAAAAATATCCTATTAACTTTAGGTGTTCTATTTTCAGCACTTACAATTTCGGCCTTGGCATACCCACCATTTAAGTAATGAAGACACTCTGCATAGCCAGAAACAGTGACGGAGTTACCATCAGAATCTTGTAAGTTTATATTTTGGAAAAAATCATCTGGTTGGAATATTAAATATCCATCTTCGTGTTCGATAGGCTTGTTAAAGTCTTCATAGATTCCACAAGTAGCTATATCTTTTGTTAAACATTCAATGTCAAAATTAGTAATATTTTCAAAGTAACCAGATACATAACGACAACTCAGTGTCGTTGGGATCTTCTCTGAAACATCAAAATTTAAATTATCATCATAACTTTTAGGAAAACCAACAATGAATGTAAATGATAAAAATGCTAAAAGCATAACAATGACTTGTGTTCTAACATTTGATCTTCTAAGGAAATTTACGATTAAAAATACAAAAGAAAATGCCAATAAAAAAAAGTAATAATGAGTTTTTACTGTATCGCCTTTATTTGGATTAAAATGAAGTCCAAATAAACCTAATGATGTCAACAGCAAAATAAACATGCCGACCAAATATACTTTTGTGAAGGATTTGAATTTAAAAGATTTTTGTTTTATAAATGTAAAAATAAAAAATATTATTGATAATATTACTGAGATATTTCTTCTTGGATAATCTAAAAAAGTTATAACTTGTTTTCTATTTGATATAAATAAACTTCTTTCGTGATCCCAATATCTATTAAAGTAATCACCAAATAAATCAATAGCTGTAATTCCAAATAAAGAGCCTGCATGTACGTTTCTAAATGGATTTGAAAAAAGATCATTTAAATTTAATGTGTAAATAAATGACAAAGGAGCACGAAATAAATAAGATTCAAGCTCAGGGTGAGACAACATACTAACATTGTTTACTTTCAAATTTTCCTGATAAAGCAAATAAGACATTATTAAAAAAATAAGAAAAGCAATACCCAAATCCAAATATTTTGCTTTCAAAATTTTCTTAAAATAAATATAAAAAATACCAGAGACTGTTAAAACAAAAACAGTACCTTTACTTGTAGCTATTACTGCCAATAAGGGTGAGATGGCTAATAGATTAACTATATTTTTATTTTTAAAATATAGTTCAATACCTAATAAAATCCAAGGAAATAAAGCAAATGCAAGCATTTCTGGTTTCATTATCAATCTTCCGCCGAATACAGGTGGAAAAATATTTAAAAAAGTTAAAGCCAAAAATATCTGAGTTGTATTAATTTTTTTAATTTTCATAAAAAGAAATAAACCTAATATCCCAACTAAATAAAGTGCAAAATTTCCAAGTTGGATTGCTGAGCTATAAATATACTCCCACTTATCAGCTACAAAAAATTGATCGTAAAGATCGATAAATAAAAAAATAAACCAAAAATAAAATAGGCCTTGCTCTCGAGATGGAGTTTCTATAGTTCCATCGAAATACTCAATATATCTAAAATATCTATAAAAATCGGTTCCATCTATAGAGTTATAGAATATCTCTCCGATACTAAAAGTGAAAATTAATGTAAAGAAAAATGAGATAATAGAAAATATTTTGAGCTTTTGCTTTAACATTTAATTCCTTAATTAAAAAATTTTAATTTTCGCATTACTATAAATTTATATCAGAAATACTTCAACGTAAAGGATAGCTTTAATTAGATGACTTTAATAAAGAAAAATATAAATTTGATTTCTAAATTTATATTTATTTTCATTTTTATTTTTCCTAGCAAAGGGATGGGGTACCTCTCAGGATTACCTTATAATTCAAAATTATCATTTATGTTATTGGTTTTAATTCTCTTAAGTGTCTACAAAGCTAAAGATAATTATTTAAAAATTTGCTCAGTATTTTTTTTGATTATTTTTATTTTTAAAGTCTTTTTTGTTTTTAATCCTCCAAATCTTTGGTCAATTTGTGTTGATGATAGGTCAACACCTGTTCAATCAAGTTTTGATTATGAATATATTGACTCAATATGTACAAAAAGTTTTAATAATTTGAACTCAATTTTTACTGATAAAGTTGAGGTTGTTTCTTACGAAACGCTTGATCCAAACTACGAATGGTTAGGAGCTAATTCTTCAAATTTCCCTTTAGCATTTTTGAATCATGCAAAATTCAATATTTATGAACTTAGACGTGATTGGCTTCCTTTTAAAATGAATCTTTTTAAAAAGCTTGATGAAGATACTACTCAATTGGAGATTAATTATATAGGAGAAGTGACCGTAAAATTTAGCGACGGAACAAGTGGTTTTGGTATCCCAACTCGTTATTGGAATGAAAATACGGTCATAATTGATGTTCCTGAAGGCGCGACACATGTGACGGTAAAGTATTCTTACATTAAATGGAAAATTGAACAAATACCAACATTAAAAAGTGGCTACCCTTATGAAAAATTTGCAAAACTAAATATTATAGAAAAGGGCAGTTCTAAAAGTAATAGTGAACTGTACTCTCTTTTGGCAATAATTGGTTTTTTACTTTTAAATTTGAAAAACTTACTAAGAAATTTTAATAAAAATTACTTACTTTTATTGTCTTTGTCAGTTGGATTTTCTCTAATTTATAATTTTGACTTGTCCCAAAATAGATTGATAAAGTTATACGCTTATTTATGTTTGTTGTTAATTTTCTTATTCTTTAATAATTTGAAATTTGCAACTTTCAACTTTATACATATTTTTATTCTTTTAAGTTTTATAGTTATTGACTACCCATGGAATAATTTCGATTTGATTGTTAAGCCTGGCGGTTCTGATAGCCTGACTTATGAAAATCAAGCTAGATTAATACTTGAAGGAGATGGTCTTCGAGGTGGTGCAGGTGTATTTTTATACTCTCCAGGGTATAGATATTTCTTGTTTGTTTTGCATATAATATTTGGTGACTTTTGGAATGTTGCCTGGATATCAATTTTAGCTTTATGTATAAATTTTATATATTTAAATGCTGACAAATATAATCCGATTACATTCATATTTGTGCTGTTTCTTATTTCAGATAATGTACGGAACATATTTTTATATGGTATGTCTGAAACAAGCTCTTTAATGCTATTTTTAGTTTCGATATATTTAATTAATAGAGAAAAAATTTTTGCTGGTGTTTTGTTAATGGGCATAGGTGTTTTAATAAGGCCTGAAACTGGATTGTATGCTATAGCAGTTTTGTTAGTAAATATTAAAAGGTTAAAATTAATTAATTATTTAAGCTTCGGAGGATTACTAATTCTACCTCTTATACATAATCTTTATTTTGGAAATGAATTTGTAGTTTTAACATCTGGCTGGAATTATGGTAGAAATTTAGATTTTAATTTTGTTAAAAACTTCAATTATTTAATCATTAACCCATTCAATGATAAAATCCTCATGACACTTGGTTCTACAATTATATACATTGGCTTTAGTGTTATTGTTTTATCAGTTTTTAACTTTTTAATTTCAATTTACAATAAACAAGGGCTTTTAAATAATAAATTTTTCTTATTTGGAATTTTAAATCTTTTACCTTTTGTTATTTATGACCCTGAACTTTTTTATCCGAGACATATAATCATCGGTCTGTGTTTCTTATCGTTAAATAATATTTACAATAAAGATTGGTTAATGAATTTAGGGAAACGTGTAAAGGCAATAAAATGAAAAATCTTTTTAAAATATTTTTGTCATTGACAATTACATTTATTTTTTTACTGCAATTTGATGCTATTAGAGTTACGAGTATTTATTTTTTTGATGGGATATATCTTTTAATTATTGCTTCCATTGTTAATTATTTAATTTTTAGAAATAAAATGGGTAATATTTTAATTTTAATAATTACTGTATTTTCAATGAATTTTGGTTTTTTTGTTCTATTTCCTGTAAGTTACGAAAGATCAGTTTCGGTTCAATTACTTACCAATCTCAGTAGTGAAACAATAAATTCAGAATTAACCAAAGATGACATAAGAGATGAAATTATAAAAATAACAAGTACTGAGGAATTTGCTGACAAAAGAATTGAGGAACAGCTTTATACAGGATATATTGAAAAAACTGATAATGGATTTACAATTTCTCCAACAATAAAAAATTTCATATCGCTCAAAAATTTTATTTCAACAATTTTTAATACCGGTGGTTAATTGAAATCAATAAAACTTGTTTTTGAAAAGTTCAAGATACAAATAGCAATTTCTCTTATAGCAAGGATATCTTTATTTTTTATTGGTAATGGTTTAGATTTCTATTCTTGGGCAAAAATAGGATACATTAAACAAGAATATTTTTCACACTATGGAGTTATGAGACAATATAACTATGGACCACTTTTTTCAGAAGTACTGTCGATTTTTTGGAAAATAAGTGAATTTACGCAGTCGCGAATCATTGATACAGTTTTATTTTCTTTTCCAAACTCTTATCCAATTTCATTTGAATCAATCACTATTCAAATAGGATTTAACTTTAAATTACTTTTATTATTTTTTATTTTCTTATTCGATTTAATAATTCTATTTTTACTTAGCCAGCTATTCAATTCTAGAGTGGCTTCCTTTTGGATAGTGAATCCATATTCAATCTTAATTTCCTCATTTTGGCTAAGAGAAGATTCGATTATGATTGCTTTCATACTCTTATTCATTTATTTTTACAAAAAAGACAAAACTGGTTTTGCTTTACTATTCCTATCCCTATCAATAATCACTAAACATCTTTTTATATTTTTTCCTGTATGGCTAATATTTAAAAACTTCAAAAAAAACCTTGTTTATCTTTCTAGTTATATCTTGTTCGCTGCTTCATTTGTTCCATATATATTAAGTTTTTCAAATAAAGATATTCCCTCTAGCCATTCTTTAAACGACATAGGTATCTATGGGATATTTAATGATGTAATTAACTATAGAGCATCTAACCAATATCCATTATTGAGCCTGTTAAATTTCTTTAATATTGATTCTTATGAAATATGGGGATCTTTATTTTTTTATTTAGTGATATTGTTAATAGGTTATTATTCTCGAAATCAGTCGACTACTAATAGTTTTCTGATATATCTTCTTTGTATAGTTGGCTTTACTCCAGGTTTTCAAGCAAATTACTTACTTTATGTTTTAATCCCTTTATATCTTTACAGCAAAAATGTTGGAATTCTAATTAGCTCCTATTTTTCAATAATAATATTCAGAGTTGGAAATTATTACTACACAGAAATTAATGATTTATCTACCTCTTTAAATCAATTCGATATCTACCCAGCACTTGTTGATACTATTATCTGTATATTTTGCATATTTGTAGCGGCTAAATTTTCAAAAAATATTAGTTTGGACAGCCGTTCTTCCAAACATCTTTAATTGATTCGAATCCATTTTTATAATGAAAGTCTTTATCTAAACCTTTTACTTCTCTTTCGTTGAAGTCTTGAATTAGTAACCCCTCTTTAAGTGAGATATTCAAGTAAGCTTCTGATGCAGAATCTGGACTATCAACATCGTATGTATTTAGATATATGAAATTGCTCACCAAAGATGAGATTAATACTATTACTATTAAGCTATTTTTAATCTCAACTTGCTTCATTAAAAAAATCAAAGCAACAAATGCTGGCAGCAGATGCCCTTCTTCAGTTGGTAGCCTAAGAAAACTCAATTGAAACAGAAAGAATAAAAGAACAAAATGAATATTTTTTCCTAAGTTAATGCTTTTAGACATATTAAAAATTAGAAAGAGCACAATGACAAAACCTACAATCCCAAAAAAGTCTATCTGTTTTAGAAGAAACCTACCCAATCTGTAAATTGTTGAGTGGTCAGTATTTGTTAGGTTGAAAATGCAAACCATATCTGAGGGCGTATCCATACTCGATGAAAGTGTTGTACTCCATAAACTAAAGTAGGCAATCCCATAAATAACAGAAGTAAAAAAAGATGTTAAAACTACAAGATTTAATATTTCTTTTTTTGATTTTTGTAAATAAATAAATAATGCAAAAACAGCAATTGAAAAAATAAGATTTGATAAACGTATACCCATTGAAATAGATAATAAAAAAGGCACCATAAGAATGTAATTGGAGGAGTAAATAGTTATATAAATTGCTAATAAACCAAAAAAGAGTCCAGCTTGGTAGTCGATTATTGAAAAACCACTAATTAAATATACAGGTGAAAGTGTAATTAAATAAAAATAGATAAATTTTGAAACATTTTCTCTCTCAAAAAACTTAAAAATTAAGAAATTATTAGATAAAAGAATTAAAAAATGAAGCATTAAGAAAACTTTTTCAAATTGAAGATTAAAAATAATTGATATTTTAAATAAAAAACTTAAAAAAACTTCATATAAGGGAAACCCTGGTGGCCTTGAAGGTAAATAAACAGAATCTTGGACATAATTATTTACTGTTCCGATTAAAGCATACGAATCCCAATCGGAACCTATATATCCCTGAATAAGAAAAGGTATGAAAATAAAGGTTTGAATTAAAGAACAAAGATAGAAATGCTTCTTGTCTTGATCAACATTCATTTAACGCATTCCAAGTTTAGACTTACATGTATTCCGTTTTCCTTATCCATATGAGGAAAATAAGCCTGTGAGTGATCATCATAGTTATGATCACTGAATACTGTTTTCCAATCCCACTTTCTTATATTTCTAAACCCTGCTTGTTCTAAAATAATTGTCAGACTTTTTTCATCATAAACTGTTTTATGATAGATATTTTTTTTATCAATTTTCCATTTACCATATAGTGGACCAAGTATCTTGCTCAAGTCATCAGAAATTTCATAAACTTTAATGAGTTCTGGGAAGTTAGGAACAGCTAGTCGTAAAACTCCATTTTCTTTAAGTACCCTTTTCCATTCCTTTAATACTGATTTAATTTCTTCTCTATCAAAATACTCTATGACGTGAGATGCATATATCTCTTCAACTGAATTGTCAGAAAAAATTTCTAAATTGTCAACTGGCATTTCATGGTCTATGTGATCATATCCAGCTAAATCAACATGGATAAATCCCTCTAAGTATCTCTCACCACAACCCAAATGTAATTTCATATTATCTTTTTATTGAAAAAATGCCTCTAAGTATTTTTAAACCATCTATCAACGCATTGACTTTGGTTTTACCGGCGTATCTTTCTCTTTCCTCACTAAGTATTTCAGAATATCTTAATTTTTTTTGATGAACCTGGACAGGAAGCTCTAAACAAAGAGTGAAATCATTTGATTTAAGTTCTATGAAGTTTAATATATCTCTTTTAAACATTGGATAAAAAAATAAAGAATCCGTAATATTGCATCCAAATCTAAATCTAACTAAACCAGTAAAAAACTTGTTTCCTAGAGCTCTAATGAAAGTATCATCAGGACTTTTTGCACCATCCTTATATCTTGAACAGAAAACTGCATCTAAGTCTTTTATAAGACTTTTCATTTCTTGTAAAGCTTTTGGATTATACGAGCCATCTCCATCCATATATGTAATATATTCTTTAGAGGACAACTCTATGGCTTCTTTAACAGCTCCTCCCCAACCTTCTCTAGTTTGAGTGATAAATTTTACATCATAATTTTCTGCAATATTTTTGGTATTATCTGTTGAGCTTTTGTCGATAACAATAGTTTCTCCAATATTTAAATCTTTTATCTCATCAAGAACATAGCCAAGTGACTCTTCTTCGTTATATGTCGCGATAATTAGTGAAACATCATTTAATTTAATATCTTTCGTGTTCATTTTTTACAATCCCGAGGATGAGTAAATAAACTCAATTTGTTGAGCAACTTCTTCAATTTGATTTTTGATTAAATTAGTAGAAGAAGGTAGCCAAAGAATTTTTTCAGAAATATTTTCAGAGAATTCTAAATTAGTTTTTTCAACACTTTGTAAAAAGCCTTGCTTGCTTAGAGCTGGGTATGATTCTCTAGTTAAGATATCAGCTTTTTCTTCTAGAAAAGATTTCAATGTGTTTCTATCAATTTCTGATTCGCAAATTAAATCTACAAACCAAGGAGTTTCGTATTCTAAAAAATTGATAAATTTGTAATTTACAATTTCATTTTTATAGATTTGAAACATTTCTTTTTTTATTTTTATAAATTCGTTAATTTGTTCAAATTGCGAAAGCCCCAATGCAGACTGTAGGTCTGTTATTTTAAAATTAAGTCCGAACCCATCATGCCAGTCACTTTTATCTTTTGATCTATTAAATGTTTTTAAATCTATGAGATGTTCATAAAAGTTGGCGTCATCGGTTAATACCATCCCTCCTTGGCCCATTGTGATTATTTTATGGGGGGTAAAAGAAAATACGCTCATACTTCCAAGTGAACCACACATTCTGTCTTGATACTGTGAACCAAGAGCGTGTGCAGAATCTTCAATTAAAATAATATTTTTTTCATTACAATACTCTTCTATTGCTTTACCATCTTCTGTTCTACCATTCAACGGTACATATATAACTCCATCAAGCTTTTCTACTGTTTGTAGTGACTTTAGAGACATGCATAAGCGCTCATTAAGATCTATTATTACTGGCTCAGCTCCTGCCCAAAGTATGGCATTAATTGTTGCAATCATAGTTATATTTGGAACTGCAACTCTCTTACCTTCAGTCAATCCTGCAGCAAGCAATGACAAGTAGATAGCAATGGTACCATTAGGTACTGCAACTGCATATTTTCGGCCTACAAAATCTGCTATCTTGTCTTCTAGTTCTTTAGTGAGTGCATGCTCCGTTATCCATGCACCACTAGACATATAATCATTAACCATTTGAATATCTTTTTCAGAAATATTTGGTTCTACTTGATTAGTTTTTTCTGACATTTACTCGTGTTCTGTCTTTGTCTGGTCCATGATAGGGCCCATTTTTAACTTCTAAAACCTTTGAATCTTCTAACATTTCGTATTCATGCACCCCTTGATATTGAACAATCATCATTCCTGATTGAACAATCACAGAATCAATATATGTTGTGTCCTCTTGGTATAAATTACATTTAATCTTTCCTTGTAAGACATATACAACTTCTTGTGTTCTGTATGAACTTCTCTCATAATAATTATGGAAATGTGCATCTAAAACCTTATCTTTCTTATAGTTCCAAGTTCCTATTTGTATGAAAGATTCGTCATTAGTTAGAAAATCTAAACCTTCAGGTATATTTCTAATGTCAAAAACTGAAGCATATATTTCGCTATTAAAGGTGATGTGTTTTATATTTTTATCTTCCATGAGTTTCTTTGTACCAATTTATAGTTTTTTCTATTCCATATTCTAATTCATACTCTGGTTCCCATTCTAAAAGTTGAGAGCCCTTTGTACCATCAACTTTTTTTTCCAATACTCCATCTGGTTTTTCTAGGTTGAATGAAAACTCTCCTTCCCATCCAACCTGTGTCTTAATGATGTTTGCTAAATCAATAATTGATATTCCTTTTTTTACTCCAACGTTAAAAAAATGGTGGCCTCTCTCTAGACTTAAAGATTTAATCAAAGCATTTGCACCGTCTTGAACATATAACCATTCTCTTATTGGGTTTCCTGTACCCCAAATTTCAACATTTCTATCACCATTCATCTTTGCGTCGAATATTTTTTTAATCAACGCTCCAAGCGCGTGTGATCTCTCAATATCAAAATGATCTTCTGGGCCATACATGTTTGATAATATAACATTCGCAGAAGAAAATTTAAATTCTTTGAAAAAACTACTACCTAGATTTACACACATTCTTTTTGACATTCCGTAGTTATAAACTGACTCATGCGGAGGTCCGTCAAAGAAATTATCTTCTTTATATGTATCTAAATGTCCCGGATAAGCACAGTTAGAAATTGGGTTTACTAATACAGAAACTTTGTTTTCATTTGAAACTTGATAAAGATTTATTGCCATTTTGGAATTTTCATAGAGCATTCTTGCTGGAAATTTATATCCGTAAGAAATACCACCAACAAAAGCAGCACAGTTTATGACTGCTTGTGGTTTGTGTTTAAGAAAAAATTTACTCAAACTCTCTATATCTGTAATGTTTAGATCGTTTTTTCCTCGAATTTCGATAAGTTCATGTTCATTATCTTCTAGTAATAATTTTTTTACCCATCCTCCAAGAAAGCCTTTTGAACCAACTACTAATACTTTCATCAGTTATAGTTCTTTTGGATGTTCCCAGGTTGGGAATATTAAATTATCCTTTAATAAAGCTAAGTCTTTTTTTGCTTCAGTGATGTCATGTTCAACCATAATTTTTACAAGTTCTTTAAAATCAACTGTAGGTTTCCATCCGAGTGTTTTCCTTGCTTTTGTAGCATCTCCTATTAAATAATTTACTTCATTTGGTCTGAAATATTTTTCAGAAACATCTACATATTCTTCCCAATTTAAACCAACTGTATTAAAAGCTGCTTCAGCAAATTCTTTAACTGTCTTTGTTACTCCTGTTGCTAGAACCCAATCCTCTGCAGTTGCATGCTGCATCATTTTCCACATTCCCTCAACATAATCTTTTGCGTATCCCCAATCTCTACTTGCATCAAGGTTTCCTAAAGTTAATCTTTCTTGAATTCCTACAGATATTCTACCTACAGCTTTGCTGATCTTTCTTGTAACGAATGTTTCACCTCTTAATGGTGATTCGTGATTAAATAAAATTCCATTTACTCCGAACAAGTCATATGATTCTCTATATATTTTTGTAATTTCATGGGCAAAGACTTTTGATGCACCATATGGACTTTTAGCATCAAACAAAGATTTTTCATTTAAAAGCTCTCTACTAGCTCCACCAAACATTTCAGATGAAGAGGCTTGATAAAATTTTACATCTTTATTAAGGTGTCTGATTCCTTCAAGTATTGAAATAGAACCAAGGGTTCCAATTTGCGTTGTAAATATAGGGTTTATAAATGAAACAGAAACATGAGATTGGGCAGCTAAATTGTAAACCTCGTCTGGAAGAATGTTATTAAGTAAATTAGTAATTGAAGACGAATCAAGAAGATCTGAGTAATGAAGTGTCAACTGATTATCATCAGAATATTTAGAAATTAAACCATCTATTCTCTCTGTGTTTATTGATGATGACCGTCTTACAGTACCGTGAACTTCGTAACCCTTTTCAAGTAAGATTTCGGCTAAATACGCGCCATCTTGTCCTGTAATACCAGTAATTAATGCTTTCACTATATAAACATTTTAATTAGGTAATAAATAAGTTATGAAAATAATTCAATTA
>MDTA01160862.1_pt1 | contig 12220 bp, 9 predicted proteins | sample 811151 | NCBI WGS metagenome assembly MDTA01 (sample SAMN05326648, study PRJNA326480) | marine metagenome | isolation source: seawater | place: Indian Ocean: South | collected 2010
AGATCCTCATACATTTTCGGAAGTTCAATTAAGAATTGCTCAAGGTTGCATGTCTACAGCATGGGTTTTAGGTGTTATTGGTATTCACCCCTTTCAGCTGGCCTTGTATGATGACAAAGCTCAACAAGAAGTCTGGGGTGAAGATGATAACACTCTTGTTTCATCTTCATATGCACCATTAGGTCAAGTGACTCCTGTTGATGGTGGTTTCAAATTTTCAGGGCACTGGCAATGGTCAAGTGGCTCGGAACACTGTGACTGGGCTTTACTTGGGGGACTTATTTTTCCACCCGAGGGTGGTGCGCCCGAATATAGAACCTTTCTTATTCCTAAGAGCGATTATGAAATAAAAGATACATGGTATTCAATGGGTCTAAAAGCTACAGGCAGTCAAGACATACATGTGAATGATGTTTTTGTCCCTGAATATCGCACCCATAAACAATCTGATGGATTTAATCTTACTAATCCTGGATATAAAGTTAATAAAAACGACCTTTATAAAATTCCATGGGGGCAATTATTTGTTAGAGCTGTATCAACCCCAGCTATAGGGGCTACAAAAAAAATGCTCGAACTATTTATAGATGGAGCTAATAATAAGGCTTCAAGCGATCCATCCAAGCTAGCTGGAGACACACATACTCAAACAATAGTTGCTGAGGCGGCCGCGAAACTTGATGCAATCGAAACTGTCATGTTTAGAAACTATGATGTAATGGTAGATAAGGCAGGAAATCAAGGTGGAATTCCTATGATTGATAGAGTGAAATTTAGATATGATGCATCTTTGGTTATTGAAAAGTGCTTGGAAGTAGTCGACACATTGTTCTCAAATGCAGGCGGAGGCGCAGTATTTGCAGGAAGCGAAATACAAAAGATTTTTTTGGACGTCCACACATCTAGAGCTCACGTTGCAAACAATCCAGTAAGCTTTTCAAGGAATTATGGTGCTATGCAACTCGGAGTTGAAAACACAGATTACTTTGTTTAAAGATTAAAGATGGTATCCACCATCAACTGGGATGCAATGTCCAGTGATATAACCTGCTCTACTTGACGCTAAGAATACTGCTGTATCAGCTACCTCCTTGGGTAAACCAAACCTTTTAATAGCAAGAGTGTTCAAAACAGCCTCATGCCATGCATCATCAAAGAAGGTGTCATTTTCTTCTCGGAGCCTATGAAAAATTCCTGTGTCAATTACGCCTAATGCAATAGAATTTGCTCTGACGCCATTTTTACCCTCCTCCTTAGCTATACCTTTTATAACATGCTCAATTGTAGCTTTAGGAGCAACTGAGAGAATGTCACCTGGAGGATACTTAAATAATCCAGCGGAACTAATAAAAACTATTGAGCCTTGAGACTTCCTTAGATATGGAAGTCCTGATTTAACTAGGTTAAAAAACCCATTAATGTCAGCATCAATGACGCTCCTCCATAAATCAATGTCAATTTCATTGATAAACTTTTGAGGTATATCAAAGCCAGCTGCATTAACAATTGTATTAATAGAGCCATAATCATTTTCAACCTTCCTAAAAGTTTCATCTACTAATTTAGAGTCGTTATTATCTAATTGATAAATTTGCACATCATTATCAATCTCTTCAGCTACATCAATAGCAACTTGTTTATTTTTAAAATATGTTATAACTACTTTTGCTCCTGAGTTTGCAAACTCTTTTGCACATAATGAGCCTATGCCGCCACTACCACCAATGATAAGAACACATCCATTTTCAAAACTTTTATCCATTTTTTTTACCTCTTTGTTATTATATTGTTTCTATAAAATTTAACAAAAAGGTAATTAATTATGCGTTTTTCATATCATCCAACCATGTGTAACCCTTCATTTTATCTAGAGCTTGGAAAAGCTGCCGAAGCAGCAGGTTTTGACGCTATTACATTTCCAGATAGCATTTGTTATCCAAAAGAATGTGATTCAACATATCCTTACAACGAGGATGGAAGTAGGGAATTTCTAGATGGAGTGCCTTTCTTGGAACCATTTTCAATTATTCCAGCAATAGCTGCTGTAACTGAAAAATTAGAGTTTTCAACATCTGTATATAAACTTGCTCCAAGACAAGCTGTAACAACAGCTAAATTTGTTACTACACTCGGAGTAATGACTAATAATAGATTTCATTTTGGTGTTGGAGTCAGCCCATGGTATGAAGATTTTCTTGCTACTGGTGAAAGATGGGAGAGACGTGGAAAGAGAATGGATGAGCAAATTGATATTCTCAAGGGCTTGATGAATGGCGACTATTTTTCATTCAAAGGGGAGTTTTATGATATTCCTGAATTAAAGCTCTGTCCTGTTCCTAGCATGCCTGTGCCTATACTAATTGGCGGACATTCTAAACTTGCTCTTAAAAGAGCTGCTCGAGTTGGCGATGGCTGGATAAGTGCGGGTATTACTCTAGAGGAAACAAAAGAATTTATCGATCAAATTAATGTATATAGAAAAGAGTTTGGTACGCTTGAACATCCAAACTATCAGTTCCAGGTAATGGGAGAGGCAGCCTACTCACCAGATGGAATTAAAAATCTTGAAGATCTTGGAGCAACTGAAGTAATCGTTGCATTTAGGAATGCTTATGAAGGTGGAAAAGACGAAAGAACTCTTGAAGGCATGATTGCTGAAATAAATTGGTATGCAGAGGAAGTCATTAACAAAACAAAATAAATGGTCGGGATGGCCGGATTTGAACCGACGACCACCTCACCCCCAGCGAGGTGCGCTACCAGACTGCGCTACATCCCGAAAACAAAAAAAAATACACAATTCTCAATATTTAAGTATAATGACACCTTTACATTAGTTAGTCATTTAACTATCTAATGCAAGAAGAGACTTTACGCATTATAATTAGTATTAATAAATAGATTAAACTATAATGAGTAAATAAAATATGTAAAAAAAATTGATTTTTTATAATATTTAACGGAGAATACGTTTAAACAACCAAGGAGATAGGTGTTATGGCCAAATTAAAAAACAGATTTAAATACTTGCTAGCCCTTGTAGTTCCGTTTTTCGGTACTGCTGTAGCGGCACAAGACAGCGAGCAACAAGGTGAACCAAAAAGTGGTGGTTCAAGTGCTGAAGCTGAAGGATCACTAAGTGCTGGAGCTATAGCCGCAGCAGTTGCAGCTGCCGCAGCGATTGCAGCAGCCGCAGATGATGACGATGATCCTGCACCTACAGCCGCACCTACACAGGCTCCAACAGCTGCGCCTACACAGGCTCCTACACAGGCTCCTACACAGGCTCCAACAGCTGCACCTACAGCTGCACCTACACCTGCACCTACAACTATTGAAGAGTATGAAGTTAGCACATCACCTATAATGGAAACATTCACTGTGAATCAAACTTCAACTCAAACAACTACATCTACATCTACATCTACAGTTACTAATACATCTACTGTAACCAATGCTCAAGATCAAGAATCCGAAGTTGAGAATGAAGTAGAAGTGGTTATAGAGAATGTTGTTGATGAAGTTGTTACTACTCCTGTAGAGCAATCAGTTCAAACAGGAGTTTCTACACAAACTGCAACAAGAACTAAGTAATAAATAATAATTTGGCTTTTAAAAGGCTCTTCATTGAAGAGCCTTTTTTTTATCTTTAATATTTATAAAAAAATCTTAATTTTGCGGGACTTAAAAATGGATGCAAAGTTTGATTAGCTGAAAGAGCAAGACCATTAGAGTTATAACTCACATTAAATTTTACATTCCAATTAATATCATTTGATTTCAAAGAAATGCTTACTTGATCCGTTGTTTTATTAAAACGAGTAATTAAAGCCTCTAATCCGAAAAGTCTTGGGTTGTCAAAATTATAAAAAATATTGCCCGTTCCATTACTTAAAACTTTATCAATACTCTGGATTGGATCGACAATTTCGAAATTATTCTCAAGCCCAATGCTTTTTATAATAAATCCTCTATATGTTTCGAAAACTACGTTATCTCTTCCAAGCCAAGTAAAGACATTATTTTCAATTGAGCCGAGTACTAAAGTTGCATTTTGCTGCCCTAATTCAACCGTTATAAAAGAATACTCTTGATTTTCTATGTAGTCATCTCCCGGAGTGTAAGTCCTAAAACTATTTATTATTCTTTCAGGAGTCTCAATCAGCAAAGGGAAATAATAGCTATTACAGCTTACCAAAAATATCAAAGGAATTATTAATTGAAGCTTAGTCATAAATATTCTTCCAAGGCCGAGTTAGTGACCAGCGATTGCCTTGATCTGTAACACCCCACAATGGAAGTCCATGTTCTAGTATAGCTGCTCCGTCTCGTGTAACCGGTCTAATACCCCAAGCAAAAGGTCGAACAGCATAAGATGAAGAAAAGAAGTCTATTGGAATGCTAAAGTAAATACCCTTGTCAAAAGCCCCTTCACCAAACTCCTCTTTGCTAATATCAGTCCTTGAAAAGAAAGCTCCAACATTGAAACCAGTTTCAAATCTTCTTGAAATGTTAAGAGTATAACCAGAATCTCCTGCTAAATACTTACCAGCTTTAAGTCTAAATATTACGCCACTCCTAGGCTCTGTATAATAGAAATTAAAGTGTCCAGTAGAAATCTCATAATCTTTGAATTCTAAATTTTGTTTAAAATCTCTTTGTCTAACTCTCCATGCTTCAAGACCAATGGCATAATTTTTCTCAAATGGTCTATAAAGAAACTCTCCTCCATAACCTCCAAACATTCTCTCAAAAATTCCAGCGCTAAATTTTGAATATATGTTTTTATATGGATTTGCAAAAGAATTGAATTGTAGCCTATCGACAGTAAATTTATCTCCTTCCTGAAGATAATCAACAATATCTGTTCTGACATGGGGAATGATACTATCTGAGGCTAGGTTAATGTCGTCAAAATCTCCAATGACACCATGACTCAATCTTGTAAGCAGGGAAAGGTCTTTATTGATCATTAATTCAGAATCAAAAGCAAGGCGAAGCGTTGCGAAAATAAAACCATCGGGACCACCAATTTGCGATTGCAAATCAGGTTCAACAGTGTAATGCAATGCTGGATATACAGCGGTTGGTTGATATGCAAATTCTTCTCTGTTTAAGGTATATCCCTCTATAAGAGTATCTCTTAGGAAGAGTTCTGGAGATTTTCTTGCTAAATTATTTTTAAAGTTTTGCCTAGAAATTGAAATAGAATTCATGCCCATTTCACCGTTGAGATTTGTTATTTTAAATCTATCAATTGAATCAGGCGCAACTTCATCTAAAGTGCGAAGAACTCTTATAGCAGCGATACCATAATTGTGGTATTTATTTTGCTGATATCCTATATGAAACTCACCATCATTAATATTTGCAAGCTTCATGGCAACATTCCTATCATCTAAATTTTTTAAAGCGGCTCTATATGTAAATAAGTCGGATCTTGCTGTAACTCTTCTTACAATTGGGGCATTTTCAACAGGAATGTATGTTTCTAATTTCTTTCTTGAATCTTTTTGTTTGCCAGCATGAATTTTATATGAAAAACCAAAATTTAAAGTATTTCCTCTGACATAAGCTAATTTAACAAAAAAATTCTTTGATAACGGCTTCACCAATCCAAAATTTATTTTTGAATCTTGGGTAATAGGCTCTCTTCCCTCCTTGTCGTAATTTGTAGCATCAATTTCAACTTTTAATCTCAATCCATTTGAATTAGGTATGAATAATTCCATCCCTCCAAATAATCCTGATTCTCCTGTAAAAAAAGTGTTAGCGTTAAGGGCTCCTCCCCCAATAGTTCCCTCTAAATCTCTATCTTGTCTTTCGTAGAATCTTTCATTTATTTTACCCAAAGGATTTTTGAAAGAATTATTGCTTAAAATTCCCCAGCCCATTCCAAGACTTAAATCAGCATTCCAAATTCTTTTTGATGCAACAATATATTCTGATGCAAAAAGACTTGTACCGCCTATATCCCTGATCCCAAGTGCTATCTGTGGTAATAAATCTGATTCTTTGATCAACTTAAATTTAAGATCAAAACCTTTATCTTTTAGAGATTGAGTTCCGCTAAATGCAGATACTGAACTATACAAAGCATTATTAATGTCAGTGTATTGAAAAGATGCTTCCATCCAACCAAATGGATATGCAACAAGCGATCCTCGAAGATATGGGTCATTATGCGACCATGAAAAAGCAAGCGTTCCCTCCTCAAAAAACCTAGCATTTGGAATTTGCACCAGGCCCAAAGTGCCATAATTAGAATATGAGGGGTAAGTATTTGGATAAATATAATCAGAAATTTGAGCTGATACAGCAGCGCTGAAAAGGAGTAATAAGCTTAATGCTTGTCTTACTCTACTCACAAAAGTGCTACTAGTCGTTAATACTATTTAATGAGGCCAATGAAAGAGCAAGGCTGCTAAATATAGGAGCAACAACGGCTGCATAATTAATTCCATCAAGCTGCCCAATCTCTCTTGGAACGTATATTATTGTTCCAGGATATATATCAACATTCTTTCTGAAACTTACTATGGATTCATTGTATAAAAAGGCGTCCCCATTTGGATGAATAATGATTGACCTATTCTTTTCTGCGTATTTACCATGCCCCCCGGATATTTCAATATAATCCCTGCCAGAATTATTAGGTTTGTAAAGTCTCGCACCTGGATTTAAAACATCTCCAAGAACATATACTTCCGATTTATATTCGGGAATGACAATTCTATCCCCATCAGCCAGTGATATATCAAGATTAGAGTTTCCTTTAATTTTATTTATATCAAATTCGGCAGTAACTCTGCCAACAGGCTTTGTATTTCTAAATTCATTTAATATTAATGCAAATGAATCACCACCGGCTACTTGCGCAGCATTAGCATTAGATGCAATGAACTTAATCATATCTTGATAAATCCTTTCGTTAATTCTTTGTTCAACCTCTTTAGTAGAAACTCTAGTAAGAGCTCCTGCAAAAGTATACGCATTTTCTGTGTATCCACCTGCTAAAGTCAAAAGCTCAGAAAGCTTAGTGCCCTTCTCAAGAGTATATTCACCAGGAATACCGACCTCTCCTAAGATTTGTACTTTGATCTGATTAACAAAACTCGGTTCAATTGAGTTCATACTAAAAGCATCACCATGAATAGGAATAAATTTTTTGACCTCTTCATGACTAAATGTCATGTTAATAACATCTTGATTAGTAGCCCTACTTAATTGAAAAGGAAAATCAGTTTTGTATCGAGTTGGTTTAAATCCAGCAAATTCGAGAATATCTCCAAAGCTTTCATCAGGAAGGATTTCATAGATAGCGCTGTAAAGCGATTCTGATGTCAGTGTAATTTCTGCTCCCTTAGTTTCGACAACTATTGAATCTCCGCTCCTTAGTGAACTAGAAAATTCAAAATCTCCAAAAGCTATAAGATTGTATAGATCAATTTTTTCTATAACCTTATTATTTCTTTTGTGCAAAACAGATCGATATGATCCAAGGTCAGTAATTCCACCGGCATTAAAAATTGCTTGAATGACAGAAGCACCCCCTTGAAGTATATATAATCCTGGTTGAGATATATTCCCTACCATGAGAATATTCATATCTCTGAGTGCGCTCAATGTTACAACAGCATCCACTCCTATAAAAGTTTCTGCTACAGCTGCCTTAATGAGGCTTTCAGCTTCCTGAAATGTTTTTGAGGCTAGATACAGTTTTCCAACTTCTGGAATATGGAAGCCACCATCTCTTTTTATCTCTATCCTTGTCGGTCTTTGGAATCCCTTTTGGGTGCCCACCATTTGGACAGTAAGCTTATCTCCAACATCTAAAATATAGTCAGCGCCAAAATTTGGCTCGTTGACAGGCAAAAAGGTGGATTGATAAGAGGAAAAAAAATCCTCTCCAAATCTTCTAAGCTCAAGATCATTGTCTGAATATTTTGATTTTATTTCTGATCTAATTTGCTCTAAGGTTCGTTCAGCATCTTTTAAACTGGCTTCAAGGTTTGTAATTCTTGTTTTAGGATCCACTGCGTCAATTGCTGGATCTTCAAGGTTTTGTCCATCTAATAGATCACCTCTTATATCAGGTGGCAATGAGTTTAAAAATGACTCATTTATGTTGCTACTTACCATTGCCTCAATACCCTGGGCACTGAGATTCATCGGAATTAAGAACGGTATTAGCGCTAGGAGCCTAATTTGTTGTATTTTCAATATCATATTCAGAAAAAATTGCTCGATAAGTTTATTTAATTTTTGAATTATTTAGCTTATCAATGTGTAATTAAGTTGAATATAATAACAGATAATATTAAAAAAATATTGTGGATTTTTCATTCGAAACTTTATAGAAATTGCCGATATAAAGCGTAATGCTCTTCAACTACTGACGTAACTTGAAAAGATTTTTTAGCCAATAGCCTTGCCTCATCACTCATGCGCCTTAATAAAGAATCATCAGAAATCAATGCGATAATTGCGCTAGCCAAGGACTCAATATCTCTCGTCGGAACCAAAATTCCTGTTTCATTATTTCTTATTGCATCTCTACATCCTGGATGGTCAGTTGTAATGATTGGAACTCCGCAAGCTGCAGCCTCCAAAAGAACTTTTGGCAATCCTTCTGGGTAATACGATGGTAAAACGAATAAAGTAGCTGAGGCCAATAACTCTGGCATATCAACCTTATCTCCTAGATACTCAACTCCATATTTGGCTACCATTTTTTCTAGCTCAGTTTTTGAGATAGATGTTGGAGAGAGTTCGTCAATTGGGCCTGAAAGTTTAAATTTTATTTCATTCTCCATCCTGTTAGTGACAATTTCTGCTGCAGCACAATAATCATAAATACCTTTATCTAATAAAATTCTTGAAGACATCAAAACATATTTTTCAGCACTAATATTTTTTTTTGAAGGCGAAAACTCATCCAAATCTACACCTGAACCACGAAATATTTTTATTTTATCCATATTAAGTATTTTGTATCCGACCAACGCTTGAGAATCTGAGGTGTTTTGACATATCATGCCAATCTCTCTTCTGTTAAAAATAAATTTAAAAATCTTAATAACAAACCAGAGTCTAATTTTTTTCAATAGAGTATCTGAGCTGAATGCAGGTCCTAATCCAGAGACAGAACCCACAAATGGTGTAGATGTTAATCTTGCAATAATGCCCAAAATTAGAATGGGTTTGATTGTTACGGCATGAATTAGGTGCGGTTTAGCTTTTCGAATTACTTTATATGTTTTGTAGAATTCAAAAACAAAATGTGCGATTGATTGAGAAACTCTAGTCAACGGACTCTCAAAAAATTTAAATCCTTTAATCTTGCTTTCTGGATGAGTCTGAGTAAATTCGGTATAAACATATAAATCTATATTATTTTCCTTTGCAGCTTGAGCAACAGGAAGTCTATGGGACAGAAAGAACCAATCCACGTTCACAAACATAAAAATTTTTTTCATGAGCTTTTAATTATCTCCAGTTATCAGAATGCCATAGCTCTTTAATTACCTGTTTTAAGACCATTTCAAAAGGCTGAGTTGCATCAATTGTGTGATAATTATCTCCTAAAAACTGTGCTTCTGAATTAATAGCAAACCTTTGTTTGATTTCTGCCTCAGTTTCTTTACCAAATTTAGTTCTTAAACTATTTCTTTGAATTGCTATTTCCAATGGCACTGATAGTTGAAAAATAAATTTTGCATTTTCTATTGATGTATATAATTTTTGCTCAAGACCGTAACATAATTGATATACAAATCCTCTCGATTTGTTTTTTGGTATTCTAGGTGAATCCATTTTTCCCTGTTCTAAGCCCGGATAGCGATCACAAATTACAAGGTATCCATTTCTGCTGTAATTGAAGGCTTTTTTAGACAGAATTTTTCTATCATAAGCTAGTAAAACTGATCTAAAGGCATAAATTAATGAGATTTCTTTTGTTATATCAGGTGAGGATTTTTTTGTTGGGATTTTTAATCTTTTTAAAAAACTATAACCGGAGATAAAAAAATTAAACAAAAAAGTGTAAAAATTTGATGAAGGTCTTCCTAAGTGGAATACCTTTGTACAGAAGTGTTTTGATAAATTCGTACGTAAATTTGTTACAAGAGTTGATTTGCCCGATCCGTCTAGCCCACAAATTGCAATTAAAGCACCAGGGATTAAAATTTTCTGTTTTTTTAGAAAAAATTTATTTAATAGTCGAATAAAAAAATTATTGATTACAAAAATTTGGTAATTAAAATATTTTCTTCTTTTGAAACTTTTAAGCTTTCTTTTAAATTTTATAGATAGGTATATTTTTTTTGGCCAAAATGATGATTTGTATACCTCATTTAGATCTTTAAAATCCTCAATGGATATATCTAATTCCGGAATACTTTTAAAGCTAGAGTTATGATCAAAAAAACTCCACTCCTTTGAGTATTTTTCTGATTCGCGAAAATATTGTAACAAACCATATAACGAACCAATTTTTAAAAAATATCTTATCAAAAAGATTGAGCGCTGAGCAGTGGCATTTAATGTTGGAAGAACTTTAGAAGCGTCCATATTACTCATTAAATATTTATCAAGAGGGAGATCATAATTTTTAGAAACATGCTCTCCAGTAATAATCTTAAAATATACATGTAAATGAACAAATGTTGAATTAATCTCATCTAAACCATAATAATGTTCAATATGATCGTGACTAGATTGAAAAGAGAGCACTCTTCTAAAGCCCTCCTTTCTTGCTATTTCTTCAAAACGAGATTTTTGATTAATTGGAACGTATAGATCAAGGTCTCCAATTCCATTGATATGATTTTGAGTTGCATGATGATCCTTCCAATTACAAAAATTAATATTTTCTGCTTGCAATACACTGAAAAAATTATTTAATACTTGCAACATCTTCAAAAACTTCAAATTTTTTACATAAACTAGGATATTGGGATAGCAAAACTTTTTCAATCGCCTGAGTTTTGTTGGTGAAATTGCTCAAAGGCATAAATTTAAGTCTCTTGTGGCCTCTGCTTAATAATCTTATTTGGATTACGTCTTGCTCTGGGGATTGCAAAAAATATACTCTTATCATTTGAAGCTCTTTAGAAATGAAATCAATGACGATCTTAGTATCCGTTTCTAGAAAAAGAAAAGGTATATGTGATATTCCCTCATCTACTATAAATCTCAAACCTTTATTTCTGTTTTGGTTTTTAAATTTATAAAAAAGACCAAATTTTGAAACACAATTGAAAAAAATGTTCGATTTAAAAAGAATTGGAGCTTTTTCAGCTAATGACCATTGAAACAACACTTTTAACCTTTGTAGGCCTAGAGAATTAGCTCCTAAAAAGAAATAAATTATCTTGACAGGAAAGTTATTTTTTATCTGCCTTAACAAATGGTCAGTATTTTTTACAAGAATTGACGATTTACCTGAGCAAGGTTGGCCTGTTACTTCTATTAGAGTCATAAATTATCTACCATTATTTTAAATGCTTTCATTTAAAAGAAATGTATAAATATTCATGTATTCTCTTAGCATATTTTTAAGGCCAAAATTTTTAATGGAATATTCTTTAGAAATACTCCTTTCAGACCTAATAGAGTCAATATTATCTATTGCCAAATTTAGAGCGTTCACAATTTCTAACTTAGTAGATGCGTCAACAAATATACATCTAACTGATGGTGGATCAATTTCAATATGAGGGGGAATTTTTGATAAAATCAAAAAACAACCTGCATACATTGACTCAAGAACCGCAATTGGAAGTCCCTCTCCATTTGATAAAGAGATGGAAATATCTGCCTCGAGCATATGTTCAATGGTTAATTTCCGTGATACACGACCTTTAAAAAATATATTTAGATTAGCATTTAGCTGTTGGGAAAAATTTATAAGATCCTCTTTCTTAAAACCGTCTCCAAGAAAAACTATCTCACAGTTAGCGGTAATTTTTTTTAATGCTTTCAGTAATGCAATCTGATTTTTAGTATTATTTAGTGCGCCAACACATACTATCTTTATCAATGAATCATCGCTGAAATGTCTATCGATGTCCTTGCTATTTTCAATTTTGTCAATTCTCTCATTATCAAAACCGTTAACAATTGAAATAGTTTTTTTTTCTATAAATAAATTAATAAGCCTGGGAATACTATCTTTGCTTGAGTTACCACATGTGCAAATTTTTCTGACAAAAAGCAT
>MDTA01016116.1_pt1 | contig 12216 bp, 10 predicted proteins | sample 811151 | NCBI WGS metagenome assembly MDTA01 (sample SAMN05326648, study PRJNA326480) | marine metagenome | isolation source: seawater | place: Indian Ocean: South | collected 2010
CTTGTAAATGGTAAATGACCTAATGTAAGTGTCCCGCCTGAACTTTTAATCATATCTTCAATCATAGATTTTAGATCCATAATGTTACAATCATATATCTCAAATATTTTTATAGAAAGACCAGTTGAATCTTTGATCATACCAAGCAAAAGATGCTCTGAGCCAACATAACTATGTCCTAGGCGAACAGCTTCCTCTTTTGCATTCTTTATTATTAACTGTACGCGTTTTGAAAAATTTTCTTTCATATTGAGCCAAATATTAAAAAAGCTTAGGAATGATATAAAGGGAATAAATTAATTATATAGAATTTTTTCTTAATCTACCATTTGTCAATTTTAAACAACGCGTTCCACTTCTAGCTACTTCAGGATTATGAGTAGTTATTATGAATGTTTGATTAAAATCAGAATTTATTTTTTTAAATAATTGCATCAATCTTTTTGAATTATCAGCATCTAAATTTCCTGTTGGTTCATCAGCTAAAATTAAAGGAGGCTGATTAATCAATGCCCTAAGAACTGCTACGCGTAATCTTTCTCCACCAGAAAGCTCTGATGGATAGTGCTTTTTTCTATCACGAAGATTGACATAATCAAATAATTCATCAGCGACAACCTCTTTATCTTGAGAATCATCATTAATTAATGATGGAATGAGAACATTTTCATAAGCAGTAAATTCTGGAAGTAAATGATGAAACTGAAAAATAAAACCTAAATCTTTATTTCTAAATTCTGCTTTTTCAGCATTGTTCAATTTTAAAATATCTTTACCAAGAATATTTAAATCACCTGAATCCGGACTATCAAGGCCTCCAAGTAAATTTAATAATGTACTCTTTCCAGATCCTGAATTACCGACAATAGTAATAATCTCAGCAGTATTTACTTTTAAATTAAGATTTTTTATTACCTCTAATTGTTTGTTTCCATTAGAGTAAGATTTTGAAAGTTTTTTTGATTCTAAAATTATTTTTCCCACTGTAGCGAATCCCTTATTCCAATAATTATAGCTTGCCTTGAAGCAATAAAACTTGAAATAATAATAAAAATTAATGATATAAACATAACAACAAATACATCATTCGGATAAATAATCATTGGTAATTGGTTTATAAAATATATATCAGATGGTATAGGTATTATGCCATAACGATTTTGAAGTAAAATAATTATAAGACTTGCTAAAATTCCAATAAAGATACCAACTCCGCCAATCAAAGCACCTTGAAAAAGAATTATTTTTCTAATATCTCTATTTGTTGATCCTAAAGCTCTAAGAATTCCAATTTCCCTTATTTTTCGAATAATAACTAAAACCAATGTTGAAACAAGATTAAAACTTGATACCAAAATAATTAAACAAAGTACTGCTAATGCTCCCAATCTCTCGAGTTTCATAGCATTAATTAATGATTTATGTAAATCTTCCCAAGTATTAATAGAAAAATTTATATATTTATTCTCTAAGTCATATTTTAAATAAGATAAATCATTTCTATCTTTTAATCGGATATCTATTCCATCATAATTTTGTTTACGCAAAAATAATTTTTTTCCTATTTCTTCACTTATAAACACTATTCTATCATCAAAATCCAAAACTTCAGAATTAAATATTTTACTTACTGTAACATCAATAAGAACAGGCAATCCTATAGAAGTAGATTGATCAATTGGACTCATAATACTTAACTGATCACCTATATCTACATTTAATCTCTGAGCTAATAAATAACCAATGGCTATACTTTTTTGATTTATATCATTAGCGTTATTAATAAAATCTATATTATAGAATTCGTTAAGATTTTCCATATTAATTGATTTAAAGGTTACTATTCTTTTTGAATTATTTTTATCAAATATTAGACCAATCCTCTCTCTATATAGCAGTGCTTCATCGATCAAAGGATCGGCAGCAATCTCACTATAGATTTGTTCAAAATCAGAATTAGAGTAAGGAGTTATTCTTAAATCTCCTTCGAAGCCTATTAATTTATTTATCACTCTTTTTTCAAAACCATTCATGATAGATAAAGAAATAATAATAGAAAAAGCGCCTATAATCATGCCAATAATAGAAATCCAACCATTTAGCCTACTTGGACCTGAGCCCGAACCACCTAACATAAATTTTCTAGCAATTAATAACTGAAATCTCATTCGTATCTCACCGCATTGGCTGGCTTAATATTTGCTGCGATTTTTGCAGGCCAATAACTTGCAATTATAGATGAAATAATACCCGCAACTACAATAAAGATTGTATTTTTTACATTGAACGCTAAAGGTAAATAATCCATAAAATATATATCCTCTGATATTGAAAGGATATGGTATTTCATTTGTATATATCCCAGAATTAAGGCTATAGATAATCCTGTCATTGATCCAATAATACCAATAATTATTCCTTTAGTTAGGAAAATCAAGTTAATCTGTTTTTTACGAAATCCAATAGCTTGCAAAATCCCTATAGCTTTTGTTTTATCCAAAACAATCATAGTTAATGCTGAAATAATATTTACGACAGCAACCAATGAAATCATTCCGAAAATAATAATTATTGGCAATTTTTGAACCTCTAACCATTTAAATAAAGTATGATGTTTTTCCTTCCACGAAGTTGCGTAATAAGGATATCTAAGTTTTTCATTAATTAATAAAGGAAATGATGAAATATCATTTTGAGATAAATATACTACTTTACCAGAGATATTCTCTTCCATTCCCAAAAGATATTGAGCGCTAAAAATAGATGTATAAACCATATTATTGTCATATTCACTTAAACCAGAATGAAAAATTCCTCCTATAGTAAATTGTTTTAATCTCTTGATACCAGAAATATCAGAAATAGAAGTCAAATCAAAAACGACTAATGGATCTCCAATAATTAAACCATACTTATCAGCAAGAGATTTTCCAATGATTATTGTATTATCTGATAAATTTCCCGTTCCACTTATTATAAGATTATTTAATGGTTTTACTAATTTATCACCATTAATTCCCTCGATAATAACTCCTTCCGCATTGATTCCTTTGCGAATCAGTACAGGACCTTGAACAAATGATCTAATTATTGAATTATTTTTTTCCTTTAAAATATCCTCTAAAACGGCATTTAGATCTGAATTTTCATCAATAGATCTGCCAAGAATATCCTGAAACCTAAAATGTCCATCAAAACTAGCTATCTTATCTGAAATTGTATTTTCAAAACCCTGATATACTGATATTGTCAGAATAAGTGAAGCTATACCAAATGACAAACCAATTATAGATAATTTACCCGCAAAAGAAGAGAAGTTTGATTTAACAGATGAATTTAAATGTCGTAAAGCTAAATGTAAGCTTAACTTCATATTAATTTTTACTTAGTTATTTCTCATTGCTGGAAATAACAATACATCTCTGATTGATTTATTATCAGTTAATAACATTACTAATCTATCCACGCCTAAACCAACACCGCCAGTAGGTGGCATGCCACACTCCATCGCTTCAATAAAGTTATCATCAATAGGTTGAGCTTCCTCATCCCCTGCTTCTCGAAGCTTATTTTGATTAGCCAATCGTTCACGTTGATCCAATGGATCGTTTAATTCAGAAAAAGAATTTGCAAATTCTGCTCCCCCAATAAACAACTCAAATCTTTCAACTAATTTTAGGTCACCTGAACGATGAGACTTAGCAAGAGGTGAAATTTCCCTTGGGTGATCAATAACAAATATGGGATTAATCAAATTTGGTTCAACTAATTTTCTCATAAGCTCATCTAATAATTGACCATAATTTTCATTATTATGTAATTCAATCTTATTCTGCTTACATATTTCTCGTAACTTTTTTTCATCAGCATCTAATATGTCTTTTCCCGTTGCATCTTTAAGTAAATCGAAGCAAGGTTTCTTATCAAATTTCTTACTCAAATCAATTTGAATATCTCCCCAGTTTATTTTCAATTTTCCAATTGATTTTGCAGCAAATCTTATTATTTCTTCTACTCTATTCATCTGATCATTATAATCACTATATGCTTCATACCATTCTAACATTGTAAACTCAGGGTTATGATTTCTATCCATTCCTTCATTCCTAAAATCTTTGGATAGCTCATAAACTTTATCATATCCTCCAATTATCAATCTTTTAAGATATAATTCATCAGCAATACGTAGATAAAAAGTTTGATCTAAAGTATTATGATGTGTTGTAAATGGTCTAGCATTTGCTCCACCATATAATGGTTGCAAAACTGGAGTTTCAACTTCCAAAAATTCTTCTGCATCTAAATAAGATCTTAAAGCTCTAGTTATTAATGATCTCTTTTTAAATACTTCCTTAATATCTGGATTTACAATTAAATCTAGATGTCTATTCCTATAACGCTGTTCTTTATCCTCAAATGAATCAAAGGTTTCACCATCTTTTTCCTTAACAATTGGAAGAGGGCGTATACTTTTTGCTAAAACTGTTATTGATTTTGCATGTAAAGATATTTCTTTGGTTTTTGTTTTAAAAACAAATCCACTTACACCAATAAAATCCCCTATATCTAGTAATTTGAAAACTTCATATTGTGATTCCCCAACTTCATCTTTTTTAATATAAACTTGTATTCTACCTTGAGAATCTTCTATGTGAAAAAAAGAAGCTTTACCCATCTTACGAATAGCCATAATTCTACCAGCAACCAAAACATCCTTATTTTCATAATTTTTAAATTCAGTTTTCAATTGATTGCTATAGTTAGTTGGTTTAAAATTATGAGGATAGGGGTCAATTCCAGAATCACGCAATTTTTTAAGTTTTTGTAATCTAAAATTAATAATCTCTTTTAAACTCTGTTTTTCTAAAGACATCTTTATATGATTATTTTAATTTTTTAACTCTTTTTCTGATATATTTTCCATTAAATAAGCTCTAATAAAATCATCTAAATCACCATCCATAATATTTTGGGTATTAGTGGATTCAAATTTTGTGCGATGATCCTTTACCATATTATAGGGATGAAAAACATAAGACCTAATTTGACTACCCCATCCAATGTCTTTCTTTTGATCTTCAAGTTCTCTAACGGCTTCTTTTTCTTTATCTATTTCTAATTGATATAATCTTGCTTTAAGCACTTTCATTGCCTGAGCTTTATTTTTATGCTGAGAACGTTCATTTTGACATTGAACCACAATATTAGTTGGTAAATGAGTTATTCGTATAGCTGAATCAGTTTTATTTACATGTTGTCCACCTGCGCCACTAGCTCGGTAGGTATCGATTCTTAAATCATTAGGATTAACTTCAATATCTATATCTTCAGATACAGATGGATAAACAAAAACAGAAGCAAAACTTGTATGTCTTCTGCTGTTAGAATCAAATGGAGAAATTCTAACTAATCTATGTATACCTGCCTCAGCCTTTAACATTCCATAAGCATAATCTCCTTTAATTTCTATTGTTATATCCTTAATTCCAGCCTCCTCACCTGGTTGATAGTCTAAAATCATTTTTTTGAATGATTTTCTTTCTATATACCTAGAATACATTCTAAAAAGCATGTCAGCCCAATCTTGACTCTCTGTTCCTCCAGCCCCAGGGTGAATAGTCAAAATTGCATCTTGAATATCTTGATTATCTCCTAATATTAATTTCAATTCTAAGTCATTAATAATTTTTTCATATTCATTTAATTCATCCACAACTTCTTTTTCTTCAACTTCTCCACTCTCATAGAATTCAAACAGAATAGTAATGTCCCCATGCCTTTTTTCTAAATCTGACCAAACTTTAATATTATTTTCTAAACGACTAATATTTTTCAAAATACTACTAGCATTATTTTTGTTATTCCAAAAAGTGGGGTCTAAAGAATCTTTTTTCAAAGATTCTAGTTTCGTTTGTTGAGAATTAAGGTCAAAGGTACCCCCTGAGTTCAAAGTGTTTCGACTCAGATGATAAGAATCTGTCTTTTAGCTCTATCAATTCCACTCCGAAATTTACATATCAATTAAATAGAAGATATTGAAATTATAATAATGTTTAATCACCTGAAGATATAAACATCCGCTCATTAAGATAGCGACGTAAGTCCATTTCATCCATACCTATACTGACAAACCTACCATTTTCAGCAAGAGATATTTTGGATGTTTCTTCAGAAATAACAACAACGATTGAGTCAGTTTCTTCAGAAATTCCTAATGCTGCTCTATGACGCGTTCCCATTCCTGGATCTACCATTGTACTTTCAGTTAATGGTAAAATACAAGCTGCAGCATCTATAATATCATTATTTATTATTACAGAACCATCATGCAATGGAGATCCAGGATTAAAGATTGAAAGCAATAAAGGGGCAGTAACTTCAGCCTTTAATTCTGTTCCTGCTTCTTTATATGATCTTAGCCCTGTCTCTCTTTGAATTACAATAAGCGCACCCCATTTATTATTTGTTAATTCAACAGACGCTTCAACTATTGCTTCAATTGTTCTAGATGATCCAATTTGAAAAATTCTTCTAAAAAAACCAGTTTGACCTACATAAATCAATAAACGTCTAATTTCAGGCTGAAATAGAATAACGAATGCAACTACCCAAACAGTTTGAAATTGGTTAACCACCCATGATGAGGCGCTTAACCCGATAGAATTAAACAATACAGAAGCTATTAATAATATTACAAGGCCCAACAACATCTGTCCTGCTCTTGTTTCATGAAAATATTTATATACTTTATAAAATAACCATGTAACAAATATAAGATCAACTATATCAATTAGAGTTACGCGTATAAACCACAAATCAAAAAGATACATCTAAGCAACTGCCCCCTTGATTTTATCTGATATAATTTGAACACGTTTCATTTCTAAAACATCATGAACTCTTATTATCCGAGCACCATTAATTATTGAAGCAGTAATTGCAGCTGCTGTTCCCTCTAATCTTTCATCAACTGGTAAATCTAAAGTTAGTCCAATAAATGATTTTCTAGATGGACCAATTAATATTGGATAACCTAGATCCGTAAAAGTATTTAATTCTTTAATTAATATAAAATTATCATTTAATTTTTTACCGAAACCAATACCAGGATCTAAAATAATATGAGATTTTGGTATCCCATGATCTAAACATAAGTTGATCTGCTTCTCAAAATAATAAACTATTTCATCTATAATGTTATCATATTGAGGATTTTGCTGCATATTCTTTGGTGTTCCTTTAATATGCATTATAATTATAGGAACATTAAACTCCTTAACTATATCAATCATCTTTAAATCAAAATTAAGACCACTAATATCATTAACAATATTTGCACCAGATTTTAATGCTTCTTTTGCAACTTCCGATTTATAGGTATCAATTGAAATTGGTATAGAAGAAACAGAACGTATACCTTTGATAACAGGTATAACGCGATCAATCTCATCATCTACAGATATTGGATTAGAGCCAGGACGAGTTGATTCACCTCCAACATCAATTATATCAACTCCTTGATTGATTAATTCTAATGAATATTCAATAGCTTTATCTAATTTACAAAATTTACCACCATCACTAAATGAATCAGGAGTTACATTTAGTATACCCATAATTAAAGTGGGCGAAAGATGATTATTTATTTTTTTTACTAAGGATGAATTAATCAATACAGATTATAAAAACAATATGAATTTATGTATAAATAGATAATAATAACGCATATCAAGACTTAGTCCGTTTTTTATTAGAACTTTTCTTTTGACTTCTAACTTTAGATTTATTATTTACTGATTTAGTAGATCCATTCATTTTTCTTCTACGTAAAACCTTACCATCAATAAGTTTTTGAACATCATTATAATCAATCGTTTCATGCTTAAGCAATGCGTTTGCCATTGCGTGTAAAGTTTTCTCATTTTTTCTTAATAGACTGTCAGCTGATTTTTCTGCTTTTCTTATAATTTTCACAACTTCATCATCAATTAATTTCGCAGTAGTTTCACTATAATCACGATGGGACTGAATTTCTCTACCTAAAAATATCTCTTCATTCTTTTTTCCAAAAGTCATAGGACCCAGATCTTCACTCATACCCCATTCACAAACCATTTTTCTAGCAATGCCAGTTGCTTGTTCAATATCATTGCCAGCACCTGTTGTTAATTCTTTAAAAATCATCATTTCTGCAGCTCTTCCACCTAGCAAGATAGCTAATCTTCCTTCAATATAATCCTTAGAATAAGTATGTTTTTCATCAATAGGCAATTGAGTAGTTACTCCTAACGCTCTACCTCTTGGAATAATTGTTACTTTATGTATTGGATCAGCACCATCTGTTAAAGCTGCAACCAACGCATGGCCAGATTCATGATAAGCTGTTATCTTCTTTTCTTCATCAGATAAAATCATACTCTTTCTTTGGATGCCAATCATCACTTTATCTTTAGCTTCGTCAAAATCATCCATATCTACTGATTTTTTCTTTTTTCTAGCAGCTAACAAAGCTGCCTCATTTACCATATTTGCTAGATCTGCGCCTACTAAACCAGGCGTTCCCTTCGCTAATTCATCCAGTTTAACTTTTCTTTTATTAATTATAATTTTTTTTGTGTGCACCTTAAGAATACCTAAGCGGCCCTGATAGTCTGGAGCATCAACTATTATTTGTCTATCAAACCTACCTGGTCTTAAAAGAGCGGGATCAAGAACATCCGGTCTGTTAGTGGCAGCTAAAATAATCACTGACTGTTCAGAATTAAACCCATCCATTTCAACTAAAAGAGCATTTAGAGTCTGTTCTCTTTCATCATGACCGCCACCAAGGCCCGCTCCTCTTTGTCTTCCAACAGCATCTAATTCATCAATAAATATTATACATGGTGAATTTGTTTTCCCTTGATCAAATAAATCTCGAACTCTAGATGCTCCAACACCAACAAACATTTCGACAAAATCTGCGCCGCTTAAACTAAAAAAAGGAACATCCGCTTCACCTGCCACAGCTCTTGCAAGTAGTGTTTTTCCTGTTCCTGGCGGTCCAACTAATAGCGCTCCTTTAGGAATCTTTGCACCTAACTTTTCAAATAACTTTGGGTTTTTTAAAAAATCAATAACCTCTTTTAATTCTTCTTTAGCTTCAACACACCCAGCAACATCATTAAATGTTACTTTTTCCATATCTGGTGTCCATATTTTTGCTTTACTTTTACCAAAATTAAATATTCCCTTCATCCCACCTGCGCCTGTTTGCATCCTACGTAGAATAAAAATCCATACTGCTATAATTAATAACCATGGAAGCATATTTAAAAAATATCCTGTCCAATCTATAGATTCCTGCTTAAAACTATAATCAACACCATAATTATTCCATTCTGTCATAATTTCACGATCAATAAATGGAATAATAACTTTAAACTTTTTTACATTTTCAATGGGACCAATATCTGATACAATTGTCTGAGGTGTCTCAAGCTCACCTGTAAAAACATCCTCAATTATTGTTGCCTTACTTATAAGCCTATCTTCAAGGAATTCTCTATATTGGTAATATTGAATTTCTATAGCTTTTTGATCAGCAGAAGTAAATAATCCTGACAAAAAGATTGCAGAAATTAGTATAAACACCCAAATAAAAGATGTCTTTCCAGCTCTTTTCCATTGAAACTCATTATTCTTGTTATCTTTATTATCCTTATTTGTCATTTTGCCATTTGAAGGATCAATTTGTCCATTTTGTTTAGTCATATTTTATTTATCCAATCTATAAATCTCTGGTAAGTGCCTTAAATCTTGGTCATAATCTAAGCCGTATCCTACAACAAAATCCGGTGCAATTTCAAACCCAATTATATCTATTGGTAAACTTAATCTTGCAATATCTGGCTTTAGCAACAAAGTTACGATAGATATACTTTTTGGAGAAGCACCTTTAAGCCTTTTTACTAGGAATTCAATAGTTAATCCTGAATCAATTATATCTTCAACAATAACAACATCTCGATTTGTAATATCAGCAGATATATCCTTTAACAACTTTACTGTACCGGTAGTATCCTGACCTTTATAACTTGATACTTTAATAAAATCTATTTCACAATTAATATTTAAATTTCTTACCAAATCTGAAATAAAAATAAAACTACCATTTAATACGCCAATAAAAATTGGTTTTTTATCCTTAAACTTAGATGTTAATTCGATAGCTATCTCTTTTACACGTTTTTGTATCGATACTTCATCTATAATTTTTATTAATTTTTTATTATTTATCTGCATAATATATCTATATATCTATTCTATAATAAATTTTGCAAATTTAGTTGTCCTTGAAGTAACCTTTATATCATCACTAATTCTTCTACCACAAACCCATATAATTTTATCACCATCTAGTAATAACCACTGCTTCATTTTTGAAAAAATATCAATTTTTTCATCTATAAAATAATCACTTAATTTTTTTGAACCTTTCATTCCAATCGGTTTAAACCTATCTCCTTTATTCCAAAGTCTTAGAGTAAGCGTTTTATTCCTAATTTTTTTTGCATCAATTAATTCTGAATTGGTTGAATTTATAAATTGTTCTTTTTTCGAATTTGACTTCCAAATAAAAGTAGAGTTATTTAATGATATTTTTTTATCAGGAGTGACAGATATAGGAGATTTCCTAATATGATCTATATATTCTAAAATAAATTTATCCCTGTCTTTAAGTAGCTTCCATTTATTATCTATATTAAAAATCTGACCAGTTTTAGAATATGAAACAAAGTTATATAGGTCATAATGAGTATGTCTTCTCCAAGGGCTATTTGAAAGGGTTAATTCTTTAAAGATTAAGGATAATAAATATGGCGGGATTGCTTTTATTTGTTGTTCATCTAAGCATAGTTGGCCATTCTTTCCATTACATATTAATTGCGGTATTAGCATTTTTGCAGCGAAGATTAATGATTCATATACGTCTTGGGCATTCTTGCTAATTTGATCAAATGATGAGAGCAAATTAGGATTTTCTTTTTCCCAAGGAAGAACAATTTTATGTCTTAAAAAATTACGCGGAATTGATAAATCTTTATTTGAATAATCTTCAGTCCATTTAATTCCAATATCTTGGATATAATCATTAATCTTATTTTTTGATACGGATAGAAGCGGTCTCATGATCCTACCTCTCTTTGAATGTATCCCTCTTAATCCAGCAATTCCTGATCCTTGAGATAAACGAAATAGAATTGTTTCTATCTGATCATTTCCATGATGCCCAGTCATAATACTACATGAATTAAAATTAGATGAAATTTCATATAATAAATTATATCGAGCTTCCCGTGCCCATTCTTCAGTGCTACTTTCTTTTAACTTATTTTTCGGATTAAGATGCTTTATTATAATTTCTATATCATTACGATCACAAAACTCTTTAACAAACAACTCATCTTCTATAGAATTTTTCCTTAAGTGGTGATTGATATGCACAACAACAAGATCTTTCTTTAGCACTTGATTTAATTTTATCATAGCATGCAAAAGCGCCATTGAATCTTTACCTCCAGACACTGCGATAATAATGCTTCTATTATTATTAAAATAATCATCATTAGATATCCTATTTAATAATAATTCTTCAAAACTGTGCAGTTTCGGCTTTTTCATATTTTTAATATAAGTTTTAGTAAACTACTATTAATAAAATCATTATCTACAATGTTTACCAAATAATAACTTTCATATATTTTTTTCAATAATGAATAAGACATCGTATTATTTTCATATATTGATGCCCAATCATCTATCCATAGACTAAATGCTTCATTTTTCCAGATCATAAACGAACGAGCATCAACTATTGTTGGTTGTTTTATCTTTTCACCAGGAAAAACTCCCCATGTTACAACATTTACATTATCTTTACTGATATTCGATATGAGATCATCAGAAATATTTACGGCTTGATATGAAATATTTTTATTCTTTTTTATCTTATTAATCAATCTATTAAGATTGCTTTTTGAAGTAAAAAATTCTAGGTATGTTTTCTGGTAAACTATTCCACCTTCTGCTCCCCATCCAAACTTAGGATCGTCAGATGGTGCACCATTAACATTAGGTTGCGAATTGATTGTGAAATAACCTAATTGATTTAAGCTAATTAACTCATTTGCAATCTTGTTACTTTCAATTGCTAGCTTTGACTCACACCAAGGA
>MDTA01048103.1_pt1 | contig 12215 bp, 11 predicted proteins | sample 811151 | NCBI WGS metagenome assembly MDTA01 (sample SAMN05326648, study PRJNA326480) | marine metagenome | isolation source: seawater | place: Indian Ocean: South | collected 2010
AAAGCTTATATTAGAAATGGATCTATATATGCTTGTAGACGAGATATGTTATTAAGGGGAAAAAGATATGGAACTAAGAATAGTCTTGCATATATCATGGATGACAATAATTCAGTTAATATTGATACTAAAAAGGATATGTTATTGGCTGAGATTTTACTGAAAAAAAAACTTAAAAATTATGAAAAAAATTAAAGTTGGAATTATCGGCGCTGGATTTGGGGAAAGAGTTGTTTTACCTTGTGTAAATTTTACGAAAAAGATGGAAGTTAAATATATTTTTTGTAGAAATTTAAATAGAATTAAAAATAAATTTAACCTTAAATACGCAACTACAAATTACAAAGAAATATTTGAAGATAAAGAAATAAAATTTATTTTTATTGAAACACCTCCTTACACTCATAAAAAATTTTTACAAGAAGCTATCAATTATAAAAAGAATGTAATATGCGAAAAACCCCTATCTGATAATCTTAGAGATGCTAAAAAGATGAATTTAAAAACAAAAAAAAGCAAAATTTTTTCTTGCGTTAATCACCAATTAAGATTTCATCCAAATGTTTTGAAGCTTAAAGAAATAATTAAAAAAAATACTTTAGGAAAAATTAATTACATCTCTATTGATCACCACACAAATATGATAGATGAGAAAAATACGGATAATTGGTGGTTTAGTAAGAAATCTGGAGGAGGTCAAATTTTAGCTTTAGGATCTCACATGGTTGATCTATTTTATTTTCTTAATGGCAAAATTACAGAGGTTAAGTCGTTTAAAGGAAATTATCTTAAATTTAACAAAAAAAATAAAAAATTGTGGAAAAACAAAATAGACACTTATTTTACATTAATTTGTAAATTTAAAAATGGCTCAACTGGAAATATCAATTGCTCATGCGTTGCAAGCGGCGACTCTGGCTTAAATATTGTAGTTAACGGAGAAAAGGGGACTGTAAAATTAACAGATTTTACCAAATTATTACTTCAAGATTCGTTTGGAAAATTTAAAGATATAGGCATCAAAGATAATTTAACCTCCAAAAAAACAGTAGGAGTTAATCCATGGAGATCATCCTTAGTTAGATATTTGTTGCACATTTCTAAAAATTATAAAAGAAAAAGTAGTTTTAAAGGTGCAACATTTGATGATGCGCTCGCTACACAAAAAATTTTAGATCAAGTCAAAAAGTAAGGTCTTTTAAACCTAGTTAATTACAAAATTTGATGCTTCTAAGTTCGCTGAATAATCTTAAAGAATTTGACGAGATTATTATTCTTGGATCTAATACTTTAAAAGTTAAAGAATTAAATCAATTAAATAGATCAAAAAAATATTTATTATTAAATATTGAGAAGACTAGTATAGATTTAGAGATACAAAAAGAATTTTTAAATAAAAACAAAAATATATCTATTCTAGATTTTTCCTGGTCTATCTTTTACAAGAAGTTCGATTTAAGATGGAGGCCAGAAAAATTATCCCTGGATAATATAAATTTATTTTTTAACTACATTTCAAAAGATAATTCAAAAATTTTTTATTTCTTTAAAAAGATTTATAAAACTAAAAATGTTCTTATTGGCTTCAAAAAAGCATTTTGTGTAAATTTGAGGAAACATTATGAAGCTATTGAAATTTGTAACCTTTTAAAAGATTATAACCAAAATATTAAAATTTGTTTTAAAAGGAATGAATATTTATTATTTAAAAAATTGAATTTATTAACAAAATATGACGAAATTAAAGACGTAAAGGTCATATTAATTAACAATAGCTTTTTTTCAGATAACTTTAAAACAACTCTAAAATTTATTTTATATCCACTATACTCAATTTTTTCTATAAGAAAATTTTCTTTTAGTAAAGTAAAGAAAAAACTCGGAGTAAGAATTTATAAAGCAGGCTATGGATTTGATGATTATAACGCAAATTTAAATTGGATTGTCGATTATAAAAATTTTGGAAAGGAAGATGTAATTTTTGTTGCCGAAGATACTATTGAAAAAAAAGTTTATGTAGACGCTAAGAAAAAGGGGGTAACTTTAAAAGATTTTAATAATCAAAAACCTCTTAATGAATGTTCAATACTTACCCTATTAAAACAAATATTCATTTTTTTTCCATTAGGCATTATCATTTCTCCTTTAATTTTTTTTTCAAACCCCTATTTCTCGTCAGAAATTGTTAAAGCGTGGATGAAGTTAATAATTTGGGAAAATTTTATATCTATTTATAATATCAAAAGTTATTTAACCTATCATAATTTTGATACAAGTCATATTTACAGAAATATAATTTTGAAAAGAGATAATTGTTTTAATGCTATGTTTAAACATACACATAGTGAAAATATATTTAATTATAAAAAAAAAGACGACTATGCTTATTCAATACATTTAAATTTATTGTATGATGCAGAATTTCAGTGGAGCAAAGCTGGAGTAGAAATGGCACTTAATAATAAAAGTTTATGTAAAAATTTTTATATTTATGGTCCCATCTGGTCTTCAAGAGAATTGAAAAAAGATTTAAATTTTGAGTGGAAAAAAAATAAAGATAATTTTACAATTTCTTTGTATACAACTTCTTTGGGAGGACTTCATTCAGTAAATCATGAGCTAAGTTTTGTTGAGTTTTTTAATTTTGCTAATTCTATTTTAGAAAATTATAAAAATGCATTAATTGTATTAAAACCAAAAAATAAAATAGATGATTTCTTAACGAATCAAAAAACAAATATAATTTTTAGAAAATTAAAAGAAAACTCGCGTTTCAAAATTGAGAGTTCTAATGCATCCTCCTACAATGTTTTCAATAATTCAGACATCTCTATTTCTATGTCATTTGCTAGTCCAGGAATTGAGGCGATTTGTGCTGGCAAAAGGTCATTTTACTTTGATGGCTTGAATGTTTTTAATGAGTCATATTTTAAAAAATTTGATAAAATAGTGGCATCCTCAAATAAAGAGGGATTAAATTTTTTAAATTACTATTTGAATATGGACGAAAAACAAACCTTTAATCATTATAAAGATTTATTTAAAGATATGGGACTTAAATTTGACTCAAATATTGCATCTGAACTTATCAAAAATAAAATTTTGAAAGAAATAAACAAGAGATGATTGATATGATAGAAAATTTCAGAAATAACGGCTTTGTAGTTTTACGAAATATTATCTCTGAGTCGGAGTTGAATGATTTTATGAAGATGAGAGAAAATATAATTTTTCAACAAAATAGAGATCTTTATAAAATAAGCAAAGATAACTTAAAAAAATTCAATAAAACTTTTTCAATCAAACAAAACAGTAAAGAAGAAATTTTAAAAAATGGTGATAAATTTTTTAAAAATTTAAAGGAACTAAAAAATTATTTATCAAATCAAATATCAGTGAGCAATTATGATGATGAAAAAATCCACGAAATATTTTCTATTGACTCTGCTGCAAATTTCTCATCAAATTGTGACCTGTTAAGCTACGAAACTTTTTTAAATATTTTTTTTAAAGATAAGTTAAAAGATATATATAAAAAATTACTTCAGACTGATGAATTAGTTTATTGGGGAGAGTCTGGTTTTACCTACAACAAATTGCCGATAAGAGGATGGCATTCTGATGATCCTTATCACTGGATGTTAAAAAGAAAGGAAGATACGTTTCAGATAAGAGTAGCTTTTTATCCCGACTCAGTAGAAGGATACTCAGGGGGTGTCAAATTACTTCAATCTTCTCATAAATATAATAATCTTACAAAAACATTTAAAAATCTTTTTAAATACTTAGTGAAAAGGGATAAATCATTTAAAGACTCAATTAAAAATTTTAAATTATTTTTTAAAGCAATTAATTACTTTCCTGGTCCTCGAGATTTACTTATATGGGACAAAAGAATATTTCATTCTCCCTGGGCATCAAAAATAAAGTTTTTAGAAAGTTTTTCTTTTAATCCCTCAATAGAAAATTTATTGCCAAAATCTTTAACTTACAAATCAAGTTTTCCAAGATCCATCACAACTTTTGACTTAGGATGTGATAATCTTTCTCTAAAAAATTATCTTAATAATTGGATTTCAAAAAGAGAAGATTACAAACCAATTTGGGATGAGAAGAAAAAAATTTTAAATGATAAATTTATTGTTGGCTTGAAAAAATTTGGAATTAAGTTTGATAATACTTGCATAAAATAGAATGAAAAAAAAAAGTATTGTTATATTTGCAGCTCATCCAGATGATGAGGTTTTAGGGTGTGGAGCCACAATTTCGAAATATAGAAATAAATATAATATTTATTGTGTTTTCATGTCGGACGGTGAAAGTGCGAGAAAATTACCAAAATTAATCTTACAAAAAAAAATTAAAGCTAGAGAAATAGCAGCAAAAAAAGCTGCTAAAATTTTAGGTATTAAAAAGGTATTTTTTGCAAAATTTCCTGACAATGGAATGGATAAAATTCCTATTTTACAAATCATAAAATATATAGAAAATATTCTGCAACAAATTAAACCTGTTAAGGTATATACACATTTCTCAGATGATTTAAATATTGATCATAGCATTACAAGCAAAGCAGTAACGACTGCTACACGACCTTTAAAAAAAAATACAGTTAAAGAAATTTTGCATTTTGAAATACCTTCCAACACAGAATGGAAATTCTCTAAAAAAAACTTTTTTAATCCAAATTTTTACGAAGATATTTCTAAGAATATTAAACAGAAATTAAAAGCAATACAGTGTTACAGGTCCGAAATGCGGAAATATCCCCATCCTAGATCACTAAAAGGTATAGAAATTTTCTCAAAATTTAGAGGCATGGCAGCTGGCTTAAAAAATGCAGAGGCATATATAATATCAAGAAAAATAAAATAATGAAGGTAGGTTTTAGAGTCGATGGCTCAAAAGACATTGGGATGGGACACATTTCAAGGTGTTTAAATATTGCCGAAAAATTTAAAAAAATAAACGTAAGTAGTTATTTCATTTCAAAAGATTTTCAAGATGGTTATTTAAGTTCCATCAAAAGCAGGGGATTTAAAATTTTTGCAATAAAAAAAAATTCATCTATAGCAGAAGATTCAAAATTTACTTATAAAAAAATTAAAAAATATAAACTCTCTTTTTTGTTTGTAGACTCATACTATTTAAACGAAAGCTGGGAAAAAGGCATTTTTAAAATTTGTAAAATAGTTAAAATTAATGATTTTTTTAAAAATACTAAGGCAGAAATAATTATAAATCCTAATAAGATATATATTCCAAGCACAAAGAATACAAAAAAAATATATTTATGTGGGAAAAAATTTACTATTCTTCATAACGATTTTATAAAGTTTAGAAATAAATCAATTAACAATTTCAAGAATAATTTAAAATTAAAAAAAGTTTTAATATTTTTTGGTGTTTTTGAAAAAAGTACATTTATACTTAATAAAGTATTAAAAGAATTAAACTTTATCAATTTTAATAATATAAAATATACAGTAATATTCGGAAATAGTTTAATAGCAAAAAAATTTAATAAAAAAAAATATCCAAACTTGAATATTAATTACGTATCATCAGTTAAAAACTTAGCAAAAGAAATTTATTATAGTGATTTTTTTATAGGGGGCGCTGGTTCTACGATATGGGAAAGACTATGCTTAGGAAAAAAGTCCATCTCACTTTTATTGGCAAAAAATCAATTTGATAAAGAAAAATTTAGACAAATTGAAAATTTTCATTCATTTTTAGACTCAAACACTAGCAGCAGAAATTTAAAATCTTTTTTGCAAGATTCGTTAAAGAAAAATTTAAAACAAAACAAAAAAATCTTTACTCTCAATGATGGTTTTGGGGTAAACAGAATTGTTAGAAAAGTTTTAGGTAAAAAAAAACTTCACATTAAATTAAGAATGATAAAAAAAAATGACCTATACATTCTCTATAATTGGGCAAACTCACCTAATGTAAGAAAAAACGCAATTAATCAAAACAATATAACTTTTTTTCAACATGAAAAATGGTTCAATAAAAAACAAAAAAATCGTCACTCATATATTTTTATAGCCGAAGATAATTTAAAAACCCCATTGGGTCAGATAAGATTTGATTACTTTAAATCCAATAATAATTTTGAAATAGATGTAAGTGTTGATGAAACTTTTCTCAATTTTGGCATAGGAAGCTATTTATTACAAAATGGAATTAAAAAGATATTTCGTTTAAAAAAATATAAAGATCCAAAAATTTCAGCAAATGTGTTAAGTAAGAATATTAACAGTATAAGACTTTTTTCTAGAAATGGTTTCAAAAAAATTAATCAGGATAATCGAATGATTAATTTTAGATACTTCAAATAATGATAAAAGTCGTTAGCGCACATCAACCTGCATTTTTACCATGGCTTGGTTATTTAGAAAAAATAGCATTGTCAGATGTATTTATTATTATGGACATTGCCAAATTTAGAAAAAGATCTTTTATGCATAGAAACAAAATTGAAATAAATAATAACCCGCACATTGTTGGAATTCATACTGAGAAGAATGCTGACTTTAAAAATTGCGATGAAATAATAATTAATAAGAACTATAAGGATGATTTGGTCAAATTAGCCGAAAAAATTAATAATAATTACAAAAACGAAAAATTTTACACGGATCTGAATGATTTTTGTAACAATACTCTAAAGCATGAATTATCTGATAAAAATTTGATTGAACTTTGTCTAATTCAAGTAGAGTTTCTTTGTAAAAGATTGAACATTTCAACTAAAATTATAAAAGAGTCTTCGATAATCAAAAAAGATGAACTTAAAAATTTAAACGCATCAAAAAGACTGTTATCACATGCAAAAATTTTAAAAGCAGATGTATACATAACTGGTGTTAATTCAAAGGACTATTTAAATAGAGAATTATTTGAAAATGAAAAAATTTATAATTATATACAAACTTTTGATTATAACTTTTTTTTAAATTTACAGAATAGTAAAGAACCTTTATCAATAGTTCATCAGATTGCCAAAATAGGATTTGATAAGATTAAAGACGAACTTGCTAAAAATATAAAAAATAAAAGAATAAAAATTATTAATCATTTGAAATGATTGACCACGAATTTAGAATAATAACACCAGTTTTAAGAAAATTAATTTTAAAAAAATCAAAAAGTGAGCCTATTCTTATTTCTAAAATACCAAAAAATATTCTCCAAAATAAAGTTAAGAAAAATACAATTAAATATCTTAAAAACTGTAAGTTGATAAAAGGATTGGCTTTTAGAGGCTTACCTTTAAATGACAAAAAAACTTATATTGAGCAAGAGCTTCAGCTACAAGAATCGTTTAACGATTTAGTGAATGAAATTGATAGGCCAATAAAAGGAATAAGATTAATGCAAATACCTAATCCTGATAATTTAAGTTTTAAAGAATTTTACAAAACATTTAAAAAACTTAAATCTGTAAAAGGATTTGAACTTGTGTCACTTTGGCATAAAAAAAAGACTTCTGATAAAAAATATAGAAACTTTTTAAAATTTGTTGAAGAGACAAGTTTACCCTTATCGTTAGAAACTACATTTATGCATAAAACTGGTTTTGATAGTTATAGTAATGTTAATCATTTTTTTGAGATGATAAAACATCATAAAAAATTAAAAATGTGGTTTCCAAAATTTGGAGCAGGCGTTTTTTTACATTGGAACAAAATTCTAGAATATTGTAAATATAAACCTATATTACTTACAAGCGCTTACAGTTCTATGTCAAAAGAAAATTGGCTTGCAATATTTAAAATTAAACAATTTAAAAAAATACCATTAAAATTTGCCACAGACCATCCTTTTAATAATTTAATTTCAATTAAAAGTTATTATCAATGGAAAAAATTTAAAAAATTGTCATAACTTATTATGAATTGGAAACAAAAAATTAAAATTAAAAATAAAATTATTTCAAATAATTCAAAAAGTTTTATAATTGCCGAAATAGGCTCAAACCACAATCAATCTTTTAAAACTGCAAAAAAATTAATTTTAAAAGCAAAAAACTGTGGCGCCGATGCAGTTAAATTTCAATCAATAAAAGCGGATGAAATGATGTTTGTTGAAAAAAAAAATTTTGCAAAGCTAAAAGATTTAAAAAAAATTAATTTAAATGAAAAGTGGTATAAAGAGTTATTAAAATTCTGTAATAAAAATAAAATAATATTTTTCTCCACCCCTTTTTATTATAATTCAATACCTTTGCTACAAAAATTAAAGGTTCCAGTATTCAAATTAGCCTCCACTAATTTTGGTTTCCACTCATATCTAAATATTAAAACAGCAAAAACCAAAAAACCTTTATTTATTTCTACAGGTTTGCAAACTATAAGTGAGATCAGTAAATATCTTGAAAATTATATTTATCCTTTTAATAATTCTATTGTTCTTATGCACTGTGTTTCTAGATATCCCACAAATGACGATGAGATAAATTTGAGTAGAATCGGTATTTTGAAAAAAAACTTTAATTCCTTAGTCGGTTTTTCTGACCATTCAATGAGCACTATTATTCCTGCATTTGCTGTTTCATTAGGCGCCAGAGTAATTGAAAAACATATTACATTGAGTAGGAAGAGCAATGGACCGGACCATCCTTTTGCATTAGAGCCAAAAGAATTTAAAGAAATGGTCCAAAATATTAGAAAATTTGAAGAAACAACACAACCTAAAATATTTTCTGAAAAATTTAATAAGGAGGAAAAAAAATATAGAAAAATGTTTGTTTATAAATGTATTGCTGATAAAAATTATAAAGTTAATGATAAATTGAAAAATATTACAAAATATGCAAAAGAGTCAGAAGTTAAGGGAATTGACGTTAGAATTGCAGATAAAATTAAGAAAAAATACATTGTTAAAAATAAACTTAAAAAATTCGAAATGATAAAACTAAAAGATCTAAAACTTAAAAATGTCTAATATTGAAATTAAAAAAAAATTTTTTAAACAGGGATACATCGTTTTAAAACAATTTGTTAATAAGAAAAAAATTAATAATCTATTAATTTCTGTAAACAACCTTTTAGCTGACGCAAATAAGAAAAAAGGTAAGAGGACATTACAAAATATTGATAAAAATTACCTAAAACTAAAAAAAAACAATAAGGTCCTTAAATCTAAATTGTATGACTCTTTTAAAAAGTTAGAAAATTTAAACTCTATTTTTCAAGATAGTAGAATAGTTAAATTATCAAAAGATATAATGAATAGTGACATACTTTTAGACAATACTCAAATAAGAATAGATGACCCTAACAATGACAGGATTTTAGATTTTCACCAAGAATTACATCAAATTTCTTTAATAAACTTAACAGCTTGGGTTCCCTTAAAGAAATTAAATAATAAAGTCGGAGGACTAGAGGTAATAGAAGGAAGTCACAAAAATGGTTACATGGATCATGTAAAGATTAATAAAAAAGGTTATACTACTAAAATTAATCTTAAAAAATATAAGTTAAACAGAACAAAAAAAATATTTATTGATGTTGGTGATGTTTTGTTGTTCCACCCTTTATTGGCTCACGCCTCTATACCTAACCACTCAAATAATATTAGATGGACGGCAATTACACGTTATAATTCAACAAAATTTTTAAGAGAATTGCACCTAAACGGAAAAGATACACTTCAAAGCTACAAAAAATTTTATAATAATAAAAAGTTTAATTGGAAGTAATTTCCTAAATGAACAAAAGAAAAGAAACGATTTGCATTTTACCTGCAAGAATTGGTAGCAAAAGGGTTAAAAAAAAAAATATTAAATTATTTTCAGGGAAACCAATTATTTATTATCCAATTAAACAAGCTAAAAAATCTAATTTATTTAAAGAAATCTATGTTTCAACCGATAGTAAAGAAATATCAAAAATAGTCACAAAATTTGGTGCCAGGGTTCCTTTTTTAAGACATAAAAATATCTCGGACGATAAAACTGGCACCGAAAAAGTAATTCGAGATTTTGTGAAAAAAATAGATACTAAAGATATTAAATATATATTTTGTATTTATCCCGCATCTCCTCTTATTAAAAATGAAGATTTCAAAAAGGCCCTAAAAAAGTTTAAAAGAGAAAATTTAGATTATTTAGTATCAGTAGGAAAGTTTAGTTCAAACCCTGAGCGATCCTTTGTAATTAAAAAAGACAGGTTAATTCCGAAAAACAAAAAAAATATAAATAAAAATTCTCAAAATTTTGTAAATCAATTTTATGATACTGGTAATTTCTATATTTACTCAAAAAAATATCTTTTAAATAAATCTAGAATTAACACCAAACCAGGATATTATTTAATAGAGTCTCTAAGAGCATTAGATGTTAACACCATAGAAGACTTTAAAAAGGCAGAAAAAATTTACAAAAAGTTTTAGCTATGAAAACCGAACTTAGGTTCACAAACCTCTTTAATTTAGGGGATAGAAAAAGAGTGGAATATATCTATCCGTGGCTAGATAAACGATATAAATCGTCTAGTTATAAAACTAAATATTCGTATTATCATTGGGATGACAAAAAAAAATTGTACAAAGATATAAAATATATTGAAAACTGTTACTCAAAAATTCTTAAAATCTTAGTAAAAAAATTAAATGAACAACATAGAATAAATCTTTCAATTAGAAGTTGGAAAATAATTCTTGGTCCTTGGCTATGGTGGTTCTTAGACACAGTTTTTGAAAGATACCAATCTTTAAAATGTCATTTACGAAAAAATCCTAAAAAAGATTATTACGCTTTTTTTTTCAAAAAAAAAGAAAAACTCTTTCCAAAAAGTGTTGAGAAAATGTCAAATTTTTATTTTGATGAATTTTGGACCCATCAAATATTTTTCAAAATAACTAAGTATTTTTTTTCCAATAGGATAAACATTCACCTTAGTAAGACAAGTGACTTTAAGGTTAATAAGTTTATTCTTGATCATGAAAAATTTTACAAAAAAAGTAGCTCGAGTTTAATCAATATAATTAAACCATTATCAAGAAATCAAAAATATTTAGTATGTAGAGGTACTTTTGATATAAAAAAGGAGATTGAGCTTAACTATAAATTAAGATCAATTCCTAACTTAGAAATTCCTACTAATTTCACGCTAACTGACAAAATTGACAATAATTTAAGATTGAATTTATTTTCAGATATTAAAAATTTAAATGATAAATTTGAAAAATTTATTTTTCATATTATCGGCGAAGAGATACCAACAACTTTTTTAGAAAACTTCAAAAAATTATATAGTGAAGTAGATAATTTGAATTTGCCAAAATGTCCAAAAATAATATTTGGCACTACCCATCTTTATTTCTTTACTATGATGATGTTTTATACAGCTAAAAGAATAGAGGAAAATAAGTCAAAATTATTTTATTTTCAACATGGTACCGAGAATGGTTTTTCTCTTAAAAATTTCAACGAGGATCATGAGATTGATGTTGCTGATAAATATTTCACTTGGGGTTGGAAAAAAAATATTTCAAAGGTGAAACCATTTGCTATTACTAAAAATATTAGAGTGTATAAAAAAAATGACTTCAAAAAAAATAAAAAAATCTTATTTATTTTAAGGACATCTGGCCTTTTTTTCAGGAGTGGCTCATCTTTAATAGGGTACAAAGATTGGAAAAATTATCTTTCTGATACTATGAAATTTCCCAAACTACTAAACAAATCAAACCTGAATAATTTAATTGTCAGATTTAGAAAAGAAAAAGATAATTGGAATGAAAAAATTAATTGGCAAAAGAAATGGAAAAATATTAATTTTGATTATGGCAAAAAACCAATTACTAAAACGATCAAACAATCAAAAATTATTATATGTAGCTACAATAGCACTGTTTTTTTAGAATGTATGGCTGCCAACTTTCCAGTCTTAATGTTTATGCCTAAAAAATCTTACGAGTTAAGAAATGATGCAAAAAAACATTTTAATGTTTTGTATAAGAATAAAATTGTTTTTGACAAGATAAATCTATTAGCAAAACACTTAAATAAAATTGACTCAAATATTAGTTTGTGGTGGTTATCTAAAAATATCCAAAAAATCAGAGAAAATTTTTGTAAGAATTATGCTAATACAAATTCTGACTTAAATAATATAACTAAATATATTATTTAAGTCAGAATTTGTATTAGCATAATTCTTACAAAAATTTTCTCTGATTTTTTGGATATTTTTAGA
>MDTA01082988.1_pt1 | contig 12213 bp, 15 predicted proteins | sample 811151 | NCBI WGS metagenome assembly MDTA01 (sample SAMN05326648, study PRJNA326480) | marine metagenome | isolation source: seawater | place: Indian Ocean: South | collected 2010
TCCAGTCCTGAACCCCATGTGGCGTCAGGGCATGTTCGTGATGCCCTTCATGGCCCGCCTGGGCGTGACGGACAGCTGGGGTGGCTGGAGCATCACCGGGGCCACCGGTGTTGAACCAGGCTTCTGGAGCTTCGAAGGTGTTGCTGCTGCGCACATCGTTTTCAGTGGTTTGCTGATGCTTGCGGCCATCTGGCACTGGACCTACTGGGATCTCGAGATCTGGCAGGATCCGCGCACCGGAGAGCCTGCCCTGGATCTCCCCAAAATCTTCGGCATCCACCTTCTGCTTGCAGGCCTCGGTTGCTTCGGCTTTGGTGCCTTCCACCTCACTGGTGTGTTTGGCCCGGGTATGTGGATCTCGGATCCTTACGGGATCACAGGTCATCTCGAACCCGTTCAACCTTCCTGGGGACCTGAAGGCTTTAACCCCTTCAATCCGGGCGGGATCGTGGCTCACCACATCGCCGCTGGAATTGTTGGCATTATTGCCGGCATTTTCCACATCACCACGCGACCACCGGAGCGTCTCTACAAGGCTCTCCGCATGGGCAACATCGAAACTGTGCTAGCGAGCGCAATTGCTGCCGTGTTTTTCGCGGCCTTCATCGTTGCCGGCACGATGTGGTATGGCGCGGCTGCAACCCCAATCGAACTCTTCGGCCCGACTCGCTATCAGTGGGACCAGAGCTACTTCAAGACTGAAATCAATCGTCGCGTTCAAACTGCGATGGATCAAGGTGCAACGGCCTCCGAGGCCTATGCATCGATTCCCGAAAAGCTGGCTTTCTATGACTACGTCGGCAACAGTCCTGCCAAAGGCGGTCTCTTCCGTGTTGGTCCCATGGTGAACGGGGATGGCCTTCCCACCGGATGGCTGGGTCACATCTCCTTCACTGATAAAGAAGGTCGCGATCTTCAAGTGCGCCGTCTGCCCAACTTCTTCGAAAACTTCCCTGTGATTCTCGAAGACAGCGATGGTGTGGTTCGTGGTGACATCCCTTTCCGTCGTGCTGAAGCGAAGTACTCCTTCGAACAGCAAGGCATTACTGCCACTGTTTACGGCGGTGCCCTGGATGGCCAAACCTTCACAGATCCAGCCGAGGTGAAGCGCCTGGCTCGCAAAGCCCAGCTTGGCGAAGCCTTCGAGTTTGACCGCGAGACTTACAACTCGGACGGTACTTTCCGCAGTTCACCCCGCGGCTGGTTCACCTTCGGTCACGCCACTTTCGCACTGCTCTTCTTCTTCGGTCACATCTGGCACGGTGCTCGCACCCTCTACCGCGACGTGTTCGCAGGTATCGATCCCGATCTCGGCGAACAAGTCGAATTTGGTCTCTTCCAGAAACTGGGAGACCGCTCGACGCGTCGTCTGCCCGAAGGCTTCGTGCCCCCGGCAGGTTCCCCTCTCAGCTAATCGCCCTACAGGAGATAATCGATGGAAAGCTTCGCTTACATCCTCATCCTCACCCTTGCGATTGCCACTCTGTTTTTCGCGATCGCCTTCCGCGATCCCCCGAAGATCGGCAAGTAATCCTTCTGGCCCCGCCTTCCGGCGGGGCTTTTTTTATGTCAAAAGGCATGATTTCAAACGCAAGCGGTCATGGGTGGACGCAACACGTACAATTCATTCAGTAACGCGAATTTGCGGGCATGCAGTGCCCTTCCTGCCAAAACACCGATAGCCGGGTGCTCGAATCAAGAGCCGCCGATGGTGGACGAAGTGTGCGACGCAGGAGGGAATGTCTCAATTGCGAATTTCGCTTCACCACCTACGAACGGGTTGAAACAGTGCCCATCACGGTGATCAAACGCAACGGCCACCGCGAAACATTCAGTCGCAGCAAACTTCTGCACGGCCTGAGTCGGGCCTGCGAAAAAACCGGGATTGCACCTGAACGCTTAGAAACCATCGTTGAAGAGCTTGAACTCAGCCTCCAACAGCGCAGTGGTCGTGAAGTGTCCAGCAGCGATATCGGCGAACTGGTGCTGGATCAACTCAAAATGATCAGCGAGGTCGCCTACATCCGCTTCGCATCGGTTTATCGCCAGTTCAGCGGAGTCAGTGATTTCGTGGCGACTCTGGAGGGAATCAGTGCATCGAAGACGGAGCTGACAGCCGCAATCTGAGTTTGGCCACCACCCTGTAAAATGCGAGATTGCTCTATTCAGGTCGGCGGGCCTGGATTGGTTTCTTTCGCTCTGTCTCTCGGACAGACCGCCATCGTTCCATGACTGTCACGCCCACAGATCCCTCTAAGGACTCTGCCGTGGACTCCGCTGAAGCCGTCGCATCCGCGTCTGACGCAGTGGTTGAAGGCGCAGCTCAGGCTGACTTCGGCACGGATGAGGACCTCAGTATTCCTGATGACATCCCGACTGCTGACGACCCCAGCAGCAGAGCTGCCAGCCGGGACATGGATAGCGCTGGTTTCACGCTCGACGAGTTCGCAGCACTGCTCAGTAAGTACGACTACAACTTCAAGCCTGGCGACATCGTCAACGGCACAGTCTTCGCGCTCGAGTCGAAAGGCGCAATGATCGATATCGGGGCCAAAACAGCAGCCTTCATGCCTCTTCAAGAGGTCTCGATCAATCGTGTTGAAGGCCTGAGCGATGTGCTCCAGCCCGGAGAAATCCGGGAGTTCTTCATCATGAGTGAAGAGAACGAAGACGGTCAACTCTCGCTCTCCATTCGTCGGATCGAATATCAACGCGCCTGGGAACGCGTGCGTCAGCTTCAAAAAGAAGACGCCACGATCTACTCCGAAGTGTTTGCCACCAACCGAGGTGGTGCTCTGGTTCGGGTAGAGGGTCTGCGTGGATTCATCCCCGGATCACACATCAGCACCCGCAAACCCAAGGAAGAACTCGTTGCCGACTTCCTCCCTCTGAAGTTCCTAGAGGTGGATGAGGAGCGCAACCGCCTTGTGCTCAGTCACCGCCGTGCGCTTGTCGAGCGGAAGATGAATCGCCTGGAAGTGGGTGAGGTGGTTGTTGGTACCGTCCGCGGCATCAAGCCTTACGGCGCCTTCATCGACATCGGCGGAGTCAGCGGTCTGCTGCACATCTCTGAGATCAGTCACGAGCACATTGAGACACCCCACTCGGTGCTCAATGTGAATGATCAGATGAAGGTGATGATCATTGACCTCGATGCTGAGCGTGGTCGGATCTCCCTCTCCACCAAAGCACTGGAACCGGAGCCCGGTGACATGCTCACTGATCCCCAGAAGGTGTTCGACAAAGCCGAGGAGATGGCCGCCCGCTACAAGCAGATGCTGCTTGAGCAGGCTGAAGAGGGCGAAGAGCCCCTTGGCTCCATGATGATCTGAGGTGTCTGAGCCTGTGGCTCATCTCCAACTCAGAGGCCGTTCACTCGGCCCAGTGCAAGGGGTGCTGTTCGATAAGGACGGCACCCTTTCCCATAGCGAGCCTCGCCTGATTGCTCTTGCAGACGCTCGGATCACTGAAGCCCTGGAACGCTTCCAGGCGATGGGTGCGTCCCAGAGCGAGCGCAGCGAACTGCACGACCTGCTGGCCAGAACCTATGGCCGCTGTCAGTCCGGAGTCACCCCCGAAGGAACTCTGGCTGTGGCCTCTCGGCAGCACAACCTGCTCAGCACCGCGACCGTTTTCTGTCAGATGCAGCTGGGCTGGCCACGCGCCCTTGTGTTGGCCGATGAGATTTTCGATGCGGTGGACCACCGCCACCAAACCACGAGCTCCGCAGTGGACTCCCCTGCGCTCCTCCCAGGTGCTGCAGAGGTCCTGAGAGAACTCCACGCAGCAGGCGTGGTGTGCGCCTTAATCAGCAATGACACCAAAGCCGGGATTCAAGGCTTCATCGATGCGCATCAACTCGATGACTGCATTGCCGATGTGTGGAGTGCCGACCACCTCCCCACCAAACCTCACGTTGGAGCCGTGCACGGACTGTGCGCCAAGCTGAATCTGAGGGCATCGGATTGCGCCCTGATTGGCGATGCCGATACGGATCTGCTCATGGCAAGACAAGCCGGAATCGGCATCACCCTGGGTTACGTGGCTGGCTGGCACCAGTCTCCTGAGCTCACGGCACATGAGCAGCTGATTCACCACTGGAGTGAACTCACCATCAAGGGGCGGTCCAACAAGTCCTGAGACACCGACGCCTTACAGTCCCGGGCGATTACCGAAGGTCATGAGTCGATACGTCTTCACCTCCGAGTCTGTGACGGAGGGGCATCCCGACAAGATCTGCGATCAAGTCAGTGATGCCGTGCTCGATGCCCTTCTGGCCCAGGATCCCTCCAGCCGCGTTGCCTGCGAAACGGTGGTGAATACCGGCTTGTGCATGATCACCGGTGAGGTGACCTCCAAAGCCCAGGTCGACTTCATCCACCTGGTCCGCAACGTGATCCAAGACATCGGCTATAGCGGAGCCCGGGCGGGTGGATTCGATGCCAACAGCTGTGCTGTTTTGGTTGCTCTCGATCAGCAGTCCCCAGACATCGCGCAGGGGGTGAACGAGGCCGATGACCATGCCGGTGATCCTCTTGATCTCGTTGGTGCTGGTGATCAGGGAATCATGTTCGGCTATGCGTGCAATGAAACACCTGAGCTGATGCCCCTGCCCATCAGCCTGGCCCACCGCTTGTCGCGGCGCCTTGCGGAAGTGCGCCACAACGGCACCCTCGACTACCTGCTGCCTGATGGCAAAACCCAGGTGAGCGTTGTTTATGAAAACAACAAGCCCGTGGCGATCGACACCATCCTGATCTCAACGCAACACACTGAAGAAGTCGCAGGCATCAGCGACGAGCAAGGGATCCGCGAGCGCATCACCGAAGACCTCTGGACCCATGTCGTGGAACCGGCCACAGCGGATCTCGCCCTAAAACCAAACCGGGAAGCGACCAAATATCTGGTGAATCCCACCGGCAAATTCGTGGTGGGCGGACCGCAAGGAGACGCCGGACTCACCGGCCGCAAGATCATTGTCGACACCTATGGCGGTTATGCCCGCCACGGTGGTGGTGCTTTCTCCGGAAAGGATCCCACCAAAGTGGACCGCTCTGCAGCTTATGCAGCGCGTTATGTCGCCAAGTGCCTCGTGGCGGCGGGACTGGCTGAACGCGCGGAAGTGCAGCTCAGCTACGCCATTGGTGTGGCAAAGCCCGTGTCGATTCTGGTGGAATCCTTCGGGACCAGTGCGCTGGCCAACGATGCACTGACTGAATTGGTGCAGCAACACTTTGATCTGCGCCCTGGAGCCATCATCGAATCCTTCGATCTCCGGCACCTGCCCCAGAAACGTGGTGGGCGTTTCTACCAAAACACCGCGGCCTACGTGCACTTTGGCCGCAACGATTTGAAGGCACCCTGGGAAGACGTGGATGCCAAAGCAGTGGAACTGCGCAACGCCTGACATCAGCATGGGCGGCCCTCTGGTGCTCGGCATTGATCTGGGCACCAGTGGCGTGCGTGTCGCCGTTTTGAATGCACAACGGGAACTGCTGTTCAGCGAAGCGGTCGGTTACCGCAGAGGCCTGGAATATCCCGAAGACTGGGTCGCCGGATGCAGCCAACTGATCCAAGCCATTCCCAACGCTGACCGAATGCGGTTGGAGGCGATGGCCGTCGATGGCACATCGGGCACGCTTGTGGCCTGCAGCCATGACGGCCAACCCCTCGGCAACGCCTTGCCCTACCACTGGGCGTGCCCTGAACACCTCTCCACGCTTACCGCATTGGTTCCAACAGGAGGGCCTGCGGCCAGCGCGAGCGGCAGCTTGGCGCGTGCGTTGCGCTTGATTCAGCAGTATTCGCAACCGCTGCTGCTACGCCACCAGGCCGACTGGATCAGTGGCTGGTTCATGCAGAACTGGCGCTACGGAGAAGAAGGCAACAACCTTCGCCTCGGCTGGTGCTTGAGCGAGAACCAGTGGCCAGAAGCCTTCCAACATCAGTCCTGGAAGGGGGCCCTGCCGGACATCCGTCCCAGCGGAACAATGCTGGGCACCATCGCGCCTGAGCTGGCCAGACAGCTGGGCTTGCCTGAGCAGCTTCAGGTGATCGCGGGGACCACTGATGCCAATGCAGCGGTGTTGACGGCAGATGCCGCTGACGACGAAGGCATCACCGTTTTAGGGAGCACGCTGGTTCTCAAACGCTTTACAGATCGCCCCCTCGACAGTGGAGCTGGCACCTCCACCCATCGTGTCGGTGGCCGTTGGCTGGCGGGAGGTGCATCGAACAGCGGCGGTGCTGTCTTGCGTCAGTGCTTTCCAGGCATCGATCTGGCAGAGCTCAGCCGTCAGATTGATCCTGATCAAGACAGTGGATGGGACTTGCGTCCCCTGATCGGTCGAGGGGAGCGCTTTCCTGTAGACGCGCCCGAAATGGAAGCGGTGCTGACGCCTCGTCCGGTCAGTGATTCCCTCTACCTTCACGCCCTGCTCGAAGGACTGAGCCGGATTGAATGCCAGGGGTGGGCCAAACTGACCCAATTGGGGGCCCCAGCACCGAAACGCCTGGTCACCCTCGGCGGCGGAGCCCGCAATCCGCAATGGCGACGGATCAGGGAGCGCTTTCTGCAGATGCCGATCCGCAGTTGTGCGTCGCCCCCAGCCGCTGGCGTTGCACGGCTGGCGTTGCATGCTCTGCAACAGAGGAGTGAAGAATCCATGGTTTCCGAGGGAGAATCGCATGCGCCTTCATGAGCCCTTGCCGAACCGACTTCGCGACGCACTCTCCATCGGGCTGTTCATCGTGCTGGCTGGATACGTGGGATTCAGCGGTTTCCGCCTGGCCCTTCTGCTCTGGCAGCGTTTCAGCTGACCTGTTCCTCTCCACCCCAATTTTTTCCCATGGCCGCCGATCCCCTCACTCCCGCAGTCAGCGAACGCATCTGCCGTCACATGAACGACGACCACAGTGATGCCGTGCTGCGTTATGCCCGTCACTACGGCGGTTTCACGGATGCCACAGCCGCCAAAATGACGGAAGTGACTGCTGAGGCCATGATCTTGAACGTGAATGATCAGCCGGTCAGCATCCGCTTCGATCACACTCTCACTGACAGCGAAGACGCCCATCGCACAATGGTCGCCATGCTTCGTGCCATGCCTGCCGCGACGGAAAGCGGGGAATCCTGACGGCAACCCCTGTTGCCATGACGTGCTGATCTCCCTTCAACGCTGCTTGAGCGATTTGCTCATTCAGCCCGTTTGCTGGCATTGCCAGACGCCCGAGCTGTCCGCCCCTGATCGGGAAGGCCTCTGCCAGACATGCCGGCACAGGCTCAGACTGAAAGAATCTGGGCTGCGGGGGTCAGAGCCACTGTCCTGGCATGCTGCCGGCTGGTATGAGGCTGAGCTCAGACAGATAATTCTGCGCTTGCGCATCACACCAGATCCTGCTGTTTTGCACGGTTTATGCAAGGGGCTGCGTCATGCGCTGTGCACACCCGCGCTCTTGATTCCCATCCCTGGGTGGAAAGCGGAAGCCCGTGCCAATCCTCTTCCACGGTTGCTGTGCCGCAGCCTCCAGAGACCGAGCATCCCCGTGCTCAAACGATGTCGCCCCACCGTGGGCCAACACCACCTCAACCGCAGGCAGCGATTGCTGAATCAACAGGGCAGCTTTCGAGTGCTGGAGGACCGCCTCCCAGCGATAGGGCAGGGGGAAACTCTTATCTCGAACGCTGCGCAGGTGTGGCTCGTGGATGACATCGTCACGAGCGGGGCGACTGTGATGGCCGCCCGTGATGCCCTGCAAACATCAGGGATCGTCATCCATGGAGTGATCTGTCTGGCGCGAACACGCCTCGCCGTCACGCCGTGATTTAAGATTTGAGGGTGGTTCAGACCACGAGCCGGGATAGCTCAGTTGGTAGAGCAGGCGACTGAAAATCGCCGTGTCCCCAGTTCAAATCTGGGTCCTGGCATTTCGCTGTATCGCTCCTTGATCCCAGTTCCGATCAACGACGATCGCCAGTTCAACAACGCTGATGGCTTCGCCATGGTGTTCGATCCCGCTTGGCGACGTTCCCTGAAGGCTGGTGAACTCGACGACCAATCGCTTGAGGAACGGATCGAAACAGTGCTCTCTCATCTTGGCGACCACCCCTTTGTGCAATCCGAGCCAACGCAGGCTCGACAGGTGGCCCATTTCCGGGTGCGTCTTCTGGATCTGAATAGCTGAATTGGGAGAACCGAGAGGGTCGCTCAGGCGCTCAGCAGATCAATCTGATCCTCGTGACTCTCCTGGCTCACAACCTCCTGCTGCTCGTCGAGGTGACTGATCTGGGGATCATCCACGTACACCGTCTCGGTGAGATCAGCGTCGAGCTCGTCCTCCGACTCCATCAGGTCGTTCTCAACCGAGTCGTTGTTTTGAACGACAGCTAACACCGCGGGCTCATCAACGGCCTGGAGAGCGGTGACAACCTCAGCCGGCATGTCTTCCAGAAGGCCCTGGAGATGCTTCAGGCGATCACTGCTTTCGACCAACAATTGCTGGGAGTCAGCATCGTGTTCGGCGTGCTCAGGCGCAGCATCAAGAGAAGTCTCGATCTGCGCAAAGCGCTCTTCCAATGCCAGCAAGCGCAGCGTCAGCGATTCAGCAATGCCACTGACCGCATGCAGCTGACGACTGAGCTGCTGAACCATCGCGGAACTGGAGTCAGCTGCGGCCATGGGGAAAGCACCGTGACGGCCTGATGGTATCGATCGTCCAGAACTTGTCCAGCGACGTCGTTTTCACCCATTTGTGGCAACACCTTTAGAGGCATGAGATGTCTCCAAACAACACCGATACAGTTGGTTTGGCCTGAGTCGAGCGATGAACGAATCACCACAGGCGAGCCTCAGGTCCTTGATGGAGAATCTCGGGGAAGAGAACGAGCAGCTGCACACCATCGATCAGCACGTTCTCCGGCTGAACCTGAAACCCGATGATCTGAAGCTCTGGCAGGACACCTACGCCGCCATGCCGCAGCCAGGAAACATCCTCTTGGCCTGCGAAAGCGACAGCTGCGCCCTTGAGTCGACGCGACTGACCTGGGTGGTGGGAGCTGCCATTCGATCCGCCGACGTCGGATCGGCACTGGATGCAGGAGCGCTGTTGCAACACCTGGGCATCAGCTCCACCCTCGCGGAGGCCATGCCTAAGCACTGCCCAGGCGTGGGTGGAGACATCGTCTGGGCGTTCTACCTCGAACGTCACGGCTGGCTGACCGCTTGCCCGGTGTTGCCCAACATTCCCTTGGGATCGGCGCAGCAATGAACGCTGCAAGTGCAGATCAGATCAGAGCTTTGGCACAACGGGCCAAGGTCTGCGGCCTCGACGAGGACCCCACCATCCCTATCAATCTGCGCCAGGTGATTGCCACAGCGAACCGCGATCAACGTCTGCTCACCGCTGAGGAACTGCAGCACTGCTGTCAGTGGTCAGGGGTGGACTGCGCTCCGTTGGTCAGCCTTCAAGACCTCGTCCCTGAGCTCGTGAACCAGTCACGATGGGAACTGCTCAGCGACGAGCCCGACCTGGTGAAACCTGGCGGCAAGCTCCACCCCCAAGAGCGAGCAGATGCCTGCTGGCGAGATTGCTTTCACTTCCTACGCGTGAGCTTGTATGGCATCGCGCTAAAGCGCACGGAAATCACCGATCGGGAAGGCATGGTTGCTCTAGCAGAGCTCTACAGCCTGCTTGATGTGCCGGTACCGGCACTCCTGCGAGCCCTCGCCCACCTCCGTCAACACTCCATGCAAGCCTACGCAGATCTCTGCTCAGCAGGCCAAGCGAAGGCGCTAGGGGAAACCGTTAACCACATCAGCAACACGATTCGACACGTGATGAAGAGAAACGAAGACAAAACTCCCTAGCCCTCGAAAAGACCGAGAATTTGAGGCATCCACTAAGCATTTCTACCGATGGCACTTCAGCTGCTGGAGTACCCGTTGACAAGCCAGAACCAACGCGTCGGTGACCTAGGAGGCCTGAGCTCACAGCCGAAGAAGGCGGCATTCCCAAGTCAAGAAGACCGAAACATCCAAATTGAAGATGCTTACAGGCAAGTGTTTTTCCATGCCATGAAATGCGACAGGGATATCAACCTAGAATCGCAATTTCGCAACGGCAGCATTACGGCGCGCGATTTCATTCGAGGATTACTACTGTCTCGGCGGTTTCAAGAAGGGTATGTGAATTGTAATACAAACTATCGACTCGTTGACCAAGTGATTGGAAGAGTGCTTGGACGACAAACACATGGCCAAAGAGAAAGAATCAACTGGTCAATTCGCATCGCGGAAAAAGGCTTTAACACTTTTGTTGACGAGATCTTAAACAGCGATGAGTACATGCAATCGTTTGGGTACGACGAAATACCATCTCAAAGAACAAGAGTTATCCCAGGCAAACCAACTGGAGAACAACCGATATACCAACAATTACCGCGATACGACGCTGATTGGCGAGACATGCAATGGGAAACGAAAATCCAGACGAACAACACACTCGATACACCCAAATTGCAAAAAACGCCAGAATGGGCTCTAAGAGCCTGGCTAGCCTTCATAACAGTCGGAGGCATAGAGGTAACGAGAATTACATTAACTCTTATTGCAGAGATATACACCACCCGGTAACCAAAACCTCAACAGACAAGGAGAAAAAAGAAACAGGTCAAACCAACCAAAGAACACGGAATAAAAACAAAGTCGCACAAAAAAATCAAAACGATAAAAAACCATTAACGCAGAGCACGAGCAATAGCAAAGCTCTTCGGAAGGACGAAACCCCTTAAAAATCAGAACGCGGGCACGGTCACCAAACTTAACAAACAGCACATCCAACCAAGACTGCCCCAATCGGCAAGACCTAACTAAAAACAATCAGAGAGAGGCAAAACGCACGAAACATTTTGTTGCGAGCGACGAACAAGGGGGAACTTATACCGAGCAAGGCACTTAAAATTATGCAGCGATATTGAAAGCACTACGCCATGGTCGTAATCAAGCCGACACGGGATTTCACCAGTGAAGACCGAGTGTCCTATACGGCCAGCAACGCTGCGAAGCCCCGCCAAAACACAGCAATCAATCGTTATCGACAAGAGATTTCTAGCGGTTCTTTAATTCCACGAAACGGAAAAGCCGCGAAAACAAATCAGCAATTCAAAGAGAATCATTGCAATGCAATGGGACTTGGCATTGGCCCACGATTGCATTCAGAATGCCCATATAGCAGCATTGCAGATGAATACGCAAGCACAGGTCAAGCAGCTCTCCAGGTTGCAGTTGAAGGTGCTTACAGGCAAGTTTTCGGAAATCTGCGACCCAGTAATTCGCAACGATGCATTGAACTTGAATCAAAGTTAAGCAGCGGAGAAATCACGATAAGAGATTTTGTGAATGGCTTGGCAAAATCAGACCTATACAAAGAAAAATATTATTCAAAAGTGTCTCCCATTCGCGGCATAGAACTAAACCTCAAGCATCTTCTCGGAAGACCACCTCGCAACCAAGCAGAAGTCAGCAAATACATTGCACTAATCGCTGAACAAGGATTTGATGCCTTGGTTGACAGCGTCACACATTCTGGGGAATACCTTGAAGTTTTTGGAACAGACACTGTTCCCTACCTCAGAGCATGGAATTCAGAAGCTGGTTCTTATTGCTCGACATTTGTCAACCTTGGCAAAGTCACCACAGGAAATGCTGCATCGGACACGATCATCGAAGGCCGTAGCCAACTCGTCATGGAATTTGCTGCTGCACGGAATCTCAGTTCAGCGAAAGGAGGAGACGTCAGCGGTTTCAAGTATTCTTCAGCAGTAACAGACCCGAAATCCAGAGCATTTCAATCGATGTATCAACCCAAAACAACAAAAACATGGCGCTGAAACATCAATACGCAACTCGGGTGAACTTACAACGATTATTCGCCATTTAAATAGCACAAACCTGTTGACTCCTTCTCCGAAGTCAACAGGTTTTTTGCATGCATAAATTGACAGAACAAATATAGGGAGAGTATTCCATAAACCTAACAAAGGAGCATTAAAGAATCAATATACAAAGAGTGAGCGTTGGCAGAGAATTTAAAATATATAGGCGTTGGTGCTATGGTCATTATTCTAGAATTGGTGGCAAACAAGAAAGAGTCAATTCAATGACAAACCAAGGTTTTCTAAACCTCAAGACATGGTCAGAACCGGAGCTTTGTTCA
>MDTA01003012.1_pt1 | contig 12211 bp, 8 predicted proteins | sample 811151 | NCBI WGS metagenome assembly MDTA01 (sample SAMN05326648, study PRJNA326480) | marine metagenome | isolation source: seawater | place: Indian Ocean: South | collected 2010
GCTGGGAATATTGGACGATCGCTAAGCCAGGTTACAGCAGAGGGTATTGAGCAAGATTCGGTGGTTTTTCTGGAAACGAGTTCCTTTCAGTCACAAATGCTCCGTTACATGGAGCCAGATTCAGCATTGTGGACCAATTTCACAGAGGATCACTTGGATCATCATAACTCCCAGAAAGAGTATTTTTTAGCGAAGGCTAACTTATTGAAAAGATGCAGCGGGTATTCATGGATTGGTGAAAGTGTGAGAGCGGGGTTTGAGGATTTGAAGTTGAATCCGCCCTCGAAACACAAGGTGGTTCGCAGGTTAGATGACAAAACAGTGCCTCTTCCCGATGATCATTTCCTTATGACTTTTCCACAGCGGGAAAATCTTGCATTAGCTCATGAGTTTTGCAAGAGCGAGGCTCTAGATAGCGAGTCTTTTTTTACCATGTTAAAAGATTATCAGGGCTTTGAGCATAGGCTGAGGAAAATCGCCGAACTGAAGGGAGTTTCATTCTGGAATGATTCGAAAGCAACCAATTTTGCAGCGACACTATCTGCATGCGAATCAATCAAAGGAACTATTTTTTGGATTGGTGGCGGACGGTCAAAAGGTGGGAGTTTAATCTCGTTCGTTGAATCAATTGTTCAAAAAATTGAGAAGGCTTTTTTGTTCGGAGAGGTTGGTCCCCGGGTAAAAGAAATCTTTGATAAAATAGGTTTCCCCCATGAAATGTGTTTATCCGTCGAAGATGCGGTTAGTAAGGCGTATGCTTCGGTAGTTGGGCCAGCAAGCATTCTTTTCAGTCCCGGTTTTGCAAGTTTTGACACTCATTCAAGCTATGCTGACCGAGGAAAAGATTTCATGGACATCGTTTTCGATTTGAAGAACAGTCTTCATCAGACTACGCAAGAATGCCTCACATGATCCTACACAAGACAGGAATACTACTATGAAACTAACCAAGATATTCGGAATTGTTCTATCTCTCCACATCGCAGTAATTTTACTAGTGATGTTCCAACCCGGATGCCAGTCCGTTCCCAAGGGTGAGCCACTCAAGCAACCCGCGGTTGACGAGGTATCGACGGATGCTTCCTTTAATCCGGGGGTCGTTCCATCCGAGGAAGTTACGAAAGAGGAGTTGTCGACGAATCCACCTTCCTTTGTATCTCCCACAAGACCGGCTGCCGGGCAGTTGATTATACCAGGGCAAGATGAGATCGAGAACCCTCCCACTGACTCGCCACTAAGGGAAGTCGTGACACCTGAAAAATCAATGAACCTTCGCCCATCAGATCTGAGCATATATAAAATACAAAGAGGTGATACATTATGGGGTATTGCTCGAAAGAATGGTATCTCAATGAATGACCTCCTTGGTTCGAATCCAAATTTGGACAAGAGCTCGAAATTATCTATTGGGCAGGAGGTTATGATCCCCTTGGCTGTTCTTCAGGCAAGTCCGGCACCTATAATTACTTCTCCACAGACCGATGCCTCGGTGGTCGGCGGATCAACATACACCGTCACCAAAGGGGATTCCCTTTCCAGAATTGCACGAAATAATGGAGTAAGCTTGGGGGCTTTGCTTCAAGCAAACGCATTGACAAAAAATTCGATTATTCAGCCTGGCCAGACATTGCTTATTCCTGCAGGAGATGAAAGCCAAGAGGTCCCGAGCTCACCCTCTTTCGTTGTCCCTTCGGGAGCCACTTCCTATGTGGTTAAGAAAGGTGATAATCTTACCCGAATCGCTGCTATTCATGGAACTTCGATTAGGCAGATCATGGACTGGAACGGTTTGGCTGACGCGGGTAAAATTCGTGTGGGACAAAAATTGATTGTTTCCAAAACAATCAGCGAACCAACACCTCAAGAGGTGATTGAATCCGCTTCGGAGCAACCTCCAGTGATCCCTGTTGCTCCACCGAGTGAAGATTCGAGTGTACAGGATTTTTTCAAAGGGCAAGTTGAAGAGCGTCCAATTATTGATGCACCGGAAAACCCTTGAGATAGTTAATTTTCTAAAAATCGTGGATGTGGAAGGGAAAGGGTGGCACAAGTAACGGTAAGTCAATCTGTAACAAGAACAACCAATTGGGTTTCCGTTTATGTTGTAGCGGTAGCCTTAAGTCTTACGACCTTGGGACTGGTTATGCTCTTCAGTGCCGGTGCGGTTCGTGGTGCCGAGCAATTGTTAGTTAAGCAAATAGTCTGGGTCGTTTTGTCATTGGGACTTGGTCTCTATGTGTCATTCGTAAACCTCGAATGGCTTGGAAGAAAGACCTGGTTGATATTTGGACTATGCATCCTTGCCCTGATCATAACCTTAATTCCGGGAATTGGGGTCAAGGTTAACGGAGCCCAACGTTGGATTGGCTTGGGAAGTCTTCGGGTTCAGCCTTCCGAGTTTGCCAAAATCGGACTGGTTTTGGCTCTAGCCTATTACTTCTCCTCCCGACAAAGGCACACGGGAACTTTCTGGTTCGGGTTTGTGTTTCCCTCCATGATAACGGGTTCCGTTTGCGGGCTGATTATACTTCAACCAGACTTCGGGACTTGCTTCCTTTGTGGAGCAGTAGCTGCCACACTGATGTTTCAGGCTGGAACAAGCCTAAAATGGCTCCTTCCAATCGCCGGCTTGGCCGTGGCTGGATTTTCGGTTCTAGTTTATTTCGATCCTCATCGAATTCGTCGAGTAACCTCCTTTCTTGATGTTGAGGCAAATGCGGACGATAGTGCATATCAGTTGTGGCAGGGGATGCTGGCCTTTGGAGTAGGCGGGGTTGATGGAGTTGGCTTGGGAATGGGGCGGCAACAAATGCATTTTTTGCCCGAAGCTCACACCGATTTCATTTTTCCGGTGATCGGTGAGGAACTTGGACTTTTATGTACATTCGGCATCGTGCTGTGCTTCCTGTTCCTTTTTGGATTTGTCTACTGGCGACTCAAACAAGCACCCCGAATGTACGAGTACTTGGTTGCGATGGGTGCCCTTCTTTTTATTAGTCTTCAAGCAATTATTAACATGGGTGTAGTGACCGGTTCCATGCCAACAAAGGGCATGTCGTTGCCTTTTATAAGTTATGGAGGCTCGAACCTTATGGTCACTTTCATCTTTCTTGGTCTGATCGTAAATGTCTTCAGGCGGTGGGATAATCCTCGAGCCCTAAGGCCCAGAGAATTATGAGGAATATTGTCATTGCATGTGGAGGGACAGGGGGGCATTTGACTCCCGGGATTGCCTTGGCGCAAAGCTTGGAGGAAAAAGGTTACCCCTGTTGGCTCTTTATTAGTCAGAAATCGGTTGATACTCGTTTATCCAGTAAATATCCAAAGCTGAGTTTCGAACCAATGCCCGGTGCTCCCCTGCTTAAGTCGCCTGTGGGGTTGGCACGTTTTGGTAAAGGCTTTGTTAGTTCCTTCTTACATTCTCATGCTTTTTATCGTAAAGTTGGTGCCGATGCTTTGGTTGGATTTGGTGGTTTTTCCACTTTTGGCCCGGCAATGGCAGCCCGTTACAAAGGGATTCCAGTTTTTGTTCACGAAGCCAACCGAGCGGTGGGTAAAGCCGTTCGTTTTTTGGCTAAACGCTCCACTCGTCTTTATTTACCGGAAGGTATGAAAATGAAAGGGATTTCACCGGAGGTTGTCCGAAATATGGGGTACCCTTTGCGTAAGGAATTTCGTCGTTTACCAAGGGAGCGTGCACGAAAGCAGTTGGGGATTCCTTTAAGAGATCGATTGTTGGTTGTTCTAGGCGGAAGCCAGGGAGCGTCGTCCTTAAACAACTGGGTCAAATCGAATTTAGCCTCTTTGGCGGATGAAGGGATCTCCACTTACTGCCTGACTGGAATGAATAAGGAAAGCTCCGGTGTTGTACAGCTGGATGGACCGAGTGGGCAAACGGTAACCAGTCGTTTTGTATCCTTCACGGATGAGATGAATGTGGTACTTTCTGCCGCTGACTTGGTTATCTCTCGGGCAGGTGCAGGTGCGATTGCGGAAATTGTTCGTTGCCGGGTTCCTTCGATCCTCGTTCCTTATCCTCATGCAGCGGATAACCATCAATTCCTCAATGCCAATTTTATGGAAGGCAAGGGGGGGGCAATCGTTTGCGAAGAGAAAGATATGAATACTTCGATGACCGATGAGGTAAGGGAAGTAATGTTTAACGAAGAATTTCGGGCTATCCTGCGAAGAAATTTGTTTTCATTGGATGCGGGAGACGCAGCTGTCCGTATGGTCGGTGATATTGCCCAATGCTTACAAAAAAAACCTGCCACTGACGGGCTGCAACAGGGATCTTTGCGCGTGATTTCATGATCGAACCAAGAACAGTGCTTTTGCTGGGTGCAAGTGGAATGGGAATGGCTCCGCTTGCCCTTTATTTGCAAGGTGCCGGTGTTGGAGTGGAGGCCTACGACGATCGTTTTTGTGAACCCCTGCGATCCATGATGATCGATGCTGGAATCACGGTGCTGAGCGAAGCAACTCCTACCACCAAACCGGATTGCGTAATCCGTTCGAGTGCAATCAGGGAAACGGATCAAAGAGTACAGTTGTTTCTCCTGCAAGGTGTACCGGTTTATCAAAGAGGTGATTTCATTAGCAGACTCCTGGAGGGCAAGAGCGTTGTAGCTGTTGTAGGCAGTCACGGGAAAACCAGCACCACCGGGATGTTGGTTTGGGGACTTAGGCAAATTAATTTCCCTTTCTCATATCTGGTGGGAGGCCGATTTAAAAATGACTCACTCGCTCCGGGGGAATGGAACGGTTCGTCTGTGGTTCTTCTTGAAGTGGACGAAAGTGATGGAACGATTGATCGCTTTTCGCCCGACTACACCCTGGCTTTGAACTGTGAATGGGATCATGTCGATCATTATGCCGATTCTAAGGCATTCTTAAAAACTTTGGGGAGACTTTTTGAACGAACAAAGCAAGGGCTGGTTTTCCCAAAAGGTTCAAATATTGAAAAGCTTATCGGGAAACTTAAATTCAGGTTTGATCCCATTGCTTTTTATCCTCACGAAAACCCAGCTTTATTTGATGATTCTAACCGACGGGCGGTGGTTGCCATGGGCAAATCAATGGGTGTTGATCTAGGGCAGGTTGACTTTTCCTTGTTTCCCGGGATGGAACGGCGTCAATCCGTTCTCTTTGAGTCCGACGACAGGATAGTCGTAGAAGATTATGCTCATCACCCTTCAGAACTTCGCGCTTTCTTAGCTAACCGACGTTTGGATGCACCGAATGATCTGCTTCGAGTAGTTTTCCAGCCCCATCGATTTAGCAGAACCCGTGCCCATGCAAAGAAATTTGCCGAGGAATTATCGTTGGCTGACGAAATGTATCTTATGCAGACCTATGCTGCCTTTGAAAAGTTTGACGCTTCCGGGACTGTGGAGGCACTTTCCGGACATCTTCCTCCTCGGTTTAGGGAGTACGCCAAGGTCTATGAGGAGTTGCCTGATTTGAGAGCTGCCTTGGAAAAAAAAGGAAAGGGAAAAGCGAAAAGAGATCAGATTTTGTTTGTCGGAGCAGGGAATCTCGATCGCTGGGCTCATGCATTTGCCTCTTACGAAAAGTCCAAGGGTGACCGCGACCGGGCGTTTGCCGATTATTTGAACAGTCGGCTATCCGACGGTTGCGATCTCCGATTTAAGGAATCAATGTCATCCAAAACGACAATGAGGGTTGGAGGGGAGGCTCTATGGTATGCGGAGCCTGCAAACCTGGAGGATCTCCTTGCTCTGGTGGAAGCTTCCCTTCTATTTGAATTACCAAGAGCGATGATAGGCCGAGGTTCGAACCTCATCATTCCGGACGATGGATTTGCCGGGCTTGCCCTTAGACTAAAAGGTATTTTTTGGAGCGAGGTATCTCTGCGTTCAGAAGCTTTGGTGGTTGGAGCGGGTGCATCGCTAAAGGAAATTTGCCGGGTTGCATGCGCGGGTGGTTTGAAGGGTTTTGAGTTTTTGGAAGGAATTCCTGGAACTCTGGGCGGTGCTCTTCGTATGAATGCCGGAGCCATGGGATGGGAGACTTTCGATTTGGTGGATTGGGTCTTGTTCCTTATGCCTGATGGTTCCATGAGAACGATCGCAGGGGCTGACATGAATGTTGGTTACCGCTATTGCCGTGAAGCTTTTGATGGTATTGCACTCCGGGCCAAGCTTCGATCTAAGGGCCTTTCGGATCATCGTGCCATACGAAAAGCCATTGATAAAATGGCCAAGCGAAGACGGCATTCACAACCAAGAGAGGCAAGTGCTGGTTGTATTTTCCGAAACCCCGTAAACGAATCGGCTGGAGCTTTAATTGATCAGGTCGGATTAAAAGGAGAGCGTCAAGGGCATGCCGTGGTTTCCAATGTTCATGCTAACTTTATTGTAAATGAAGGGGGTGCTTCAGCGGATGAAGTTATTGAGCTTGTACGAAGAGTAAGGAAACGTGTGGAGGAGTCCAAAGGGAAATTGCTTGAACCGGAAATTGGAGTTTTGGGGAAGAGTTGGGAGGAATTTCTGTCCTAGTGAAAAGATGAGCGATTCTCCTAAAATTGCAGTTCTCTCCGGTGGTTTTGGAGCTGAAAGGGATGTCTCTTTGGCTTCGGGGCAGGCATTGGCGGATGCTTTGGAACAGGACTTTTTAGTGGATTTGATCGATTTGAGGGAGGCGGCCTTGCCTTCTGAGTTGGATTCCTCGAATACGGTCGTCTTTCCTGTGGTTCATGGAACCTTTGGGGAAGACGGAACGCTTCAAATGATATTGGAGGAGAAAGGGTTTTCTTACGCCGGAAGTGATCGCTCTTCCAGCCGGCTCTGCATGAATAAAGGACGAACCAAGTCGAAGGTCGAGGAGGTTGGAGTTAAGGGGGCACCCGATCTCTTTTTCCAGAATCCCCAAACTGTCGATATCGCAAAAGTCTTGTCGGAACTTGGAAATGATTTGGTCATAAAACCGATTGATCAGGGAAGCAGTGTCGCTCTCTTTGTAATTAAAGGAGAAGAAGATTTAAAAGGTACACTGTCCCGGATCGAAGAAGGCAATTGGATGGTCGAAAGGAGAATCTTTGGTCGCGAGGTGACGGTGGGTGTCCTGCAGGGAGACTCGATGGGTATCGTGGAAGTGATTCCAGATGGCGGTGTCTATGACTTTGAGAGAAAGTATTCGGCTGGAGCCACGCAATATCGATACCCAGCTGTCCTGCAACTTGAGATCGAAAATGAATTGAAGAGAAAGGCCGAGCTCGTTTTCGAGCATTGTGGATGCAGGGATTTCGCCAGAGTGGATTTTATCGTCTGCGAGGATGGTCATTCGCATTTTTTGGAAATCAATACTTTACCCGGTTTGACTTCAACAAGCCTTTTGCCCAAAAGTGCGTCGTGTTCGGGATATGATTTCCAGTCTCTCGCCAGGCGCCTGGTCGAACCTGCGGTTGATCGATTTAATCGACCGGTCGGTAAACTTGTAGAAACATGAGAAAAAAAAGCAAAAATGAAAGCTCTCAAGCAGGCGGGTGGAAAAACCTTGCTCCTCGTTCATCACGAAAACCAGTATCTGCTGCAGCCTTTCGTAAACGCTTCCTTACCGCAGCAAAAATCATGCTTTTGGTTCTCGGAGTTGGCTCTCTCGTTGGAGGCTTTTGGTGGCTGGATCAGAAAGTCAGCTTGTCCACTGATCCCATTGATATAACCGGCGTAGGCCCATCCGTGAACCAAGTCATCTTTAAAACCGATGGGGTTCTGACTAGGAGATGGTTTGGTAATTGGTTTGGACCCTTGCGATCCCGTACTCTCATGCAGTTGGATATATCGAGAATAAGAAAGGAATTGGAAGCCGAACCGCAAGTGAACCAGGCGAGAGTGCGGAGAAAATTCCCTTCTTCGATGGTTGTGGAAATTAAAGAAAAGCAACCTGTTTTAGTTTTACGTTTGCGAGCTAAGAATAACGGTTTCCGGGATTGGATGGTTGCGGATGATGGTTCTTTGTATCTTGGTACTGGGTATCCCGCAGCTACTTTATCTTTGCTTCCATCGCTTTCGATTAAACCCAGCTTGCTTCGATTGAATCCGGATGGGGCAGGTTACTGTAAATTGGATGGAATACCCAAGGTCGCTCCCTTATTGGCACTAGCTCGAAAAGACTACCCTGAATTTTACAGGGATTGGCAAATCGTTTCCTATGAGAGACCGGATCAGACCGATCCGGGTGCACATGTTTTAGTACGGTCGGGCAAGGTAAGTTCCATCCGTTTTGCCCCTAATGATTACAAAGCCCAGATGCAGAGATTGAAATACCTGCTCTTGGAACCAGACTTTAGAAAAGAGAATCAAATCGAATCGATCGATCTTTCTCATGGTCGGTCCGTATACGCTAAGATTTGAGAGAACTTGAGAGAAAGGAAAGCCCAGCATGAGTAAAATTATCGGAGCCGTTGAAATTGGAACATCCAAGGCAAAAGCCTTGGTTGGTGAGGTAAGTGAGGATGGAAGTCTGAGCATTGTGGGAATGGCATCGCGTCCGAATGAAGGTATGCGGAAAGGGGAGATTGTTGATTTCAGGAAAGCAGCCGCAGCGGTTCACGCTGCCCTAGAGGAAGCAGAGAAAATGTCAGGAACTACTGTAGACTCGGTCTACTTAGCTCAGACTGGCGCTCATTTAAGTGGCCAAATGCTCCGCGGTTCCGCTTTTGTGGCATCAGCTGACAACCGGGTGGCGGTTGATGATCTGAACCGGGCGTCTTCAGAAGCGAAAATGCGCCAACCGGAAACGGGCAGGTCTTATGTTCATCATGTGCGCACGCCCATTGTTCTTGATCAAAAGGTCGTGGATGATCCGGTGGGTATGCTCGGCAAAAAAATCGATGTAGGCTATTGGTCGATCGATGGGGATGACCAGGCGATTCGTTCCGCTCTGCATGTCATTTCCAATTACAGCCTGGAGGTCGATGACCTGATTCTCTCCTCAATTGCGTCGGCCACCATGGTTGCAGGGCCTGACCTTCGACGAGCTGGATCCTTGGTGATCGATCTGGGGGCGGGAGTTACTGACTTGGTGGTGTATCGCCAAGGGTATGTCGCTTACACCGGGGTCATACCAGTGGGAGGGGACCATGTGACGGGAGATCTCAGTATGGGGTTGCGTATCTTGGAACCCTATGCCGAGAAGCTAAAAATTGAACATGGCAAGGCCAGTCCGGACCCATCCGATGATGGCGAAGATATTTGGATAATTGGAAATAAAACCATTGGAGACCGTTCGGTTTCGCGAAGAGCTATTTCGGATGTTATTCATGTTCGGGTTGTCGAGCTCTTTGAAATCATTCGTAAGGAACTTGGTTCGTTGCTGGATGAAAAAGAATTACGGGGAGGAATTCTATTGACCGGCGGAGCTTCTCAGATGCCGGGGATCGAACAGGTTGCCAGCAAGGTGCTGGGCTTACCGGTGCGTAAGGCAGGCTTCCCTCCGGGCATCGAACCTGAATTGGCTCAACCTGAAAATGCTACGGTGATGGGTCTGCTGCATTATGGCATGCATGATCATAACCTGCCGGGGCAAAAACGGGATGAAGCCCAAACCGGATTTCTCGGAAAGCTTGCCAGTACTTTAGGAATTGGAGTCTAATCATGAATTTTTGTATTATCCACATTACCAAATCACAACATGACACAAGATAATTTTCTCGAACAGGAATCGGTATTTTCATCAAGCAATGAACTTCCGGGAATAAGAGCCAAAATCATCGGGGTGGGGGGAGCCGGTTTGTCTTTGGTGGATGGATTGAGGCTGGACAATTTTCAAAGTGTCGAGCACTTGGCTCTGGATGTCGATTCAAGAGCCCTAGCGGATAGCATTGCTTCCGAAAAACTGGCAATTGGAAGAAGGCACACCCGGGGCATGGGTACGGGCGGGGATTTTGCCCTTGCCCGGAAGGCGGCAGAAGAGGAAAAAGATTTGCTCCGCAAGAAACTGGATGGGATGGATGTGGTTTTTCTTTTGGCTGGACTAGGCGGAGGAACTGGGGGTGGTGCCGTACCGGTGATTGCTCGATTGGCCCGCGAGGCGGGTGCCCTGGTTTTCGCATTTTGCCCCCTACCTTTTAGTTGGGAGAAGGGCAGGCATGCCCAGGCAGAGGACTGCCTGGCCGAGCTACGGAAGTTTGCCAACGCCGTGGTGCCTTTACCTAACGACTCTCTTCTTCAAGTTGGCGGACCGGATGCGACCGCACTTGAATGTTTTGCTGAAGCGGGTCGGAATGTAAGTAAGGGAATTTCGGCAATTTGTTCGCTTATTTTTCGCAAAGGCATGATCGATGTGGATTTCGTTCACTTGCGTAAGGCATTTTACCGGCGGGCCGGTCGAACTCTATTCGGGTACGGAGAAGGGGAGGGAAAGGATGCCATAAGGCAAGCATTGAGGGAATTAATGCTTTGCCCTATGCTGCATCTACCTGAGGTCTCCAAGGCTGCCGATGCTCTCCTGATACTTATCACGGGAGGCACCGGGATGGGGATGTCCGCTTTGCAGCAAGCGTCTTTGGAGATTAGGGAAGAATTCAAGGCCGGTGACCATGTAGTGTTTGGTGCTCATGTGGATGAAAATTTGGGAGACCGCGTTCAGGTCATTGTTCTTGGAGCCACGGATTTGGAAGCTGGTGCCAAAGCTGATGTAGCTCCGGTTGCTGATCAGGTCATGATGGCTACACCCAACTCCAAGCAATTGCACGCTTCCAAGCTCAATCCTCAGCCGAGTGTAAAAACAAAAGCTAAAGAAAGCAGGAAAATCCGGGGCCGAAAAAAAGATTCGGTTGATCAGAATACCTTTGAATTCATGGAACAGGAAAACCAACGTGGAATCTTTGACGACCTTTCTTCTCGGAATCTTTATGAGGGTGAAGATTTGGATGTTCCAGCCTACCTTCGCAGAGGAGTGAAAATTGCCCTTTAGAATAGATTCTTATTTTAGTTTTACACGAAAGGTCAGTTCAAATACCGAATGCTCTTTCGAAAATAAAAATTTGTGCCTTTTATGAATTTAATTTTAGGTTTGTGCTACTAGACTTTTGACTTTTATTTTATAAAAATATCCTAAGATTTATCAAAACCCTGCATCGTTATCCAAAAATTTGCCCGATTTCATGAAAATGATTTAACCTATTGGTTACGAAGCATTTTCAATTTCAGAGTTGGAATTGCCCTTTCAACGATGAATTTCCTTTGCTTGGTTTTATGCTCCACTCATGGAGCAAATCCAAGTATGTCCGTTGGATCTACTACCTCGGTCACAGCAAATTCAGCAACGGTTAATGGCACTTTAAATTCCTACTCAGGTTCTGATTTGCCAACGGTCACTCTTTTTTATGATGATGATCAGAACTTCTCTGCTCAAAGGATTGATCCATTTGTCCCCTTGTCTTATGCTTCAGACATCGCTATCTGGCTGGACGCTAACAACACCTCCAGTGTTATCGAGTCGGGTGGAGTAGTTACCGAATGGAGAGACTTAAGCGGAAACGGATTGCATGTTTCGCAATCCGATGTCGCCAAAAGTCCGCTTACAGGTTCAGCTTCTCAAAACGGACTTAATGTGCTGACTTTTGACGGAGATGATTATTTGGTAAGAACATCAACGAATTTTCAAGATGAGGACCAAGTTTGGTTTATCGTAACAGAAATTGACGCTGTTGATAACAGGGCAGATGGTATTATCACCTATGGTAGTTGGGGTCCGGGTAAATGGCAGTTGCGGGCAAACAACAACACTCAGTTCCGGGGCAAAGTCTATGTCGACGGTAATGCATTGGGAACAACCAATATGAGTAATTCAAACCTGACCGGGTACCAGATGTATACCATAGGATTTAATCGAGGTGGGAGCAAGCATTCGAATTGGTTGAATGGAGCGATCAATGATAGCAACATAACCCACAATACTGCGAGGTTAAGTGAACAAGAACTCCGATTATTCACAGGAAGTAATATTAATTACGGCCCGGCCGGAAAGTTGGCAGAAGTAATTTGTCTGAAAACTTCCTCCGATGCCGTTCGTCAGAAGATCGAGGGGTACTTGGCTTATAAATGGGGCATCGAATCCCTTTTGGATGGCTCGCACCCTTATGCTTCGAGTGCTCCAAAATCAAATCTGCCCCTCCGGAAAATCTCGATGGGAACCCAATCCGCAGGATCTATCTCGCAAAACTTAAGTGGTTTGTCCCTTGGTA
>MDTA01082980.1_pt1 | contig 12208 bp, 10 predicted proteins | sample 811151 | NCBI WGS metagenome assembly MDTA01 (sample SAMN05326648, study PRJNA326480) | marine metagenome | isolation source: seawater | place: Indian Ocean: South | collected 2010
AAATGTTCAGTAGAGTTACTTAAAAATTTTTCATCTATTATAGTTACTGAAGATCCAACTGTTGATATAGATTGCGGCTTTTTACTTGGTGCTGTAATAGTAATAATTGGAATGTCTTCTGAGTAAACATTTGTGGCAATAATGATAAAAAGTGAAATTGCTCTTAACAGCATAAGTGGCTCCTTTTTTGAATCTAAACTTTAAGTTTAGATTTTAATTTATGCCGTTGTAAATTAATTAAGCAGAACTAGACTTTTCCTGGCCTTCGTTCAACAGCGGACTAAACTGGGTGGCGCTCCGACTTTACGGTTGCAGGTACAGCAAATGAATTTCACACTTATTTCCCACCATGCGTTTCAGTCTAAATCTCTTATAAAATATTATCATCTTTTTTCAAGTTATTGATGCTTATAGTTATTGAAATAATTTAAGCATAGTTATAAGGATATTTGATGAAGTCTATTTTTATAACTGGAGGTGCGGGTTTCATAGGAAGCAGTGCCGCGGAGTTTTTTGCAAAAAAAAAATGGGATGTTTATATTTTAGATAACCTTTCAAGAAAAGGAACTAGGATAAATTTAAATAGGATTAAAGATAAAATTAAAAAATTTTATCTAGAGGATATTAAAAATTATAAAAAATTAAATCATATTTTAAAAAAAATAAAACCAGATGTTATTATACATGCTGCAGGGCAAGTTGCTGTAACAAAATCAATAGTTTTGCCTCGGGAAGATTTTAATGATAATATACTAGGAACTTTAAATTTGTTAGAGGTAATAAGAAATAATAAATTAAAATGTAAACTAATTTATACTTCAACTAATAAAGTCTATGGAAACTTAAATTATTTAAAACTAAGAAAAAATAAAGATAGATACTTTTTTAAAAATTTGAAAAAAGGTGTAAATGAGGAATTTAATTTAGATTTTCACTCACCTTATGGTTGTTCTAAAGGTGCAGCTGACCAATATGTAAATGATTATTCAAGAATTTATAATATTGATGGATATGTATTAAGGCAAAGTTGTGTATATGGAACAAATCAGTTTGGGATCGAGGATCAAGGATGGGTCTCGTGGTTTATAATAGCGTCAATTTTTAAAAAAAAATTTAAAGTCTATGGAGATGGTAAGCAGGTAAGGGATATACTCTATATTGATGACCTAAATAATCTTTATTATAAAATTGCCCTAAATAAAAAAAAGTTAACTACAAACAGAATTTTTAATGTTGGTGGAGGAAATAAATTTTCATTAAGTTTGTTAGGATTATTTAAAATTCTAAAAGAGGAATACGGATTAAAATTAAAATATAGTTTTCGTAGTGAAAGAAAAGGTGATCAAAAAATTTTTATAAGTGATAATTCAAAAATAAGTAAAATTTTTAATTGGTCTCCTAAGGTTGGTCCAATTAAGGGAACAAGGATTTTAATTGAATGGGTAATAAAGAATAAAAAAAAAGTTAATTCAATTTTGTAAGTGTGAAAAAAGAAATTGCTTTTATAGATCATAATTTTCATAAAAAATCTAGAAGTGCTGATTTTTTAAGAGAGATTTTTAAAAAAAAATATAGGATAAAAAATTATTGGTGGTCATTAAAAGAACAATACCAGCTTATTAATAAGATAAAAAAATATAATAACTTCTTTTTTTTTCAATCGTTATTACCATTAGACGATATGATTAAAATAAGGGATAAAAATATAATTTGGGCACCAATGTATGACAATCTTAACATGACTGATAATTATTGGCGAAAAATTAAATATTTAAATATCAAAATATTATCTTTTTCACAACCAGTAAAAAAACTTTCAAAAAAATATAATTGTGATCATATTCAACTCCAATATGCATTAAATTTTTTTAAAGAAAAAACATTAAATAAAAAAAAAGTAAAAATTTTTTTTTGGTTTAGAAATAATTTTTATACTAAAGATTGGATAAAATTTTTTAGTAAAGATGATGTAGAAAAGATTATATATTTTAAATGCCCAGATCCTGGCAGAAAGGCAGAAGAAATAAAAGCCGATGAATTGAAAAACTTTAACTTTAAAATTATTAATAAAAATTTTTTACCTAAAAAAACCTATTTAAACCTAATCAAAGATTGTGACGTATTTGTAAGTCCAAGAAAACAAGAGGGTATAGGTATGAGTTTTTTAGAGGCATTATCAATGGGTAAGTATATTGTTGCAAACAATGATTCAACTATGAATGAATATATAAAAAACAGAAAAATTGGATTTTTAATAGACAAAAATACCAAAACAAAAATAAATATCAGCAATATCATAAATGCGAAAGCTTATAGAGAAATTAACTCAAAAAAAATGTTTCAAAAATGGAATAGAGATAAAAATAAAATTATTAAATTTTCGGAAAAAATCTCATTAAATAAAAATAATAAATATTTAAAAAGAATTATATTCTTTGATGACTACTTAAAAAAAATAAGATTTAAAATTAAAAATTAGTTTTGTACTTTGATTATTCCAATTTTTGGTCTGGCATCAGAGCTCTTTGATTTCTTTTTTCCCTCTAAAGATAAAATAAATATGTTATTATTCGTATTATATACAATATCTCTTATTCTTTTACCGATAAATATCTTCTCCATAGAAATAACTTTATTATTGTCTTCGCTGAGTATCGCTCTGTATATTGATCTTCCATTCAGAGATGTTATCAGGTAATTATTTGACCAAAATTCAGAAAAATTAATTGGTACTTTAATTATTTGATTAATTCCAATTGATGGAACAAAAGCATATATTGGTTCAATAAAATTTTCGCTTGAATGATTTTTCTTATAAAAAAACTTTTTTGATGAGATATCCTTATCATAGAATTCCTCAAAGTAATAAGGTTCACCATAAGAAACTATAGGCCAACCATAGTTGCCATTAAATTTAATATTGTTGATTTCATCGCCACCTCTTGGACCATGTTCAGCTGCTAATATTGAATTTCCCTCAACATATAATCCTTGTGGAGTTCTGTGACCCATTGAAAATATTTTAGATTTTTTATTTTCAAAATCTATAAATAATATTTTCCCAAATGATGAATTTATATCTTGAGCTCTTTTACCTTCAAGCTCAGTATCAGTTGTAACTAAAATTCCATCAATTCCATTATGATTAAAGTAATTCATTCTTCCTGCGTCAAATTCTGGACTACAATCCTCAGATTTAAAAAAATTCTCAAATTTTAAAGTTTTATCTATTTCTGATACGACGATATTTATTTTAGTGCAATCATCTAAAAAATCACTGTAAGAAACATAAATTTTATTTTTATAAACATGTAAATCTCTAATTGATCCAGCTTCATTACTAAATTTAAAATTTGTGTCTATTTTTTTAAAATCTATTTTTTTGTTTTGGTCTAAGCTATCTTGCTTAACATAAAAAAAATTTCCACCAGAATCTGCTAAAATAACATTATCTTCATAGTTTTCTAAAAAAAATTGTACTGATCCAGGGTTCCATTTGGAAATAGATAATGCAAAATCAAACTCGTCAAGATCTTTCTCGTAAAAATTTAAATCAATGTAGTGTGTTTCTGGCAATAAATTTTGATTATAATTCATTTTTCCATATAATTTATATTTTTGGAACAATTGGGCTTCACCTTTTCCAAAAAAAATCTCTCTAATAGATTGTTTTTGTTGCTCGTTAAGTCTTTGTACTACAGTAGATCTAATAGTATCAAGATTTAGAATTATAATTACTAAAATTACGAATATTGATGTGCAAAAGATTAATATTTTTTTCATTTAATCAAATTGGAAATTTTTAATTTTTCAATATTATTTAAATTTTTTAAGTTTACGACTTCACAATCTTTTATCTCATTTAATTTATCTTGTCCTGATAAAAAATTTAACTTTCCTGTTTTAGTTCTACTTTCTCTAATATTCGAGTCGGTGTAAAAATTAAGATCTTTTATTTTTATATTTGGAAAATAAACATCTTTTTTATAATCATTATTTATAAAAAAAGCATTATTTTTTAATATATTAGACCCTAGGAAATAATAACCTTTACGTTTCATCAAGTTAATTAAAAGTTTCAGAGATGCTCCATAACACAAATGTGAATAATGGTAATCTGATCTTTTAAAATTTTCTATATTTGGAACTGTAATTTCTAAATCTGGACCAAAAGTTGAATTATATTCTAAAATAAAAATTTTACTTATTTTTGGGTCTATTTTATCGGCAATCCAGTAATCTATACCATCTATATCTAAACTGAAAATATCAATCTCAAAATTACAATTTTTTTTTAGAACATCATTAACATTTTGCGTTTCAATTTTCTCTTGGCAAATTTTTAAATCACCTTTCCACAAAGAAATATTCTTTTTTACTTTATTTTCTAAATCGTCCATTACATCAATAATAATTCCTTTGGAATTTTTCATTTCAAATAAAAATCTTGTATTAGCCTCTGAATAATCTCCAACTCCAATTTCAACAAAGTTAGGATTTTCAATGTTTAAAGATTTTGTTAAAAAGTTAATAATTCCATCTTCTCCATTTTGAGAAAATATTTTGCACTCTGTTTCCTCTAAATAATTAATAAATTTATATTTTGACTCTTGTAAAATAATAGTTTGAATACCAATTTGAGTTTTTACAAAATTCGATAGTTTGTTATTAATATTTAGTCTTAAAAGTAAAAAATTAAATAGTTTAAATAAATAATAATTGAATGTTTTAATCATTTGTGTTTATTTTTTTTTTCTATAATTATAAATAAGAATTAGCAATAAATTTATAAAATATACTTAAAATAATGTTCATTTATTCAAATTTATTGAGTCTACTAAATTTAATATTTTTAAATTTATTTTTTTTGTATAAAAAAATTGTACTCAAAAAAAAAATAGTTGTATTTTACCATCCAAAACAAAGACAAACTAGAGAAAATATTTTTTTTATTAAAGACTGCTTTGATAATAAACAACATCAAAAAATTGATTATATTTTTTTACATCAAGATATTTTTTTAAAGGAAAAAAATCATTTCTTTGTTAAAGAAAGAACAATAAATTTTTTATTCTTTGTTAACATTTTTTTTTCAAATTATATTTGTGATAAGTTTCCAAAAAATTGTGTAAAAATTTATATACATCATAACTTGTACGACGATCCATGGGTTGATAAAAATAAAGAGAAAGATACCTGTATAAGACTTAAAAAGTATAATTATATTTTTGTTGCTACTAAAGAAGCTTTATCTGTAGTCAGTAAAATGTTTAAAAAAAATTTGATACTTTCTCCAAAAATTATGGAAGTTGGATATTTAAAGTTAGATTATTTGATGAATAAGTTAAAAAAAATGAAAAAAAAGTCAATCATCATTGCGCCAACAGGAATGAGAACTTTTTCAAAATATAGTTTTTTAAAAAACATAGACAAACTAATTATTAATATTCTAGATAAAACTAAATACAATATTATTATTAGGCCACATCCTAGAGATAGACAAAATAAACTTTATATAAATTTAAGAAAAAAATTTAAAAATGAAAATAAAGTAAGTTTTGATTTAAGTTCAAATTATTTAAATACATATCAGAAAGCAAAAATTATGATCACAGATATTTCTGGAACTGCTTATACTTTTTCATTTTTAACACTTTCACCTGTAATATTTTTTGAAAAACATAAAAGCACTCTAAAAAATAAATTTGGGAACTTATCTTTTCTTCAAAATAGTGAAAAAATAGGAAAAATTAATTACGATATAAATCATATAGATAAGAGTATATTTTACGTAGAAAAACATATTCAAGAAATCAAGCAAAATATCTCTATTTTAAGAAAAAAAATTAAATTTTTAAAAAAATCAAAATCTACTATAAATTATTTGGTTATTAAGATATTAAAAGGTAATCATTAGTACAAATCAATGAAAAAAAAAATTGTCTATGTAGGATTGGCTGCAGATATTGTTCATGAAGGACATATAAATATTCTAAAAACTGCTGCTAAATTAGGCTACGTTATAGTTGGTTTACTAACCGACAAAGCTATAGCTTCTTATAAAAAATTACCATATTTAGAATACAATCAAAGAAAAATTATCTTACAAAATATAAAGTACGTTAATCAAGTTGTTGAACAGAAAACTCTAGATTACGTCAAAAACCTAAAATCCTTTAAACCAAACTATGTAGTGCATGGAGATGATTGGAAAATTGGAATACAAAAAAAAACTAGACAAAGAGTGATTAAAACACTTAAGTTATGGGGTGGTAAACTTATAGAACCTAGGTACACAAGAAACATTTCTTCAAGTAAAATTAAGAATAAAATTTCAAGTTTCGGAGTAACTCCTCAAAACAGAGTTAGTAAACTGAGAAGATTATTGAATGTTAAAAAGATAGTCAGAATTCTTGAAACTCATAATTCGCTTACAGGACTTATTGTTGAAAATTTAAATCATATCAAATCTTCTAATATAAATGAGTTTGATGGCATGTGGTCATCTAGTTTGACAGACTCACTCACTAAAGGAAAACCAGATAATCAATCAGTTGACTATTCAACAAGGATTCTTGGCTTAAATTATATAATGGATGTAACATCGAAACCATTAATCTTTGATGCAGATAATGGAGGTAGAATTGAGCACATTTCATATCTTGTTAAAACATTAGAAAGAATTGGAGTGTCCGCTATGATTATAGAAGATAAAATTGGTGAAAAACAAAATTCCTTGTTTATAGACCAATCAAGAACAAAACAAGATAATATTTCTAGTTTTTGTAATAAGTTAAAAAAGGCAAAAAATTCTAAAATTTCAGATGATTTTTTTATAGTAGCAAGAATTGAGTCATTTATTCTAAAAAAAGGTTTAAAAGATGCGCTTAAACGTGGTGTAAAATATGTTGATGCAGGTGCTGATGCAATCTTAATTCATAGTAAAGAAAAAAATCCAAAAGAGATATTTGATTTTTCCAAAAAATTTAAAAAACTTAGACCAGACTGTCCATTAATTGCTGTTCCTTCTACTTACTCAAAAGTAAAAGAAATTGAGCTAATTAAAAACGGTTTTCAAATTGTTATTTATGCAAACCATATGTTAAGAGCTGCTTATCCTGCAATGATGAATGTCGCAAAAAAAATTTTAAAAAATGAAAGATCATTTGAGGTAGAGAAAAAAATTACTCCAATTAGAGAAATAATTAACCTAATTAAATAATTGTGAAAGTAAAAAAATTCAAAAAAAATAAAGGAATTTTGTTTTTTATTACTGGGCTTTCTGGATCTGGCAAAAGTTCTATAGCAAAAAAAATTTATCCATATATTATTAGAATGTTTGGCCCTACTATATTTATCAACGGAGATGATTTAAGAAAAATTTTTGAATTATATGGTTTTTCTAGTAAAGACAGGCTCGAAAACTCAAAAAAATTTGCTAGATTTTTTAAACTAGTAACAGAACAGAATATATCGATTTTATTTGCTGCGGTTGGTATGAGAAATAAAACTAGATCATATTTTAGAAAGTCGGTAAAAAATTATTTTGAAATATATATTCATGCAGATTTAAAAAAGATTAAAAAAAAAAATAAAAAAAAAATATATATTCAACACAAATCAAATATTGTTGGCTTAGATATAACTCCAGAATTACCAAGAAACTATGATATTAAAATTATAAATGATTTTTCAATAAATGTTACTAAGCTTAGTGATTTATTAAAAAAAAAATTAAGTTATTTTAAATTTATTTTCAATTAATTAAATCTTTGAAAGCAATCATCAAAATTTAATGCTTGAATTTTTAACCAAATGAATATTAATTAAAAAAATGCAAAAAAATAAAATTAAAGAATTGTTCAAAAATAAAATTGTTTTTATCACTGGCGGAACGGGATCACTAGGTAATGAATTAACTAAAATTTTCTTAAAAGAATTTAAGTTAAAAAAGCTAATTATATTTTCCAGAGATGAGTTAAAACAATCAGAAATGATCAAAAAATATTCAGATGATGATAAAAAAGATATTTTGAGATTTTTCATAGGTGATGTCAGAGATCTTGAGAGATTAAAATTTGCAATGAAAAATGTCGATTTTGTAATTCACGCTGCAGCACTCAAGCATGTAGATTTAGCAGAATACAACCCTATAGAATATGTTAATACAAACATTATTGGAGGTAGAAATGTTTTGGAAGCTTCATATTATAACAAGGTCAGTAAAGTAATAGCACTATCTACAGATAAAGCAGCAAATCCAATTAATCTTTATGGAGCTACAAAATTAGTCTCTGACAAATTGTTTGTGTCTTCAAATAATATTGCTGGACCTGATAAAACAAGACTTTCTGTTGTAAGATATGGAAATGTAGTTAGTTCAAGAGGCTCTGTCCTACCTTTTTTTCTTAATCTCAAAAAAAAAAATAATAAATTTTTTCCTATCACAGATTTAGAAATGACAAGATTTTGGATAACACTAAACCAAAGTGCTTATCTTATATTAAAGAGTTTTTATAGAATGGTGGGGGGCGAAATTTTTGTACCCAAAATACCTTCTATAAATATACTTGATTTAGCAAAAGCAATTGACCCCAATAAAAAAATTAAGATTATAGGAATTAGACCAGGAGAAAAATTAAGTGAAATACTCTGCTCGAGAGATGAGTATTTTAATACAATTGAATTTAAAGATTATTATCTAATTAAACCAACAATAAAATTTGTTGATAAAAAAATAAATTATAAAATAAGTAAAGACGGCGAAAAAGGCAAGCCAGTTAAAAAAAATTTTGAATATTCATCCTCTAACAACAAAAAATTTTTGTCTATTAGTGAATTAAAAAATTTTATTAAAAATGAATTTAATAAATAAATTTGTGATCGGACTAGCTCAGTCTGATCCAAAATATGGGTTAAATAAAAATAATAAATTAGATGAAGTTTTTGATAAACTAAAAAATTATGGTCTTAATTTTTTTGATACAGCTGAAATCTACAAGAATAGTCATAATTTTATCAGTAAAAGTAAAGATAATGTAAAAATTATCTCTAAAATATCTTTCAAAGATTTAAACACAAAAAATTTAAAAAAAACAGTAAATCAAAAGATAGAAAATATCTTAATTAAAAATTCAATAAATAAATTATATGCTATTTTGATTCATGACCCTCTTTTACCCTTGTATAAAAAAAAATGGAAAGTTATTCATAATGAGCTAAAATATTTAAAAAAAAAAGGATTAATTAACAAAATCGGTATATCTGTTTATAATAGATATGAACTAGATAATATTTTAAAAATCTTTACACCTGATATTATTCAGTTTCCTTTAAATGTATTTGATCAATCATTTAATGATAAAAATTATTTAAAATCCTTAAAACAAAAAAAAATAGAACTTCATGCACGATCAATTTTTTTACAGGGAATTCTTTTAACAAATATGAATAATCATAAATATTTTTATAAATGGAAAAACTACTTCTCAGAATGGGAGTCTTTTTTAATGTTAAATAAAATGAGCAAGCTTAATGGTTGCCTAAGATTTGTTTTGCAAAATAAATTAATTGATAAAATAGTAATAGGTTTGGGTCATAAATCTCATCTAAGAAGTTTTATTAAAGAATTAAAAAAAATTGAGAATAAAAAAAGGGAATATGATTTCAGTAGTATAGAGATAAATGATAGTTTGCTTAAAGATCCCCGTTTTTGGAATCTTAAATTAAATAATACTAAAAAAACCCTTAAAAGAGCTGTATAGTATTAGCTCGGTTAGAGTTTTATCAAAGTTAGATTTTACTAAAAAGTTTTCAAAAAGAGATGGCTTAAATATTAATTTTATTTGCATACTGATAAAAAATGAAATTTGAAAGTAAATTAAGAAAACATGAAAAATTGTGAAAAAATATCAAGATTAAGTTATTTATTCAAAATTTAAGAAATAAAAATGTTTAATATTAAGATATTTTATATTTTCTCTTTAAAATGTTGATTATCTCATCACTTCCTTTTAAATTTTTTTTATGGATATGATAATTTTTCAAAAAAAAACTATATTTTTTCTTATTATTATTTAATAAATTCAATAATTGACTTTTATTATATTTAAAATCTTCAAAATTAATTCTAGAAAAACCAATTTTAGATGGAAAAGTTTTTGAATGTTTTATTTTATTTACATCCATATATTTTGACCACAAACCAATAATTCTTTTTCTCAGGATTGCAGCGTCAACAATCGCGCTAGTATCAAAAGTAGTTACTAGGAAAGATTTATATATATATTCTTTAGTTTTATATTGTACTATTTTAAAACCTTTTAGTAGGCCGGATTTTCTAAATTTTTTTACCTCACTTGGATTTATTGATGGATGAATACAAATTATCACGGGTTTTCTAAAATCTTTTGATAATTTTTTTAAAAATTTTCTTAAGTGGAAATAATGTCTTTCGACAATATTTTTTGGTAAATATCCTCTGGTCTCAATCTCATGTCTTCCATTCATCTCTGCGTTTAAATGTGTTATATATTTTTCACTTATACTATATTTTTTTTCAACAATAGAATCATAAGATCTGCTATTTATTAGCTTATATTCTTTAGCAAAAAGTAATTTTTTTTTAAATAAATAACCTTTAATTAATTTTTTTTTAGCTTGATTAAGTTCTATTTTTTTTGAAGTAAAATGAATTTCAATTCTAGGAACAAATCCTAATAATACTAATAATGGCGTAATAAACTTAGAAAATATTTTTTGAAAAATATGGTAATTCAAATATCTTATATAATTCCTAGCATCAAAGTATGCTGGCATACCAATTGTGCCAAAATTATCAATATATACTTGTTGTATATTTAAACGTTTTAACAAAAAATAGATCTTTAAAGAAAAAAAACTCTTACCAAAATTATTTATTATAATTAGCTTTTTTTTTTTAGAAAATAAATAAAATTCTTTTTCGTTTTTTGGATTAAATAATTTTATATTTGGTTGTTTAATTTGATTTATATTGATTTTTACATCTTTTTCATTATACGAAAATTTTTTAAAATTAGGCCAATAGACCAAATTATCTGTGTTAATTATATAAAACTCTTTTAATGATTTTGAAAACGTATCAAACATTTCCTTCCTTACTTCTAGTGTGCCATGTAAACTATTAAAACTTGTAAGAAAAGCTAAATACCTCATTTAAATTACAATATTGTTTTTCCAGACTTAATTTCTATAACTTTGTCGCATTTTTCAAATACTTTTTTTCGATGAGAGATAATCACTAAAGTAATGTTAGATTTTATATTGTAAATGTCATTCAATATTAAAGCTTCATTTTTTTCATCTAAAGCGCTAGTGGGTTCATCTAATATTAAAACCTCTGGCGAAAAATATAATGCTCTTGCAATTCCAATACGCTGCTTTTGACCTCCAGAAAGTCTAACACCATCATCACCTACAAAAGTCAATTCTTTATCTGGTAAACTTTTTAAGAATTCACTTAATTGAGACATCTTAATTGCCTTTTCAAATTGAGAGGATAAAAAACTTTTATCATCTATACCAAAAGCTATATTGGATTTGATTGTATCATCCAATAAATATATATCCTGAGGAACATATCCAATTTTAGATTGCCAATTATTTTTTTTGGAATTTATATCAATTTCATCAACTAAGATTTGTCCACTTGTTGGTTTTAAGAGCCCACAAATTAAGTCTAGTAAAGTACTTTTACCCTCGCCAGATTCGCCTGCAATTCCAATTGTTTCTCCTTTGTTTATATTAATTGATAGATTATCTATAACTTTTTTTTCCGTTGAAGGGTATTTAAATATTAAATTTTTAATCTCAATTTTTTTTTTAAAAAAAATATCTACATGTTTAATTTGATCAATTTCTTTATGATGTTTTGTTGCTTTTTTCATTTCATTCAATTCTTTAACTATTATATCAAAAGCAGGTGATTGATATTTTATGGTCGCTATAGATTGTGATATCGTGCTAAAGCTTGGTATCAATCTGATAGCTGAGACAGAAATAAGTACTATAATTGGTATAATATTCTCTACAGATTTATCTGAAATAACAAATAAAGAGCAAACAATTGTTATTGCTAAAATTGTTGCAACTTCTAAGAATAGCCTTGGTAAAGTTACAATGAATGATTGAATAAAATTGTATTTTTCAATCATTTCAGTGTTAAAAT
>MDTA01141777.1_pt1 | contig 12208 bp, 10 predicted proteins | sample 811151 | NCBI WGS metagenome assembly MDTA01 (sample SAMN05326648, study PRJNA326480) | marine metagenome | isolation source: seawater | place: Indian Ocean: South | collected 2010
TCAATTTATGGTCTTGTTGCTCAAGATGAGAACCTGTATGTAAAGGAAAATATCAATATGAGTTTTCCATATCCAGTAATAAAATCTGGTATAGGTGGTCTTACACAACAGCTTAGCTCTTATTATGGAAAGTATGGAATAAGAGTAAACTCTATTTGTTCTGGAGGCATTCAAGGAAAAGTCTCTGGGGCTGATGAAAAAATGAATACGAGCTTTGCAAATAAATATATTGCAAAAGTTCCTCTTGGAAGAATGGCAACTTCAGATGATATTGCGAATATGGCCTGCTTTTTAAGTTCTAAAGCATCATCGTATATAACAGGGCAAAATATTGCCGTGGATGGTGGTTACACTGCCAAATGATAGATTTTCCAAAATGGTTGATTTCTGATCCAATAATAAATAAAAATTTCAGAAACATTACTACAGAGACCAATGAAATAAATATTCAAAATATAATTTTTTTTATTTTTACAATTATTATATTCGTTCCTACATATTTAATTTGTATCTTTGTCGTTTCTTTATATAGATTGAAATACAAGGATAATCAGGTTGATCTTAAATCAATGAATATAGTTATAGGGAATGACTACAAAATGGATAATTTCTATGCTGAAGAAAAATTTGACAAAAATAATAAAAACTTTACCTCATTTAATCAGTTTGAAATAAAGAATTTCTTTTGTAAGAGTTTTAACCTCAGTAAGTATTATGATATTACTTTTGATACATGTCTTGAGCTCTTCAAAATTACTAGATTAAAAGGGGTTAAGTTAAAGTTTTTTTCGTTATTTTCTTCATTAGGAAAAATACATTATTACGTTATTTACAGAACCTTTTTCAGTTATTTGAGGCAAAACAATATTCTAAATATTTTTCTGGTTTCAATGCCCTTGAGTTTAATGTGTGCAGCTGAAAAAGAAAAATTGAAATGTATTGTTTATATGCATGGGTTATCTGTGAAGCTTTTGCCAATGCAAATACCGTTATCAACAGAACTTCATTTAATTTCATTAGATGAAATGGAATATTATTCTAATTTTATCCCAAAAGATAAAGTGAAATTACTACCTGTAGAACCAATAACTAATCCTAAAAATTGTTCGATAATTTTATTAAGACAAATTTTAGATTTTTCTAAGAGCTCTGGAAGAAAAATGGATTTGAATGATATAAAAAGGGTACAGAAATTTTCAGTTCAAAATGGATTAGATTTATATTATAAAATTCATCCTAAAACAGATAGATTAGAAATTGAATCATTAATAAGTTCTTTAAAAATTAAAAAGAATAGGCTTCTTATTAATAAAACTCCTATTACAGAAAATATTAAAAAATTGAAGCCAAAATTAGTATTTGGCTGGTTTTCAGGTGGTCTTGCTGAATCATTAAACCATAGAGTTCTTCCTATCATCATTGAACCTTTAATTAAAACAAAAAAAATTGATGAGTTATCTGTATTTAAGTTTGAAAAGAGATGTTTAATTCTAAAAAAAGACTATAAGAAAATCGAAAGAGCATTGCAAAATAATAACTATTATTACAAAACAATTGAGAAGCTAAATAAAGATGGAAAATAAACCTAAAGTATCAGTCATAATGTCTGTTTTTAATGGTCAGAAATTTTTAAATGAATCCATTCAAAGCATTCTTGGCCAGACTTTTGAAGATTTCGAATTAATCATTATTGATGACGGTTCCACAGATAGAAGCCTTGAAATAGCAAAGTCATTTCAGAGGAAAGATAAAAGAATAATTATTATCTCCCATAGCAATAAGGGTCTTGCTAAATCATTAAATATTGGGATCAAATCCTCCCAGGGGGATTATATTGCAAGAATGGATGCTGATGATATTTCTTATAAGGATAGGTTAATGAAACAATATAAATTTATGGAAAATAATCAATCACTAGACCTTATTGGATGTAGTATTGATGTTATTGATGAGTGTGGCAAAATTCAATCAGAAAAAAAACAGTACACTACTGCTGAGAAAATATTTAAGACCAAATATTTCCAATCTCCCATACTACATATAACTTTTTTTGGAAAAAAATCTTTCTTTGAGAAGCATAAAGGCTATAGAGAAAACCTGCTGTATGCTCAAGATTATGATTTAGTTCTAAGGGCAATAGATTCAGGCGCGAAAATTTTAAATATTAGTGAAAAATTAGTTCAATACAGAGATTTCAAAGAAAAGGTTAAACCCCTAAAGTTCATACAACAATTTCGATTGACTGAATTAATTGTAAAGTTATCTAAAGAGAGACAAAAATTTGGGAAAGAGATTTCTGATTGCAACAAAGAAGTTGAAAGGTCTTTACATGTGAGTAGCTATAATTTATTTACAACAAAATATTTTTTAAAGACATATTTCTTGAATGGTTCAATTTTTTCTAAGATTGCTAAAAAAAATTTCTCTGGTAATTTTTATGTTGTTAAACAGTGATTTAAGACGTTTAATCATTAGGGATTTTTTAGGGCACAAGTTATTTGCTAAGTCTTAAGTTTGGAGGCTGAGAACGGAATCGAACCGATGTACACGGAGTTGCAGTCCGCTGCATAACCACTCTGCCACTCAGCCAATCATAAATTTGATGCTTTTCCATCTTCTAGAAAAATAGTTTTATCAAAACTTTCAACTATTTCTTTTCTATGAGTTACGCATAGGATAGTTATATCTTCAAGATTTTCCAGCAGTCTTTTTATCTCAATTTCTGATTTTTTGTCAAGTGAACTTGTGGGTTCGTCAAGTATCAATATACTTGGGTTTTTTACTAATGCCCTTGCAAGACATAATCTTTGGATCTGACCTCCTGAGAGCTTATCTCCGATATTGCCAATTTCTGTATCAAGTCCATCGGAAAGATTTTTCATAAAAGTCATACAATCGGCCCTTGATAAAACATCATTTATTTCTTTGTCAGTTACATCTTCGTGAGACCATTGAAAGTTTTCCCTTAGTGTGCCAGGTATTAGTGATGGTTTTTGAGGCACATATCCAATGATATTTCTAATAGAATTTGTAGAAATATCATCAAAATTTTTACCATCAATTAAAATTTTTCCGCTTTTAGGCTTTTGAAAACCCATGATGATATCAATGACTGTTGATTTTCCTGCACCTGATTCACCGATTATTGCAATTTTTTCGTTCTTTAAAAGTGAAAATGAAGCATCTTTCAATACAGTTTTCCCTTTTTCATATTCAAAATTTACATTTAAAAATTCAATACCATTTTTAAATTTTCCAATTTTTTTACCTGTAATCTTTTCTTTATTTTTATTAAGGAATGTATGGATTTGAAAAAATTGTCTATAGGATGGAACATAGCCATAGAACTGATTCAAAGCAGTAAAAAATAGGTTCAAAAAAAGTCCTAGCCTATTTGCGGAGAACATAAACGCGACTAACAATGGTATTCCAAGTTCAAGAAAATTTATAGAATAAAAAGCAATAATTATAATTATTATGAAGACCAGAGGTTCAGTTAGAGTAGCATTTACAGAAGAAGTTAAAGATGACCTAAAGATTGAATCTCTTAGTCCAGTAAAATTTTTCTTAAGCTTTTGTATTGAATTTTCTTCATTTCCAAAGCCCTTTACCAACTTTATATTTGAAAGAATATTGTATGTTTGATCCCCTAAAAAATTTAAATTATCAACATATTTCCCTTGATAATATGTTTTTAAACTATTGGCTAGCCATTGAGTAGGGAAAAATAAAACAAGGCCCAATATAGCCATTAAGATTGAAAGTTCAGGAGAAATAAAAAACATTGTTGAAGCAAAGGCTACTACAGTTACGAATGAAAATATTACCCTCATAAGAGAATCCATTCCTACACTCATCTTTTGTGTTTCATTAGTTAATGTATTCGATAATTTTCCATAACTATTTTTCTGAAATGATGGAATTTTAGATCGTATAACAACTGAAAAAAAGTCAACTGAGAAAACCCTTAGATAATCATAAATAGTCTTGAACCTAACATAGTTTTCTAAAGCATTAACTAAAACTCTCAGAAGAATAACAACAATTAGACATGTTCCTAAAGATACCATTGAAATACTAAATCCAGAAGAAGTTATAAAATCAAATATGATTTTACTAATTGCGCTTAATTCTTCTCTTGGTGTCCCTGATACATAATCTACAATAGGTACTATGCCAAATACAGTTGTTGCCTGTAGAAAAGCAGATAAAGTCATTAAGACGAAGATTGCAACTAATGAAATTTTTGAGGACTTAACAAACCCAAAGAAAAACTCTCTAAAAGAATTGAATTTAATAGAGCACTCCGGTTTGAAGTTTAGTATGAATAAGTATCTTCTTTAAATGGGCCATCTTTATTTACCCCGATATAATCTGCCTGTTCATTGGTCAACTTAGTAATTGTGCCACCAAATCCGTTTACCATCAATTCTGCTACTTCTTCGTCAAGCTTTTTAGGAAGCACTTTTACATATATGTTTTCATTTTTTTTGTCTTTGTCTAGGTCGGCGAATTTTTCTTTGAACAAATGCATTTGTGCTAAAACTTGATTGCAAAACGAACCATCCATAACTCTGCTAGGATGTCCCGTAGCAACAGCTAAATTGACAAGACGTCCTTCAGCTAAAAGCAACAAATAGTCATTTTCTCCTCTGATAATTTTGTGCACACCTGGTTTAATCTCAAGCCATCGATATTTTTTTAGGTACTCAACATCAATTTCATTATCAAAGTGCCCAATATTACATACAACGCATGAAGATTTTAGTTCGTCAAGCACATACTTATCTAGTACATTTACATTTCCTGTTGTAGTAACGACAAGATCGTATCTTTTTAAAAGATCACTATTAATATTTTTACCATTATCCGTCACTAGACCATCTTTGTAGGCAGAGACTACCTCAAAACCATCAAAGCAAGCTTGCATTGCACAAATTGGATCAACTTCTGTTACATCAACAATCATTTTTTGTTGTTTCAAACTATCTGCTGAACCTTTTCCTACGTCACCATATCCAATTACTAGCGCTTTTTTACCAGATAGAAGCATATCGGTTGCTCTCTTAATTGCGTCATCTAAACTATGTCTACATCCATATTTATTATCATTTTTTGACTTTGTTATTGAATCATTAACATTTATGGCAGGAACTCTCAGCTTACCCGAAGCTAACATTTCTTTGAGCCTATGAACTCCAGTTGTAGTTTCTTCAGATACTCCATGAATAGCATCAAGCATCTCTGGATACTCGTTATGAATTTTCGCAGTGAGATCTCCGCCGTCATCTAGTATCATATTTGCATTCCAAGTATTACCGTCTTTGCAAATAGTTTGCTTAAGACACCACTCATATTCCTCTTCAGTTTCTCCTTTCCAGGCAAAAACTGGAATTCCCTGATCGGCAAGTGCAGCAGCTGCATGATCTTGTGTTGAAAAAATATTACAGGAAGACCATCTCACCTCCGCACCCAAATCAATAAGAGTCTCAACTAAAACAGCAGTTTGTATAGTCATATGAATGCAGCCAACAATCCTGGCGCCTTTAAGAGGAAGCTCTGATCTATATCGATTTCTTAGCTGCATTAAAGAGGGCATTTCATCTTGAGCAAGAAGAATTTCCTGCCTTCCAAATTCAGCCAGATTTATGTCTTTCACTTTATAATCGTTCATAATTTTTTAACTTTTTCCCATGTAAATGAGTCTTCAATTCTACCAAAATGGCCATACGCAGCTGTAGGCTGATATATTGGAGAAAGTAATTTTAAGTCATTTATGAGACCTTTTGGTGTTAAATCAAAATTTTTTTCAATAATTTTATTTATTTCTGAAACTGAAACTTTTTCTGATTCAAAAGTATTCACAAAAATAGAAACTGGTTTTGACACACCGATAGCATAAGCTACTTGAATTTCACAATATTCACATAAGTCTGCTGCGACAATAGATTTTGCTATGTGCCTTGCAGCATATGCTGCAGAACGATCCACCTTTGAAGGATCTTTCCCTGAAAAAGCTCCTCCGCCATGCCGTGCCATACCTCCGTAAGTGTCAACAATAATTTTTCTTCCAGTCAAGCCACAATCACCAACAGGCCCTCCAATCACAAATGCACCAGTGGGATTCACATAAAATTTTGTCTTTGAATCAATTAATGATTCTGGAAGTGTTGTTTTAATAATATGTGAAATTACAAATTCTCTTATTTTATCCTGTGGAATTTCTGGTGAGTGCTGAGTTGAAAGTACTACAGAATCAATTCTCTTAGCCTTGTAATTATTATCGTACTCAACAGAAACTTGTGACTTGACATCTGGCCTTAGCCATGTGGTCCCAGAATTTCTAAGATCTGCTTGTTTCCTTACTAATTGATGTGACAAGTGAATTGGTAAAGGCATCAAGACATCAGTTTCTTTACAGGCGTAACCGAACATTATCCCTTGATCACCTGCGCCTTGCTCTTTATCAAGGCCCTTCCCTTCATCTACCCCTTGAGCTATGTCCGGAGACTGTTTAGAAATAAAATTAAAAAAATTTAAAGTATCTCCATTAAACCCAAGCTCATCATTATTGTAACCAATTTGATTAACTACTTTTCTAGCAACTGACTCAAAGTCTATTTCAGCATTTGTCGATATTTCTCCTGCAAGAAAAAGATTATTATCTTTTACCATTGTTTCACACGCCACTCTAGATTTTTTGTCTTGTGATAAGCATGCATCTAAAACTGCGTCTGAAACCAGGTCACACACTTTATCTGGATGGCCTTCCCCTACTGATTCTGATGTAAAAATATATGTCATTCTTTCTCCTAATTTTTTATAAATTTTTCTAGTTCATTCTTGTATTCTTTTGTTAAATACAAAAAACTATCATGTCCTCTTGTACCCTTCAGAGTTTTGTGTTCAGAATCTACTCCTTTCATCTTTAAAAGTTTGTGAAATTCTAGCATATCCCTTACAGGAAATAGCAGATCGTCGTCAAAACTTATCAATAAAACTTTGCTTGAAATATTATCTATTTTTGTCTCATCTAAGTAAAAACTATCCATAGCTTTTGTCATTAAAATAAATGATTCTTTGTTAAATCTTTTAGCAAATTTTTCACCATGGTATGAAAGATAATTTTCAGACTCATAAATAATGTCATCTGAAATTTTTGTTTCTAAACTCTCTAGATTATATTTAAACCTCCTATTTAAAAAATTGTTTGAGATATAGCTAACATGAGATAACATTCTTGCAACTTTTAGTGAATCAGAACTATTGCCTAGTTTCAAAATTGATCTTTGTACATGGTTCAATAAGATATTTATTTGTCTTGGTTTATGTGTTGCACCAATTATTATCCCCCTATTAACAGTAACATCGGTATCTGAAATAAGGTCCATTACTTGCATTCCTCCTAAACTTGAGCCAGCTGCTACATTAATAGTCCTTATGTTTAAAGAATCGAGAAGACGAAGTATTGCTTTATTCCAATCCTTAACAGATACTTCAGGAAAATTCTCACCATAGTTTTTTTTAGTTGATTTATTAAAACTAGATGGGCCAGTACTACCAAAACAACTTCCAAGATTATTTATGCATAAAATAAAATTTTTATTGGAATCAAATACCTTGCTAGGACCTATAAAATCATCCCACCAACCTTTACTTTCATCTTGCCTTAGTTTTCCAGCAGCATGATGGCTTCCTGAGAAAGCATGAAAAATTAGAATAACATTATTTTGTAAGTTGTTTAGCTTTCCATATGTATCGTAAATTAAATCAAAAGATTCTAGAGTCGTTCCCGACTCTAGAATTAAAGGCTGGGAACTAGAAAAAATTTCTCTTTGATGATTCATCAAAAAGAAGTTCTCTTTTAAGCCTTATTTAACGCTTGTTCAATATCTGCAATTATATCGTCAGCATGTTCGATGCCGATTGATAATCTGACAAACCCTGGAGTTACACCAGCATCTGAAAGCTCATCTTCAGATAATTGACTATGCGTTGTACTAGCAGGATGAATTGCTAGTGATTTCGAGTCGCCAATATTAGCTACATGATAGAGTAGTTCTAAAGCATTTATAAATTTCTTGCCAGCATCTCTGCCTCCAACAATTTCGAAACCCATTAATCCACCATTTCCACCTTCAAGGTATTTCTTGGCTCTATCAACGGCGACCTCTGAGGGATATATCACCTTTTCAACCTTTTCATGATTTTTAAGAAACTCAACAACTTTTTCTGCATTTTTTGAGTGCTCTCTCATTCGAAGAGGTAAAGTTTCCATCCCTGTCAGAAACATAAAAGCGTTAAAAGGGCTCATAGCAGCACCCATGTCTCTGAGTAGCGTAACCCTGGCTTTAAGAATATAGGCAATTGGCCCCAAGGGCTTTACTGCCTCTGTCCAAACAGCTCCTGCATAAGAAGGGTCTGGTGTATTTAATTTTGGCTGCCTTTCAGGAAACTTTTCCCACTCAAAGTTGCCACTATCAACAAGAATACCACCAATTGAATTTCCATGTCCACCAATGTATTTTGTCGTTGAATGAAGCAAAACACTTGCACCATGATCAAACGGCTTACATATCACCGGAGCAGCAGTATTATCAACAATAAGAGGTATACCCAGTGGTCTTCCTAAATCAGCTACCTCTTTAAGCGGAAAGACTTCAAAACTTGGATTAGGAAGCACCTCTCCATAATAAGCCCTAGTTCTGTCATCAGTTGCCTTTAAAAAGTTCTCTGGATCTGCTGGATCAACAAATCTAACTTCAATACCCATGTCTTTGAGAGGATTCTTAAATTGGTTATATGTTCCTCCATATAAGTGTGAAGAAGCCACAAAATTATCTCCTGCCTCACAAATATTTTGTATTGAATAAGCCGATGCAGCTTGGCCAGATGCTAATGCTAAAGACCCTACACCACCTTCTAATGCAGCAACTCTTTCCTCAAGGACTGCATTAGTGGGATTCATTATTCTTGAATAAATATTTCCCAACTCAGAAAGTGCAAACAAGTTTGCTGCATGGTCGGCATCATTAAATTGGTAGCTAGATGTTGCATGAATAGGCACAGTCACCGAATTTGTAGTTTCGTCTTTTCTCCACCCAGCATGAAGAGAAATTGTCTCTGGATTTTTTGATTTTGTCATTGTTTTCTCCTAGCCGAATGCTTAGAGGGGTTAACTATTTAGCAGTTTATGCCTGCAAGCGTTACAAATCGGCAATGTGTCTATATTAGCCCCATAATTTTTGTTTTTCAAATTTGTTTGCGTTCAAGTTAAAGGCACAAATTTATGTCTTCCTCCATTGGTAGTATTCCAATGCTCCAACATAGCCTCTAGAAAGGGATGATGGATATTTAAAGATTCACTTAATGTGGGCAATCCACAGTTCTTATTTGAAATTATTGAATCAACTACTCGAGCTGTCAATGTTGTTTGAAGCTCTAAATTTTCTCGAATTATTTTACCTTCAGACGAAGTTACTTTACCTTCAGATTCATAAACTTTCCAAACTTTATCCTTAGATTTAATTTCAATAATTAAAGGGGCATCGGAATTATTACTTTCTAAGCTCAAGAGTGATCCATTATTAAAGTTTACTTTTATTCCTCCAAAAATATCAAAATAACCTGGTCTCTTAGATTCGTGCCAATTTTTAGAAAGGCCTGATGTATTGATATCAACCACATTTTCCCTAGTCATCCAAGAAAGCAAATCGAAAAAATGTATTGCATTGCATGCCATACCCCAGTTCCCCCCATATACCGACATACTGACTGGTAAAACCATTTTTATTTCCTCTTTTAGTTTTTTATATAACTTTTGAATTCTTCTAGAGGTATTCACCCAAGCGCCCAAAGAATTTTGAACTGAAATGGAAATTTTTTCTAAATCAGAAGGGGTTTGAGCTAAGGTTTTTTCAATTATCCAATAATCAACCGTCGTTACTTTTGAGTAGTATTCAATGATTTTTGCTCTTTCCTTTGAGCCTGTTGCTACAATGGCAAGATCATATTTCTTCTTAGGTTTATTTAAATTCAGATTAAAAGAAAGATTATGTTCTATGATTGATTTAGATAATACTTCCTCCCATCTTGTTTTTGCAATTTCAAGGGATTTTTTTGATGGATCTACTACATCAACAACAGACTTTTGTGTATACCTTGCCAGGCCCTGAATTTATCTTGACCCTAATTGGCCAGCACCAATTACTAATATTTTTTTATTCATATAGTTGTTGTATTAATTTCATTGTATCCAAACTATCTTCAAGATTTAGTAAATTATGATCTTCGTCTTTAGAAGCTTTAATGGCTTCTATAGCTTGATTGTAAAAACCTGGTTTAAAGTCGATATCATATTTATTTGTTTGAATATGATTCACCACTCTACTCGGATAATGTTGCACCGAAACATTTTCCAACGGTTTCATCTCCCATCTGTTTTTTGAGGTTGTCAATGTTACAGACCAGGGTGCTGGCATATTCCAATAGCATTGATAAAGTCCAATATCACCAGAGGAAAAAGAAATTTTTTTTGCTACAAAATTATTTTTTTTTATATCTTTATCGAAATCTACTATAGGAGTAACTGATTCAATTTCACCTCGGCCAAATATTTTGAAAAAATCAATAAGGTGAATTGAATTTGCATACATCCAATTTTCAATCACTAAGTCAGAATGGCCTAATTTAGCTGCAGAAATAGTATCCTCTTGATCATAAACATTAATGACTCTTCTTGTTGAATCATCCTCTAGCATCTCTAAAACTTTTTTTGTGCTTGAATATTGCCTCCTATTTAAGGCAACGAATGCTTTTCGTCCTAATGATTTAGCAGCTTCAGCAATACTTTTTGACTGTTCAAAATTATATCCAACTGGTTTTTCTATGAGTAACTTCCATGGATAATTAAAAGCTTCCATACAAACGGGATATGTTTGTATAATCGGGACTGTAATCACGACTAAATCGGATTTAGTACCATCAAAAAGACTCTCTATTGAATCAAAAACTCTTAGATTATATTTTTCAGCTAAAGTTTTAGCTTTTGAGGATGTTCTGGACATTATTCCTGTAAGAGAAATTTGATTAAAAGTGCTAAATACTTTTATATGCTCCTCAGATGTTGGGCCTGCCCCAATAAATGAAACTTTTATTTTTGTCTTCATTATTTTTTTTCCATTGACTCAATTATTGAGTTTGCTACTAATTTATGCCCTCTTTTGGTTAGATGGTGTCCATCTGGTAAAAACGACTTTTCTAAATCGACATTTGAAGAAAATGGAGTTAGATGTTTTTCATTCATTAGCTCCTTTAAAACAGAATTATATTTATATACTTCCTGGGAGAAGTCTCCACAATTTAGTATTAGATTATGACATGGCGGTGCAATCTCTATAAAAAAGATATTATTGCACATCGGTTGTAATGTTAAATGAATATTTTTGATATTATTTCTAAATTGATCCAGAGATATCCATGGTTTCATTTGTTTTTTAAAACGATTTGATCTGTTAATTCTCCTAATTATTTCTGCTCCATTGGGTAAAAACTTTTGAATTAAATAGTTTAGACGTATAGAAATTTTTCGTGGGCTACAATCTACAATTCCAACCTGAACTACACACCAATCAAAAGTTTTGTCTAGGTTTTGCTTATGATAATAAGATCTTATTTGATTTGCCTCATCCACTAAAGTGTTTGACATAGCGCCGCCATTTGCTCGATAAATTAAAAAGTCATTTGTGTAATTTTGCAGCAAATAGGGCCAAGTATTCTCAAGCAATACTCCATGTTTAGGTCTTGCAAATGCCAATGAGTCTGCAAGAATTAGCCCAGACCTCATTATAAAAGATCCTCTTTAGAAAAATGCTTAAACCTCTCTATATCTTCCTCTGAGGTCTTTTCACCATATTGAATTTCAAGAATTTTGCACTCCTCTTCATATGGATTAAAAATTTGATGCCACTCTGATCGTTTAACAGAAAAAATATCGTCTTTTTTTAAACAAATTTCATCAAAATCTTCAGGAGAGTTCTTTGAAAAATTCACCTTACACCTACCAGATGAAACAAACCATATTTCGTCTCTTAATGTGTGTCTTTGCATACTCATTCCCTTGCTTGGAAGAATTGTCAATTCCTTTAATTTCACACGAGAATCAGAAAATAAAGTGTAGAAATTCCCCCATACTCTCTCCTCTGATTCA